>Ga0210057_1004682_pt1 | contig 18009 bp, 28 predicted proteins | sample CryGeyCG2114_010_2_FD_183968 | JGI IMG/M metagenome (GOLD analysis project Ga0210057, IMG submission 183968) | Groundwater microbial communities from aquifer - Crystal Geyser CG10_big_fil_rev_8/21/14_0.10 (SPAdes) (version 2) | ecosystem: Environmental > Aquatic > Deep subsurface > Groundwater ...
TTGATCTTGGTAAGGCCGGACGTGCCCGTCATCGTGGACTTCGTCCTAAAACTCGAGGTAGTGCTAAAAACGCCGTTGACCATCCACACGGAGGAGGTGAAGGTAAAGCTCCTCGTGGACATAGACGTGCACGCACTAAGCAAGGTCGTCCAGTTGGAAAGGGTCAAAAGACTCGTTCACCAAAGAAATACTCAAACAACTTTATTGTTGAACGTCGCAAACCAGGACGTTTGATGACCAGTCGCAAATAGAAATATATACGGACAAGACACCAAAACCCCGTGGCTACGCCACGGGGTTTTGCTATATCACTATGATATAATTATTTTATGAGAAATAGAGGATTTACACTCATCGAGTTGTTGGTGGTTATTTCAATAATTGGGTTGCTTGCCTCTACCGTTATGGCTAGTTTAAATAATGCTAAAAATGAAGCGCGTGATACATCGCGGAAAATGGCAGTCGACACCATCGTAAAAGCACTTTATTTGTATAACGACAAAAAAGGTAACTGGATGGAAGGGGGTAGCGGGTGTGGTTGGAGGGGTGGGGGGAGCGGTTGGTTTAATTATGTGAGTGGAACGGATTATCCCAAATCTATGGCCCAATGTTTGGTTGATGCTGGTACTGTTCCGGATCTGATTATTGATCCTAGTGGCTCTTTGACTTCATCCCCAACATCCTTAGGATCAACATATATGAAATATACTTGTTCTCAAAATAGTGCAACTGTTACTTATGTGTACGCAAAATTGCAGGGTCAACCACAAACTGCAAATGCCACAGATGGGACCTGTTGTCCAACGTGCGACACAAGTTATGGTATGAATTATTATAAAAAAATTTATTGATAGATAATAATATGGATGTTCAGTTCAATGATGAAAATTTCCAAATAAAAAACCCGAATTCTCGAGTTAAGACGGGCTTTATTTCTGCCTTTTTAATAAGGACAGGATTAGTTAGTGATGAAAACGGAGCACAAAAGATAATGTTGAGTATAATTATTTTGAGTCTTATAATCTTTATCTATTTATGGTGGCCAGATACTTCAGATAAGGAGCTAACACCAATTCAAATAGAACAAGCTGGTAATCAAAATGAAATCCAGTCAAATTAAATCCAAGAAAAGTTTCTCTACTCCTAAAGATAACACAAAGACGGATGAAGTGGATTGCTTCACTATTGTTCGCAAAGACGGTGGACTGTGACGACGTGGATTGCCGCGCTCCGCTCGTAAAGACGACTAAAACTTTAGTTTTAGTCGTCGACGGCCAGCGTAGCTGGCCGTCTTCGCAAGGAATGAGCTAGCAAGGGAATGACGTGGCAATCCACGATTGGGTGCTAGCGTGACCCGTCTGTGTAGACATGCTTCACTGCGGTTCGTAAAAACAGCAAAAGAGTGGGTTGAAAACACCACTGCTTCAGGCGGTATGGTAATACTAATTAAATCCCCGGTTTTCTTTCCCTTGTTTTGAATTTAACGTGGGCTAATTTCTTGTGTTGTTTCAAAACATCAAAAATAAGCGGTGCCAATGCTTGGTTACAATGTACGGCCACCTTCTGAACACTCTGGCCAGTAATAATTAGTTCCATGCCGGCGGTGGTAAAGACGGCTGTAACATAACGCTGACTACTATTGCGTCTATTGCTCTCAATAATCCCGGGAGCAATCATAGTCACTCCTGGAATACGGGCTAGGATATTGATAACCTCAGTAGCGGTTTCAGTTAGAGTGGTATGTGATTTGCCACGTTGCATTGACCGTATTATATCATTAGAAAAGTGAAGCGAGGGCGACTAATCGCCCTCGTCAATGTTCTGTGGAGGCGGCGGTGAAAATGATTCGGCCACCATTTTGTTGAATTCACTTAGCCAAGTATCCCTTTTTTTCGGGCATTCAGGCAGTGAACCCAATTTTTTGATTGTTTCCAACCAGCGTTTTTCGCCTTTCATTATCATGTTGCTCTCTTTCAGGTTCGTTTCTAATTCTCTTTATACCTCATTCTAGGCACAAAATATTGACTTATCAACTATTTTCCCGTACTATAGCGAGCGTTCCAACCTAAAACGGTTAAAGACATCTATCTAATGTCTTAGTGTCAGGAGGAGATAAAAGTATAATTTAGTTGTTTGGGGACCTCTGTTAAGGACGGCCGTTACCTTTCTTTACAAGAGGTTCTCAAGAAACGCACCTCGGTGCGTATTTATTCGTAGAAAAATAATATGTCACGATCACTCTATAAAGGACCAAATGTAGATGAGAAACTTCTCAAAAAGATCGCCGGGAAAAAACCCGGAGAGGGTGGTGTCATCAAGACCTGGGCGCGGGCAAGTATGATTGCGCCTGAAATGGTTGGGTTCACTTTTGGTGTTCATAATGGTAAAGAGCATACACCAGTGGTGATTTCTGAAGAGATGGTTGGTCATCGACTAGGAGAATTCTCCCCAACCAAGAAGTTTTACCGACATGGAGGTAAGATGCAAAAAGAGCTTGAACAAAAGAAAAAAGACGCCGAAATCTCAGCTGCCAAGGCTGCTAAAGGAGCGGTGGTAAGTAAATAATCTATTCCTAAATTATGAAAGCAATCCTAAAAAATTACCGCCAATCGCCACGAAAGGTTCGCCTAGTGGCTGATGTGGTGCGAGGAAAGAAAGTTACTGCTGCTCTAGCTGCCTTACAGTTTGTTGACAAGCGTGCTTCAGAGCAATTTGCCAAAGTTATTAGTTCAGCTGCTGCTAACGCTACAGGGGCCGGTAAAGACATCAACACATTATTTGTGAAGCATGTTTCGGTTGATAAAGGGGTAACGCAAAAACGTTTTATGCCACGAGCGCGTGGTTCAGCGTCTCGCATTAATAAGCGTAGTAGCCATATCACCGTAGAACTCGGCGAAAAATAATTATATGACACACGTAGCACATCCATACGTTCAAAGAATCGGTATCAATCGTGATTGGCGCAGTCGTTGGTTTACCACCAGTCCTAAACAATTTCGTGAGTATTTGCGAGTTGATGCATCAATTAGAAAATTCCTTGATACTCGCCTTAAAGGCATGTCAGTCGATACGGTAGAAATTGAACGAGATCAAAAAGCCATTCGGATTATTATTAAAACCGCTAGACCGGGATTGGTTATCGGTCGTAGTGGTGAAGGAGCAGTAAAGCTCAAGAAGGAGATTGATATGCTCTTTCGAAAAGCCAAACTGACAACTAAGCCAGATATCAAAATTGATATTGAGGAAATTCGCTCCCCGGAATCCAGTGCCAATATTGTTGGTCAAATGATTGCTGAGGGTCTAGAGAAGCGTCTCACTTTTAGACGAGTGATGAAGCAGACTATTGAAAAAGTGATGGCTAATCGAGATGTTGAAGGAGTCCGTATCATTCTTTCCGGCCGTCTTGGCGGAGCTGACATGGCGCGAAAAGAGGAATTAAAGAAAGGTCAGGTTCCACTACAGACTTTGCGTGCCAATATTGACTTTGCCCGTGTTACTGCCCGTTTGCCATATGGTGCCATCGGTATCAAGGTTTGGATTTATCGCGGAGAAGTTTTTAGTGATCGTAAGATTGGACAACAGGACGCTGCTCCCAGAACACCTCATCATGAAGATAATCGTAATACTAATCATTAATCGCTTATGTTATTTCCTAAAAAAGTAGCCCACCGCAAGTGGCAGGTAGGACGAAAAAGTCCAGCCAAACTACAGCGACCAGATACCCGCGGTATTACAGTTGCTTTCGGTGAGTATGGACTTAAAGCTACCACTCCATCACGCGTTCAATCAAACCAAATTGAAGCCGCTCGTCGAGTAATTTCTCGTACGCTTGGCAAAACCGGTAAGATTTGGATTCGAATTTTTCCTGATAAACCAATCACTCAAAAAGCGGCTGAAGTGCCGATGGGTAAAGGTAAAGGGGATCTTGATCATTATGTATTTGAGGTTGCCCCTGGACGAATTATCTTTGAAGTAGAAGGAGTAAGTGAAGAAATCGCTCGCAAAGCTCTTCGCAAAGCGGTTAATAAATTGCCCTTAAAAGCCAAAATAGTAACCCGCGAGGAAACCCGCGCGTAATATATCATTATGAAACACACTGATATACAAAAGAAAAACGACAGTGAGCTTTCTGAGCTTGTGTCCACTTCGCGCGAGAATCTTCGCGCTGAACTATTCAAAGATAAATTTAGTAAGAAAGCATCGGTAATCCGAACTGCCAAGATGACCGTTGCTCGCACCTTGACCGAAATTAACGCACGTCGCCGTAACCAATCGGTTAAATAAGTATGACTAAAGAAAATACAATAACTAGAGCTGGTCGCGTACTGCGTGGTACAGTCGTGTCTACCAAAATGACTGATACTATCACAGTTATCGTGGATCGGTATGTGATGCATCCAAAGTACAAGAAGTTTCAACGTCGTTCCAAAAAGTTTTTGGTTCATGATGCTGGTAATACCGCCAAGGAAGGAATGGTGGTTGACATTAAAGAAACCAGACCGCTATCAAAACGCAAGCATTTTGAGCTCATAACCATTAATAAATAGCTTATGATACAACCTCAAACAATGGTCAGAATAACCGACAACTCCGGCGCTAAAACCGGCCGAGTATTCAAGGTGCTAGGAGGCTCAAAAAAGCGTTACGCTGAGCTAGGTGAGATGGTAGTACTAGCCGTTCAAACTGCCGAGCCACGCAAGCAAGTAAAGAAAAAAGATATTGTCTACGGAGTAGTGGTTCGTCAACGAAAACCGTTTCGCCGTAGTGACGGTTCATACGTCAGCTTTGACGATAACGCTGTGGTCTTGGTTGACAAGGAAAAGAAGGAACCAAAAGCTAATCGAGTTTTTGGTCCGATTCCCCGAGAATTGGCTGATGCTGGTTATCAGAAAATCGTCTCTCTGGCGCCAGAGGTCGTTTAATCCCATCTAAGAAATTCATATGAAAATCAAAAAAGGAGATAACGTCATGGTGATTGCTGGAAAAGATAAAGGTAAACACGGAGTGATACTTCATACTCTAGCTGATACTAACCAAGTGGTTATCGAGGGTATCAACATCGCCACCAAACATCAAAAAAATAAACAAACTCGTTCACAAGGACAAATCATTACCAAGAGTATGCCACTTCATGTTTCAAACGTTGCTTTAATGGAAGGGAAAAAGCCGGTCCGAGTTGGTTATATCTTTGAAGGTGAAGGAGATAAGAAAACCAAGGTTCGCGTTGCTCGTCCTAGTGGTAAAAAACTATAATTATTATGGAATCAACACTCACAAAAATTAATTCAACATTTGATGCTCTCAAGGGTACGTTCGGCTACAAGAATGTGATGCAGGCACCCAAGGTTGAGAAAATCGTTGTCTCAATTGGTACTGGTCGGGTTCAGGATAAACAAAAAGAAGCGTTAATTCGTGACCGTCTTGCTCTTATTACTGGTCAAAAGCCCGCTCCGAGAGCTGCTAAACAATCAATTGCTTCCTTCAAACTACGTGAAGGTGAAATCATTGGTTACCAAGTTACTCTGCGTGGTGCTCGTAGGCAACACTTCCTTGATAAGCTTATCAATATTGCTCTACCGCAGACCCGCGACTTTCGTGGCCTTAAGGTAACAGCCATTGATGAAATGGGAAACATCACGATTGGTATCAAAGAAAACACTATTTTTCCAGAATGTTCTGACGAGGATATCAAGGACGTATTTTCTCTAGCCGTGACCATCGTCACCACCGCCAAAACTAAACCCGAAGCGGAGGCGTTTCTAAGGCATATTGGTTTACCGCTGAAAAAAGCTGAATAGCTTTTTAGAAAGCAACGACGGTATGGATTATTAAATAAAATAACCCTCGCAGTTAGCGAAGGTTATTTTATTTTGTCTTTAGTAAGTAATGCAGTATGATTGTTTAAAGTGATAAAGTACGTACTCTCCCTAGGAAGAAATGAAATCTTGATGTCAGTAATTATTTGTTTACGGAAGTGCCTAGATACATGAAAAGAGAATACTATGTTAATTCGATTGAAAGATTCATAAAGTCTGATATAGATGATATTTTAGGTAAGTTGACACGGAATAGTGATTTTGACTTAGGTCAAAATCAGCGTGATTCTTGGATTGAAGAAATAAGTTTTCTGCAAAAAACTCTCACTTCATTTGAGGGTTCTATATATTTTGAATATTCAATCCCCAGAATGGGAAAAAGGATTGATGTTTTGCTAATTATCCAATCGGTTATTTTCATTATTGAATTTAAAGTTGGCGAGAAGGAATTTACTTCTAGTGGAATGGACCAGGTTCTTGATTACGCCTTGGATTTAAAGAATTTTCATAGTGAGAGTCACACTCTCTATATAGTTCCTATACTTATTGCCACAAAAGCTGTGAATGTTATTCCTGTTATTTCTCTTACTCCTCAGAATGATAAAATTACTTATCCAGTTAAATCGAATAAAGAGACACTGAAGGATATTATTCATGACGCACTGGCTCTATTTACTGAATCAGTAATTAATGTTGATGTATGGGAACGTGGAAGATATTACCCAACCCCCAATATAGTTGAAGCAGCTATGGCATTGTATCGTGGACATTCTGTAGAAAATATTTCACGCAGTGATGCTGGTGCAACAAATCTTACACAAACATCAGAAGTTGTATCAAATATAATTGAACTGTCTCGAAAAAAATCACAAAAATCCATTTGTTTTGTTACAGGTGTACCGGGTGCTGGAAAAACTTTAGTAGGACTTAATATCGCTAATAAATATATAGATAAAGACAGTGATCTCTACAGCGTTTTCTTGTCTGGTAATGGACCTTTGGTGGCAATCTTAAGAGAAGCATTAACACGCGATAAGGTTTTTTCTGAGCAAAAAAAAGGTAATAAACTAACTAAAAGTGAAGCAATGCGTAATGTTAAGTTATTTATTCAAAATGTACATAATTTCCGCGATGATTGTCTCAAGGATGAAAGACCTCCCCTCGAACACGTTGTGCTGTTTGATGAGGCTCAAAGAGCATGGAATTTAGAGCAAACGTCAAATTTTATGCAAAGGAAGAAAGGAATTGCCAGCTTTAACCAATCGGAGCCAGAATTTTTAATTTCTTGCCTCAATCGTCATTCTGACTGGGCCGTTGTTGTCTGTTTGGTTGGAGGTGGCCAAGAAATACATACTGGAGAGGGGGGTATTAACGAGTGGATCACGTGTGTTAAAAGATCGTTTCCAGATTGGAATATTTATATCTCCTCGCAGCTTTCAGACAGTGAGTATGGAGCAGCTAAGAGCTTAAAAGAAGTTGATACTAATAAAAAAGTATTTATAAGAGACGAATTACATCTATCAGTTTCTATGCGTTCATTTCGTGCAGAACACGTATCTATATTTGTAAAACAAACTCTCGATATGGATATTGTAGATGCACAAAAAACACTAGAAAAAATAAGAGAAAAGTATCCCATTGTAATAACTCGAGATATTTCAAAAGCAAAAGAATGGTTGAAAAAACAAGCGCGAGGTTCTGAACGTTACGGTATGGTTGTTTCTTCTCAGGCTGAGAGATTGAAACCACACGCCATTTTCGTTAAATCACCAATGGATCCAATCCACTGGTTTCTAGATGAAAAAAATGACGTTCGTTCATCGTATTATTTAGAAGATGTTGCAACAGAGTTTGATATTCAAGGTTTAGAGCTCGATTGGTCCTGTGTAGTTTGGGATGCGGATTTTAGATTTACAGAAAATGGATGGGACTATAGGTCATTTGTAGGTAACAAGTGGAATAATGTTAAAAAATCTGAAAGACAAACGTATTTAAAAAACGCTTACAGAGTTTTACTTACTAGAGCGAGACAGGGGATGGTCATAGTTGTACCTACGGGTAATTCTTCTGATACTACCCGTAGTCCACAATTCTATGACCCCGTTTTTAATTATTTGAAAGAGATAGGCATTGATGAGATTTAACTATTTCTTTAAGGAAACGGGTGTTGCGTTATATTCTTGAACCTGGCTGAGATTCCCTTGTCTTTTCCTTATATTCTGGTATTGTAGAGCATGAAGCTCGGTGGGAAGTTTGGTACAATTTTGTGTCAAAGTCCACTCTGCTGCTAAAACCTCATGTTTTAGCGATTATTAGGGAGTAAGTCACGAATTCTACGTGATACTACTTCACAACTAACAAATAAATTAAGTGGCACGAAAATCAGTCATCATACGCTCAAAACGCGTACCGAAGTTTGCGAGTCGCGTAGTTCGTCGTTGTGAGCGCTGTGGGCGCAAGCACGGGTACATGCGTGACTTCGATATGTGTCGTATTTGCTTCCGCGAAGCGGCCCATGAAGGACATATACCAGGTATAACGAAATCATCATGGTAGGAGACACAATTGGCGATTTCATTATCCGACTAAAGAATGCCGGAGCGGTGGGTAAGAAAACTGTTTCAGTTCCTTACTCAAAACTTCGACATGCAGTGGCTTCTAAGCTAGTGGCTGCCGGATACCTCGAATCTGCCGAAGCAAAAGGAAAGACGGTACAGACCAAGACTCTTGAAATAACTCTTAAATACAAAGATGGAGCACACCGTATCAGTGGTGTGAAGCGCGTTTCAAAACCAGGTCGTCGTTTGTACACCAAGGTCGCAGACATTTACCCTGTAAAGTTTGGTAAAGGGCATCTAATCATTTCTACGCCAGCCGGCATTCTGACGAATGATGAGGCACGAGCGCAGAATATGGGAGGGGAACAGCTCTTCATCATTTGGTAAGCATATGAGTAGATTAGGAAAAATTCCAGTAGCTATTCCAACCGGCGTCGAAGTAACGTTTGTTGAAAACCTACTGACGGTGAAGGGTCCGAAAGGCACTCTCACACGAGAAATCAAAAAAGATATTGCTGTTGCCGTAGAAGGTGGTCACGTCACTTTGACACCACAGAAGACCGATAATGCACCAGCTCTTTGGGGTACATACGCTGCTCATATTCGTAATATGATTGCTGGTGTGACTAAGGGATTTACGAAGGTGCTTGAGATAGAAGGAGTGGGTTATCGAGCTGAGGTAAAGGGGAACATTCTGGTCCTTAGTGTCGGTTATTCACACCCGGTATCATTAGAAATTCCAGCCGGAGTAACAGTTGTGGTGGAAAAATCAGTGGTGACTTTAACTGGTCACGACAAAGATCTCCTTGGGCAATTTGCTGCCAATGTGCGCAAGGTGCGAAAGCCAGAACCATATAAAGGTAAGGGAATTCGTTATCAAGGAGAGTATATTATTCGCAAGCAGGGTAAGAAGGCCGTTTAAGATATTTGAACTATGGATAAAACACAGTACAAAAACACCAAGCGCGCCCTACGTCATGCTCGTGTCCGAGCCAAGATTTCGGGTACAGCAGAACGCCCACGCCTGGCTGTATTCAAGAGCAATAATTTTGTTTACGTTCAACTGATTGATGATGAACGAGGCATAACCTTGGCCGCTGCTGATTCGCGTACCCATAAGGGTACAACTGGAGAAGGTGCGGTAGCTGTCGGGACAGATATTGCCAAGAAAGCTAAAGCAGCTGGCGTTACCAACGTGGTCTTTGACCGTGGTGGTTTTCGCTACCAAGGTATCGTGGCCGCACTAGCTGATAGTGCCCGAGCAGCTGGACTATTGTTCTAAAGATTAATAAATTAAGTTTCATATTTTATGACACAACAGGAAGCTACAACTGACACCATGTCAGACACTGCAGTACCAACCGTACCTGCAACCGATGCACCTGCTGAATCAGTACCAGAAGTCGCTACTTCAACCGCTGAAGCGACTGTACCAGCCACTGAAGCCCGAACACCATTTAAGGGACGCCGTAGTGGTGCCCTAGGAGAAGGTGGAGATCGTCGTAGCAGTAACGCTCGTAGACCTAGACGGGGGGGACGACCAGAACGAGCTAAGTCAGAATTTGATCAGAAAATCATCAGTATTCGCCGCGTGACGCGCGTGATGGCTGGTGGTCGTCGTTTTAGTTTTTCTGTCGCAATGGTTATAGGAGATAAACGTAGTAAGGTAGGAGTTGGAATCGGTAAAGCTGGTGACACTCAGCTCGCAATTGAAAAAGCGGTCCGTGATGCCAAAAAACACATGTTTGTTGTACCGATGGATAAAGATAGTCACATTCCACACGATGTACATGTTAAATATGCATCAAGTGAAGTAATGATTATGCCAGCGCCAGGACGAGGATTGGTGGCTGGTTCATCAGTTCGCACTGTACTAGAATTAGCCGGTGTTAAAGACGTGACTGCCAAGATTTTCTCTCGCAGTAAGAATAAACTTAACAATGCTCGCGCTGCCGTCGAAGCGCTCAAGCAACTAAAACAAGGATAAGGTATGCAATTACATGAATTAGTACCAGCCACCAAAGCAAAAACCGCCAAACGGATTGGCCGGGGTGGAAAGCGAGGCAAGACCTCAGGACGAGGCGGAAAAGGACAAACTGCTCGTACCGGTAACAGTATGCGTCCAGAAATGCGAGATATTATCAAGAAGCTACCAAAGCTTCGTGGTCACGGCAAGAACCGTGCCCGGACAGTAAATGAAGAGCGAGTGGTAGCTGTGCCAGTCAATGTGTCGGTTATTGAAGCCCGCTTCGAAGCTGGAGCCACTGTTTCACCAAAGACACTGGTGGCGATGGGTATTATCACTGCCATTCGTAAACGTGTTCCTGTAGTAAAGATTTTGGGAACTGGAGATTTAACCAAGAAAGTGAAAGTTGAGGGTTGTACCGTATCAAAAACTGCCCAGGCCAAAATTGAAAAAGCTGGCGGAAGTGTAGCTAAATAACGTACAATACTTAATATGCAAACTTTTCTTCGAAAACTCAAAGTTATCTTCACGGATAAAAATATCCGTAATCGCGTTTTGTTTGTGCTTACTGCCTTAGTGTTGTTTAGACTATTGGCAGCAGTCCCAATTCCTGGTGTTGACAAAGCAGTTTTGCAACAATTCTTTTCTAACAATCAATTTCTTGGTTTATTAAATATTTTCTCTGGTGGTGGTTTAGCAAACTTGTCGATTGTGATGCTGGGGGTTGGACCGTTTATTACGGCTTCAATCATCATGCAACTTTTGACAGTGATGTCACCACAGATGAAAAGTCTTTATTCCGAAGAAGGGGAAGCGGGGCGTGCCAAGTTTACCCAATACAGTCGAATGTTGTCTCTGCCCCTTTCTGTCTTGCAGGGTTTTGGTTTCCTTACTCTCTTGCAGAGTCAGGGAGTTATTTCTGGACTGTCACCGTTTGGTTTTGTGGTCAATGTAATATTAGTGGTGGCTGGATCAACATTGTTGATGTGGATTGGAGAATTGGTCACTGAATATGGAATTGGTAATGGTGTTTCTATCATTATCTTTTCTGGAATTGTGGCTGGTCTACCCACAACAATCAGTCAACTATTCTTTACCTTTGATACTTCCCAATTACCACTCTATGTTGGTTTTGCCTTCTTGGCACTGGCTACTATTTATGCGGTGGTTATAATGACTGAGGCAGAGCGTCCAGTACCGATTACTTATGCCAAACAAAGTCGCGGTGTATCTACTTATGGTAGTAGCTCGTCATACTTACCTTTACGTCTTAATCAGGCTGGTGTGATTCCGATTATCTTTGCGCTTTCAATCATGTTGTTCCCCCAAATGGTGCTCAACATTCTCTCGGCTTTTAGTCTCCCCTGGGTTGCTGGAGCAACTTCGGCCGTTAATAGGTTTATGAACAATTATCTTTGGTATGGAATTGCCTATTTTATATTGGTATTTCTCTTTACCTTCTTCTATACTGCGGTAACATTTGACCCCGACGCTATTTCGAAAAACCTGCAACGTAACGGGGCGTTTATTCCGGGAATTAGACCAGGTGGACATACCGCTGAGTATTTGGCACATTTAATTACTCGGCTAACATTGGTCGGGGCACTCTTCCTTGCTGTGGTAGCGGTATTACCGATTGGTATGCAATTGTTGACTGGAGTGGCTGCGCTAGCTATTGGTGGTACAGCAATTCTAATTGTGGTATCAGTGGTACTTGATTTGATTCGAAGGTTGGATGCTCAGGTCTCCATGCGCCAAAGCTAAAAATTTACGCAAAATCACCGCATCTGCTTCAGCAGATAAACAAAAAATACCCTCACGGTACGTCTAGTACCGCTCGGGTATTTTTTGTTTCCCTGCTTCGCATCTACAGCAATTTAGCAAAAATTTTGATTAAACATCAGTGAACTACTTCGTTGAACTGCGAAAAAAGACGCCGGCTGGGCACTCGCCCTACTCGTGTCTTAATTCTCACTCATTAGAATGTCCTGTTGTAATCGAGCTACGCTCCTGCTTCCAGATTTCCGCTGTGAGCCAACGGCGGTAGACTTCAAACACCTTTAAAGCGACTGTTTGTGGGGTTTGGTTCGAAGTGTCGATAACCAAGTCAAAGTGACTAAGATTGTATGGATCAACGTGATACATAGCTCGAAATCGACCTTGTTCATTTTCCATACGTTTACGCACCTGAGTCGTTACGTCTGCCAAAGAGGAATTACCCTCGCCGGTATTACTGCGAGAAGTATTATTAACCGCATCCTTAATAATTCTGGCCGTGGCCACTGCCATATCGAGGTCAAGATAGACTTTGAAAGATTCAGGAATCCAATAAAATCCCAGACGTGAATCAACCACAACGTCTTGTTTGTTACGTAGCTCCCGTAGTTTGCCGTCGACGGCGCTATCGAGTGAGTGGTCGTGTTCAGCTCTGTCATTGTACTCAGCCAAGGTCATTTTATGTTTGGCTAGTACCTGTCTTACTATATCACCGGACGAGTGACGAGTATAACCAAGAAGTTCCGCCACTTTGTCAGCCGTAGTTGATTTACCACTACCCGGCTTACCCGAAATAGTAATTATATGTTTCCGTTCCATAGATATATTATGCCTCACACCACTGGTTGTACCTAGAGAGTATTTGCTCAGTAACTTGATCAGGAGTGTATTTACTCGTATCAATAACTAAATCAAATTGTAAAGGATTATACACGTCGATGTTATAGTGTTTTTTATATCGTCGTTGGTGGTTTTCAACTCTTCTTTTAGTCTTGGTGAGAGCTTCCTCATAACTACTCATGACATCCCCACTACGTTGTCGGATGCTGGAGCCACTGTCCTTAAAGATGCGTTCGGCGGATACCTCTATAGGGACGGTAAGAAATACTTTGAAGGAATTAGGAATAAAATGAAAACCAATATGCGCATCAACTACATATTCATCCTCTTCTTTTGAGATACGTTTTTGTTCGGCATCTATCAATTCATCAAGACTTCTATCCGAAGCAACTTTTTCATTAAATTCTTCAAGTGTTATTCCGCGTTCTTCGGCAAGTTCTCGCGCATAACCACCGGTATAAAAAGATTTGTAGCCAAGTTTTTCGGTTAATATCTTACGAACGGTAGATTTTCCACTACCGGGAAGTCCGCCTAGAGTAATAATATGCTTTTTTTCCATAATATTGTCAGATTAACATTTTCTTGTATTTTTATCTAATCCTTGTAAACTAGGTCAGTATGCAACCATTCACAATTATTTTTATCGGGCCACAAGGTTCAGGCAAGGGAACACAGATAAATAAACTCGATGCTGTTCTGAAAGAAAAAGACCCAACTCGTCAGACAGTCGATATCCAAACCGGTCGTCGCTTTCGCGCGCTGGCAGCACGAGGTGAGGGGTATACTGAAGACAAGGTGTCCGAAACCCTCGATAGTGGAGTATTGCAACCACTTTTTCTTTCGGTAGTGCTGTGGGGAGATGCAATGCGTGAACGCATTAATACTGATTGCCATACGCTTATTGACGGATTTCCTAGGATTGTAGCTGAAGCGGTAGTGCTAGAAAGTGCTCTGTCTTTTTATAAGAGAACAAACATCATTGTTATCAATCTGGACACACCAGAAGAGATAGTTCGTAAACGAATGGAGGGACGTGCTCGCAAGGACGACACTGCCGAGTCGATTGAGGCGCGGTTAGACTGGTATCGCAACGAAACTCTCCCGGTAATTGAATATTATAGAAAGCGCCCAGACACAAGTGTTTTTGATATTGATGGCACCGATTCAATCGATGGTGTGCACAATCAAATTCTTAATGCTTTAGGACTAAATTCATAATGATTTCCAAAAAAACACCAGCAGAAATAGTAGTCCTCAAAGAAGCTGGGGCTATTTTGGCAAAGATACTGAAAGAGTTGACCAAGGTAGCGATTGTTGGCAATACCACTCTCGATATTGATGATCGGGCGATGGAGCTAGTCGAAGAATATGATGTTGAGCCAATCCTACTCGGCTACCACCCGGACTTCGCACCACGACCTTATCCAGCAGCAGTCTGTGTTTCGACTAATCATTGTGTTCAGCATGGTATCCCCAGCGAAGAGGTAGTTTTCAAAGAAGGTGATGTCGTAAATATTGACATGTCTATTGCCTACAAAGGATTAGTGGTTGATTCTGGTCTGACAGTGGGGGTGGGAGAAATTAGTGATATTTCGCGTAAACTCATAGCTGTTACTAAGGAAGCTCTTGCAGTCGGTATTAAGGTGGCCAAACCCGGGAATAGGATTGGTGATATCAGCCAGGCTATTCAGACTTTTGTGGAGGCGCGGGGGTTCGCGGTGGTAAAGGAACTTTGTGGTCACGGAGTGGGCTATAAGATTCACGAAGAGCCATTGATCCCCAATTTTGGTAGAGCTAATTCGGGTCCTTTAATAGAGGTTGGTCATGTCTACGCCATTGAGCCCATAGTGAATGTTGGTGGCCCTGACGTCTATTTTGACGATGCTGGCGATGGTTACAGCGTCTACACCAAAGACGGCTCCAATTCCGCCCATTTTGAGCACACCGTGGCGATTACCGAAAAGGGAGCGAAGGTATTGACTAAGTAGCACTCTTTTTATTAAAAATACGGTATATCTGGTCCTAGTAATTAAGGCAAGGTATAACCTTGCCCTAGTAATTAAGGCAAGGTATACTCTCGTGGTAATTTTGCGTTGTTAATTTTTGTTATATTTCAATACTATGGCTTTAAAACCTCACCAAGAACGAACTTTAGTCATCCTCAAACCAGATACTGTGCAGCGGTCTTTGATGGGTGAGGTAATTAAGCGTTTTGAACGCACTGGACTCAAGTGTACAGCGATGAAAATGTTCGTTCCTGAAGAATCACAGCTACTAAAGCACTACAATAAAGATGATGAATGGTTCTTGAAAAAGGGGACACGAATTGTCGAGGATTTAAAATCACAAGGACGTCCAGTTGAAAAAGAGCCAATTGAGTATGGTAAGGATATCATTCGCACTATTGTTACCTACATGACAGCGGCGCCAGTGGTGGCAATGGTTCTTGAGGGTAATGAATCTGTAGCAGTAGTCACCAAACTGGTAGGTACTACCGAACCGAAGACCTCTGATGTGGGAACTATTCGGGGTGACTACACCGTTGATTCATATAGTCATTCGTCTTATGAAAATCGTTCCGTGCGAAATTTAATTCATTGTTCTGAATCTCCAGAAGAAGCAAATCGGGAAATTGCTATTTGGTTTAAGGAGGAAGAAATTATGAAATATACGACCGCTCAAGAGCGAATTATGTACGATGTAAATCTAGACGGTATCCCTGAGTAAATAAAATTTTTTCATAGATAGCAAACAAAGAAGCCGGCGCCTTTGGCGCCGGCTTCTTTGTTTGCTATAATATATCAGGAACCACAATACGTATGTTCCGATTAAATTATCACGAAGGGTTGCCTGTAGTCTTAATTCATCATGAGAATCCAGTTGAGAGGGGAATTTCAGACACGAATCAGAAATGGTACCCACCTAGAGTTTCTCTGGGGCATACGTGGGTGGTTCCCTTGAAAGTGCGTCTCGCTTGAGGCGCTTTTTCATTTTTCACATTTTGATTTGTTATACTACAGAGACAATTTGTCAGCATCAATATGGTAATTTAATTTTATGAAAAGTACACTTGGTTTTTATGGCGGAGTCGGAAGTGTGACGGGCGCAAATTTTTTGCTTGATACTGGCAAGATGGCTATTTTGGTTGATTGTGGATTGGTACAGGGCGAAAAATTTGCGCCCGAAATCAATGCTGCCCCCTTTGTCTACGATCCACCCCACATTGATGTTCTCCTGGTTACCCATGCTCACGCAGACCACATCGGACGTATTGCCAAGTTGGTCAAGGACGGTTTTAGGGGAATTATTTATTCCACAACTCCTACCAAGGCATTAGCGAACATCATGCTGCGTGATGCTCTTAAGGTGATGGCTTATGAGCACGAGCGTTATGGTTATGAAATGCTCTATGACGCGACTGATGTTGATGCTGCCCTCGAGCTTTGGAAAACTGTGAACTATCACGAGACCATAAACTTGCCCGACGAGGTTTCATTTTATTACAGTGATGCCGGACATATTCTGGGCTCTGGCATGGTGCATCTGATGCGGGCGGGGAAGGTAATTATTTTCACGGGTGATATTGGAAATGTCCCCCAACCCCTCCTAGCACCGCCTGAGATTCCTAAAGATTACGATTATATGGTGATGGAAAGTGTCTATGGTGACCGCCTGCATGAGCAAGTGGCCGAAAGAACAGCTCTGCTAGCTCACTACATAGAGCAAACTCAGAAGAAAAATGGTACGTTGATCATCCCAGCTTTTTCGCTCGAACGTACGCAGGGTATGTTGTTTGAAATTAATAACCTAATTGAATCGGGAACACTGCCGACTATTCCCGTATTCTTAGATTCCCCATTGGCGATTGCGGTTACAGATATTTATCGCCAATTTACACATTACCTCAGTCCAGCTATCCAAAAACAGATTAAAGACGGGGATGATATTTTCGATTTCTCTGGTCTGTCATTTACTCATACTATGAAGGAGTCGCGTGAAATAGAATCAGTCAAAGGCGCCAAAATAATAATCGCCGGTTCAGGGATGAGTCATGGTGGTCGGATTCGACATCATGAACAAATTTATCTCGGCGACTCAAATGCCACAGTGCTTTTGGTTGGTTACCAAGCAGCGGGCAGTCTGGGGCGTTTGCTTCAAGATGGTGCCAAGAAGGTAACTATTGATGGTCGGGTAATAAAATTGCGTGCTCAGATAGCTCAAATTCAAGGATACTCCGGCCATGCCGACCGCGATCAGCTCATTCACTTAGTTTCCGAAGGGGGAGAGAAAGCCAAACAAATATTTGTCACTATGGGCGAGGAACGCTCTTCACTCTTTCTAACACAACGGCTCCGAGATTATCTTGGTGTGAACGCTACCGTCCCTAATCTAAATGACGAAGTGGAGATTGATTTTTAGCTATGATATAATTAAGTTAAGTTTATTTTAAGTTTTAATCAATTTAATATTATGGGATTTGAAAATGTTGAAAGTGAACCTACTTTTGAACAGAAAGTAGAAAGTGTTATTAAAGAAGCTGAGACGCTTGATGAGCTTGTTGGGATTTTTAGAGCATGGGCGCTACTCATGCCTACGATAACTGATCCAAAAACTGGTAACAAATTACTAACCGAAAGGATTGCAAAAGCAATTGAGTCTAGGAGTCATTCACTTAGGGCAGATGAATGTCCAATTTATATAAATAGAGCATTGGAGATAAAAGGAGATGGCTTTGAAGCAATAAACTTATAAAAAAGCAAATAATCCCAGAAATCAACAATATACACAAAAATCCTCTACCGCGGTAGAGGATTTTTGTGTATATTGATTTTGAAACTACTTATTGGAGGCATCTACAACGCGTTCAAATGACTCGGGACGTTCTAGTGCCAATGTGGCGAGAACTTTACGGTCGAGTTTGATGCCTTTATCAGACAAGGACTTGATAAAACGACTGTATTTGATATCAAAAAGATTAAGGGCGGCATTGATGCGGACAGTCCAGAGACGGCGGAAGTCAGCTTTTTTGTCTTTACGGTGGGCAAAAGCGTAG
>Ga0210057_1004684_pt1 | contig 18007 bp, 18 predicted proteins | sample CryGeyCG2114_010_2_FD_183968 | JGI IMG/M metagenome (GOLD analysis project Ga0210057, IMG submission 183968) | Groundwater microbial communities from aquifer - Crystal Geyser CG10_big_fil_rev_8/21/14_0.10 (SPAdes) (version 2) | ecosystem: Environmental > Aquatic > Deep subsurface > Groundwater ...
AGTTTCCAATGTTTTACCCATTTTAGAACGCGTAATCCATTTGTGGACTGTTGGTTGACTACAACCAATCAAATCAGCGATTTCTTGTTGTTTTTTGCCTTTTTGGTGTAGCTTAACAATTAATTCCATTTCTTTTTTAGATATCATTCCAAATAGAAAGATGTCCTAGTACTTATAATTTACTTTTGTCGGAGACTAATATAAGTTTAAAAAACATAGGATAAAGAAATGTATAATAAATTACACGAACATAAAGAAAAATAACCCCATTGTTAAGGTCCGAAGTTTCAAGACACAAGCACACAAAGATCCGAAAATCATAGCATACAAGTGAAAATCAATTCTCCCCTAAACAGTAGGTTATTAACCAAATGAAGACAATATATATAGTTTTCTAATAACTAAAAGGTAGTGAACCAAGATTTAAATATAAGTGAAAATGGGTAATTGTATGATCAAAAACTCGTTCATTTTCTTAGAAAAAGTAAGCACAACAAAAGAGAAAAATGTATGGGGCCAAGGAATTACTGATTGGCAGGATTTTATCAAAACAAAGAAAATTAAAAGAATATCCCCACAGAAAAAACAATATTATAACCGAAAAATTCAAGAAGCACAACACGCGCTCTCTGAAGATGATTCTTCTTATTTCATTAACAAATTGCCCAAGAAAGAAATGTGGCGTTTGTACGATTATTTTAAGGACGAATGTTGTTTTTTGGATATTGAGGTTGATTCTTATGGGAAAATGGTGTTGATTGGTATCTCGAATTATTTTAGCAGTAATTTTTTTGTAAAAGGGGTGAATTTAGACAAAAAAAATATTGAAAAAGAATTGTCTAAATACAAATTAATGGTAACATTTAATGGCCATTCGTTTGACATTCCTAAAATACAAAAACAAATGGGAATAAAAATGCAAATTCCCCATATTGATTTAAAGCCACATTGTGTTACTCTTGGCTTTAGTGGCGGATTAAAAGAAGTAGAGAAAATATTGAATCTGAAAAGGCCCTCACATCTATACGGCAATCCTGTTGATCTTTGGAAAGCGTTCCATGCGTCAGGCGATAAAGAATATTTAGATTTGTTAATAGAATATAACAAAGAAGATTGTGAAAACTTGAAATCAATAATGGACCACGTATACAAAATATATAAAATTGCAATAAGTTCATTACGCCAAAACGTTTAAAAAGATAAAAACAAACATATATCTTTAGTTTTATGGTAAATGTGTAGCCGTTGCAACATTTTTAGTTTGGCACACGATTGAAGATATAAAACCAATATTAAGAGGGCAGTCATATTTCCAGGAATTGTAATGTTATGAACCCATGAAAACCCTCAAGGTAAACAAAACCTATTTAAACGAAAGGAACTTAGCTTTTCGATATGCTCAGAGTAAGTTATAATTCATTTCATGTTGGTTCTTTTGTACATGGAAAAGCATTCGCATTAGTGAAAGGAGTTGCTCAGGATCGTGTACAATACATCTTTGAGCATTTGGAAGAGTTTATTGTTAAGAACGCGCCCATAATCGAAGATGTACACCTTCGTATTAAGAGATTTAATGAAACGAAATATCGAGAGATTCATACTGCAAAAGTAGAGACTGACTGGCGCGAAGATATATCTGACTGTTCTGCTACAATAGGTATGTACAAGAAGACACTTAGTTTTATGGACACTCACATTCAAGAAATGGACCCTCATTATAACATGGCGGAGTTCTTAGTCGAGAATGGTATACCAGGTAATGAAATTGATGATTTTAAAAAGGAAGTTGGGGAGTTATGGGGAGAAAGTTATTGGCCTATTTTTAACAGACTTAAAATGATTAGAGTTATGTTAGAGACTCTTCATAACGAATTAGAAATTCAAATCGGTCTGTTAAGTAAATTACGGCACACAAATTACATTCAAAGTTTTGATGAGGTAGAAGAGATTTAAGAACATTTTGAAAAAGAACGAAATGCATTTCATGAACTTGTTAAACTCGTGATTGTTGACAAAAAGGACATAAGACATTTGGAATCGAGTCTTAAAACGCAAGTTAGTACTTTGAAAGGAAGTTTAAATAATTTAAAAGCAGTTCTCAAAGCTAAAGTAAGAGATAAAAATAATTTAATAAGGGATAATGAGGGCAAGTTACAAAAAGGCTTAGCGGCTATAGTGGGAACGGCAGTATTAATTGGAGCCATAAGTCTAACATTACATTTAGCAAAAAATGCAGTTAGAGGACTACTTACAGTCACATTAGGAAAATATCTCAAGAAAAAGAAAGAGGCGTTGTTAAATCAAAAAAAAGCGGCTTTCATTATGAGTGAGGCGAACGATTACGTTGCAGGCATAATTAGTAATGATATCGAAAAAGTTACTGAAGCAATAGATAAATTATTAGAAGTTATAGAAACATTGTAAATGATAAGAAAATATTAATAAAGGGACAAGTTCTTCTTCTACTATGACAAAAGTAACGCCATGGGAAGTAAGAGAAGATATAGATTATGATAAACTAGTACAAGAATTTGGCTTAAAACCGTTACAACACGTACCACCACAATTTCAGGACAATGTTCTTTTTAGGCGAGGAATTATTTTTGCCCATAGAGATTTTAAACAAATTATTGATGCTATTGAAAATAAGAAACCTTTTGTTATGATGACTGGCCTTATGCCGTCAGGAAAGTTTCATTTTGGCCATAAGATGGTCGCTGATCAAATACTATTTTATCAAAAACTTGGCGCAAAGATTTATGTTGCAGTTGCAGACATTGAAGCGTACAATTCACGAAATCCTAACATGAAAGAATTACAGGAAACGGCAATCAAAGAATACCTTACGAATTACGTGGCGTTAGGGTTAGACCTTACAAAATGCGAATTTTATTTTCAATCAAAAAGGTCAATGGATGGACAAAAATCAAATGCATATTATAGTCTTGCGAACATGCTTGCACGGCATGCAACATTTAACGAATTTAAAGCAGTCTATGGAGAAATCACGCCAGGAAAAATGGCATCATCCTTATTACAAGCGGCTGACATGTTACACCCACAATTGAAAGAGTTCGAAGGGAAACCACTTCCGGTTATCATTCCAGTGGGAATAGATCAAGATCCGCACGTACGAATTGCACGCGACATTTCAAAACGAATAAAAGAATTTAAGTTTACCCAACTAAGTTCAACGTACCACAAATTTATGCCTGGATTAAAGGGAGGAAAAATGTCGTCCTCTGATGAAAATTCGTTCATTGCATTAACTGACACGCCAGAAGATGCTGCAACAAAAATTAAAAAATATGCATTTTCGGGAGGCCAAGCGACACTTGAAGAGCATAGGAAAAAAGGAGGTAATCCCGATGTTGATGTTTCTTTCCAAATGTTATTGTACGGGTTAGAACCTGATGACAAAAAATTACAAAAGATTTACAAAGAGTACAAGTCGGGGAAATTATTGAGTGGAGAACTTAAACAAATTTGTATAGAAAAGATAACAGTATTCCTTAAAGAGCATCAACAGAAACGAGCAAAAGCAAAGAAACAAATCGATAAGTTTATTTTTTAGGTAAATCTTGTTTGCCTTTTAGTATTAAGATATTATCATCCTTTTCGATAGTTAGTTCTTTTAAATTATTGATAATAATATCATTTCCCATCAAGTAATACGAAACGTTTCGCAATTCATGAATTCTTACCTTTTCAACGTCAGGAATGTTAAGAACTTCAAATGGTGCTTTTGCTTTCAAGTGAGGATTATTTTCGTTAAAGAGACCTATGAATGCTGTCCAAAACCCATCTTTATTTTTACCTGGTTTCCTGCTAATCGTTATGCTTTTAACATTGTACGTTTTCATTTGTATTACTTAATAAAGTCCTCACTTTTAAATATTACTAAAATTTGTTTCATATGAAGGTAGTACGAAATCCCAAAACCTACTGCGAAGAAAAGGATAGTAACAAAACGGCTCGCCCAAAAACTTCCCAATAGGTATCCAACCAAAAAACCAAGTATGATAAGAACAAACGGAAGAATTGGCTCTTTTGATTTTTTTATGTAATATACTCTTCCTGCAACAAACCCAGCAAGGAAAACTGAAACGTAACTAAAGAAAGGGCTTTGAAGAAGAATAGCTATAATGAACCCTACTGCAAGGAAAAGAAGTGAAAATGCTTCTGCCCATTGTTCATCCCATTTAATTGCTGCCATGGTGTATGGTATAATAGTATAATACAATAATGTTGTATTATTCTATTTATTTAAATATTCTCTTTATTTTTCAGAGCCAATTGAAATATAAATTATTCCTGCCATCGATCCAAGAATGATAGCAATAATAAGTCCCCATTTTGTTCGTGTTAAAAGTAACACGCTTGCAAGTAAGACAGTTACAATTGCAATGTAATACATCATTCTTGAACCAAAATAAATGTTAAGACCATCAAGTTGTGGTAATGGAAGCAACGCACAAAATCCCATTATGATATTAAGCATGAGTCCTTTTGAAAAAAAGTAATTTTGTGGTGAGTAATACAAACCTACTGCAAACCCAATTGCCAAAATCAAGTTACCTAGGATCCCCCATAACGATGCAATACCATTTTGGTGATATGAAAAACCATACCGAAATTCTCCAAGACGTTGTTTTATCATAAATGAAGCGACAATACCACCAATGAGTATAAATGGAACTCTGCCTAAACTGATAAATGCAAGAACGAGAGCTATCACAAGACCAACCCACCATATTTTGAATTCTGCTTTATATCCCTGACTTAATGCATATATCTTTTGACATGAAATGCGAAAAACGAATGATATTGCCCCAATGAAAATAAGAGTAATAAAATTTGTTATCCCAACAATAAACTCAAACTGTTCACTGCCCCAATCACGAAACGAAAATATGAATGCAGTGATAAGAACCGCAGCAAGCAATCCTGAAATTTCCTGCCAGCTAAAGCGGTAAAATTCAAGTACTCTGTTTCCCAGTTCTTTGATATTTACCATCTTTTATGTTGATTAAGAGATAAAAGTATATAAAAGATTTGTTTTGAGATTTTTAATGAAAAATGAGGGATTATTTACTTTTTCTCAAGTAACCATAATACATACTTTCCTTTGCCGTGTGTCATTTCTTCTCTTTCCAATAGTGTAAATTTGTTGGAAATGGAAACGTCCCAATTCTCACGACCAATAAGCAAAAGTGTACCTTTCTTTTGTAACACATATGACGCTTGATAGTATATTTCGTTAATTCTATCTTCATCTTTTGTCGTTACGTGAAAAATAAGTCGTGTAAATTTGTCTTTTGGGTATCGAACATCAAGATCGTCAAGGGTATGTTTTGAAATTTCAACATTGGAAGAAACACCCGCAATTTTTATATTCTTTCGTGCAGCAGTATGGTTTCGTGTACTCTCATCAAACGCAAAAAGTCTCACATCGCCACTTCTGGTAGTGTCTGAAATCGGTTTGTGATGAAGAAATGGAGAAAAGTCAAAACTTTTAAACAAAGGAAATGAAAAGAATGAAAAGTTTTTATGAACAATGTCTTGAACTGGATAAGAACATGTAAAAAGTGCAGCTTCTATAAGTAACGCACCATCTTTTACAAAGCCGACAAGCAACTTTTCGCTTTTACTAAACCTGCTTTTTCGTATGAAATAGTATGCAACATCACCTTTAAACGAACCTGAATGAGGAAACACTCGATAGAATCGTGAATCTAAGTCTTTGCCACAAATATCAACACCGATAAAATATTCTTCTTTGGTATAAAAAACTGAGATGATGAGGATTGGATGTGTAACATCAATGACTGGTGTAAACCCACATTTTTCGTGTATAACTGGAAGTAATGATGAAAGAACTTGTTTTGATATAACCGTTCTGTTATCTTGCCCTTTTACACCTTCAACTTCAACTTTACATGCACAATTTGGAGAGAATATATCTTTCCATGGAAAATGGAGAGACCTAAAGTCTATTGATTCAAGATGTTTATGGTTCCCCAATGAAAACACAAGACGTCGTGCAGATTGAAGATGGTACACTGCACGGACGATTTCTTTTGTATCATTAACTTCAAACTCAACAACAGCATCGTGAATAACTGAATTAACATTAAGAATATTTTTTATTTCGTCCTGTAAAATGTGTTCCATTCCAGGTCGTACAAATGCGTAGATGTTCATTCTTCTAACTCTTTCGGCATTGAGTCTTCTGAATCTTCCGGTTCAGAAGACTCGTGGGGTTCATTTGTTTCTTCTAGTTCTTCAGATTCCAAATTTTCAGATTCGGGAGATCCTTCATCGTCAATAATAACAGTAGCAGCGGCAGCAAGTTCATCATTTTCATTAAGACGCATCACTCGGACACCTTGTGTTGCTCTCCCAATAACAGAAATGTCTGAACATTTTATCCGTATTCCAATACCTTGTTTTGATATTAACATGATTTCTTCTTTTCCGTCAACAAGCTTTACCGACTTTACAGGACCGTTTTTTTCCGTTACTTTAATGTTTAAAACGCCTCGACCACCACGGTTACATAAACGATACTCAGACACAGGCGTTCTTTTTCCGTATCCTCTTTCAGTAATGGTAAGAATATTTTTGTCCTCTTCTGCTGCAAGCATTCCAATAACTTTATCTCCCTTTGATAACCGAATGCCTCGGACACCACGTGCCGTTCTTCCCATTGACCGAATATCCTGCTCTTTAAACCTGTTAGCAAGACCACCTTTTGTTGCAAGAAGAATTTCATTGTTGCCGTTTGTGTACCGTACACCGACAAGTGTATCTCCCTCATCAAGGGTAAGGGCACGAATACCCGCACTTCTTGGATTTGAGAAACATTCAAGTTCAGTTTTCTTGACAACTCCCTGTTCAGTTGCCATGAAAAGGAACCCTTCTTTGAAATTGTTTACAGGTACTGTTGCGGTTACTTTTTCATCCTGGCGCAAAGGAATAAGGTTAACGATATGTTTGCCTTTAGACTGACGTCGCCCTTCAGGTATTTGATATACTTTTAACCAATATAATTGCCCTTTATCTGTAAAGAACAACACATAATCGTGCGTGCTTGTGATGTATACACTTTCAACAAAATCTTCATCACGAGTTCCTGTTGCAACCATACCTTTACCACCACGTTTCTGGGTTTTGTATGTGTCCAACGGAAGACGTTTTATGTATCCTGAATTGGTCATGGTAACGACAACAGTATCTTCTTCGATTAGCTCTTCAATATCAAAATCGTCATCTTCACCTCGAACAATTCGTGATCGTCGGTCATCGCCGTACGTCTTTTTTATGTCCTGAAGTTCATCTTTAATTAAATTAAGAACTTTTTCTTCCGAGGCAATGATTTCTTGATATAAGATAATTTTTTCCAGAAGATCAGTATGTTCGCTACGAATTTTTTCCTGTTCCAAGGATGCAAGTTTTTGAAGACGTAGTTCAAGGATAGCCTTTGCTTGAAGTTCGCTTAATGAATATGTTTCTTGAAGGAACTGTTTCGCATCTTCAACCGTTGCACTCTTTTTTATGCCTGAAATGACTGTATCAATATTTTCAAGTGCGATAAGAAGACCGTCAAGAATATGAACGCGATTTTGTGCCTGTGCAAGATCGTACGTTGTTCTTTTGAGTATGACATCTTTCCGATGATTAATATGGTGCCGCATAAATTCTTTAAGACCAAGACGTTTTGGTTCATTGTTTACTAATGCAAGAAGATTTATACCAAACGATACTTTCAGCCGACTATACTTAAAGAGTTGGTTAAGAATAACATTTGCATCAGTGTCTTTTTTAAGATCAATAACAATTCTGATTCCTTCTCTGTCCGATTCATCGTTAATGTTTCGTATGCCAACTATGCGTTTATCGTGCACCAATGATGCAATTTGTTGGATAAGTTCTTCTTTATTAACTTGGTAGGGAATTTCTTTTACAATAATTTTATCATCTTCTAATTCAGTTATTGCTTTTATTGTTACTTTTCCTTTCCCTTTAGAATATGCGTACCATAACGCATTGCCACAAATAACTTCACCACCGGTGGGAAAATCTGGTGCGGGAATAATTGCCATAAGTTCTTCTGTTGTAATGTCAGAATTGTCAATAGTGGCAATGATACCGTCACACACTTCAATGATATTATGTGGAGGAATATTTGTTGCCATTCCAACAGCAATACCAGAAGAACCGTTGACAAGAAGGTTTGGAATAACGCTTGGAAGAACTTCTGGTTCTTGTGACGAACCGTCAAAGTTTGGTTTAAATGTGACAGTTTCTTTTTCTATATCTTTTAGCATATCTTCTGCAAGTTTGTTCAATTTCGCTTCTGTATACCTATATGCTGCTGCTTTATCTCCGTCAATTGATCCAAAATTTCCCTGACCTTTTACTAATGGATATCGCAATGAGAAATCTTGAGCCATACGAACTAACGCATCATAGACAGAACTGTCACCATGAGGATGATAAAATCCTAAAACATTTCCCACGATCCGCGCACATTTCTTGAACGGTTTATTGTGCAACATACCAGTATCATACATACTGTACAGAATTCTTCTATGCACCGGCTTTAAACCGTCACGAATGTCAGGTAGTGCCCTCCCGACAATAACAGACATGGCATAATTTACGTATGCCTGTTTCATCTCGTCCTCAATCATTTTTTGAATGATTTTGGGCGCGTTTTTTGCCGGTTCTGAGGTATCGTTTTGGTCCATTGTATAAATTTGTAAAAGTATTGTTTATCGTCGGTAAATTACAAGAATATAGAGATTTCGATGGTTTATAAAGCTGTCGGTTTTATTGTTGCTTTTGGGCGTCTTTCATCGCATTTCTAATCTCGTCCTTTGAACTTTTTTCTTTTTTCTCTAGCTCAACCAATCGCTCAACTTCGTCTGCTTCTTTGTCAACATTCTCCGCTTCTGTAAGAATGTCTGAAGGGACCAATTTTAAGAACGCGTTTTTGGTATCGTCTGTTGGCAAATCAAAGTAGTTGAAAAACTTGTTTGTTAATTTTAGTTTGTATGTACGACCAAACTTTTCTTTTGCAATAAAGTCTTGCTCTTCCAATTGTTTCATATGATCGTATGCTCCCGATCCACGCAATTTAATAATCTCTGATTGAACGATAGGATATTTCCATGCGATAACTGCCAGAGTTTCCATTATTGGTGTTTCTAGTTCTGTTGAAGAAACAATGCTGCTTACCAACGGAACAAACTCGTCGCGAACAGTAAGCTTCCACCCATTATCTTTCTCAACAATCTGTAACGAGTTATCACGTCGCGAATATTCTTGCTGTAAGCCTTTCATTATTTTTTCAACGAGAGGAGTTTCAATAGAACACAAATGCGCAATACGTTCTGACGTAATCTCTTTTCCTACTGCAAACAGAACAGCCTCTACCTTTTTTTCATCACTACTCATTTTGTTGGTTTTGTAAGGAAATATATTCCTTCTTTTAAATCTATTCTTCCGTCATCAATAAGCTGGTCGAGAAAATCTTCCAATTTATCTTGTGCAACGCCCGTTAGTTTATTTAATTGATCGCCAGTAAGATTCCGCTGCCTTAACAAGACAACAATATAGTTCTTAAGCAGTGCACTCATATTTTTCTTTAACATATCATTTTCCATCTTGACATGTTTTGCGACCATATCTACCTGATGTAATTTTGATTGAAGATCATTAAGAAATTCTGAAATAGTAGAATCGGTAAAATTTATTTGTTTTGGTTCAAGGACTTCTATAATAGAAGGCATGTATTCGAAACAAAACGCAACAAGGTCTTGTATTGATGACGCTTTCACTTCTAATTCTGCGAATGTAGCCCACAACTCTTGGTCATCCTGTTTTTTAATTTCTGCAAAATCTTCTTCAAGGACTTCATATGTCGTATCCTCTTTCAGTTTTTGGACGTAGTCTCGTATGGATTTTTCTATGTGCTCTTTGGGCTTTCCAACGACCTCTATTACCGTTCTAAACATAATATTCTTTTCCATACCATGTGCTTAATGGGAGAATGTTTTTAAGTGTTTTGGAACAATAATGTTGTTGTTACTCTTTAGGAAGAATGAACAAAACGTGTATAAATGGTAATGGGCAATAGCATAAAAAATGGCATTTTGGACACAAGGTTCTACATGGACTGATCGAGAGATGGTCATTGAAAGAGAACAGATTGGGGATATAGAGAAAGTGTTAGATTCGGGAGTAGGAGTAGCTCTTCTTGTTGCGCCACGACAAACAGGAAAAACAACACATCTTAAGTTATTACGAGATAAACGAAAGGGAGGTTAGAAAGAGTGTTGGATATGTTTCATTAGGACCCTTCGCTGAAAGTAAGACTGATGATGAAAGTGGTTTTTATATTGAATTATGTACTGCAGTGTGTGCCGCATTAGAAATGGAGAAACCTAAAGAATTGATAGTAAATCCAAGAAATTTGTTTGATATCTTACAAGATGTTAAGATTTATTTTGATGAATTTTCGGCAGTAGGTCATAAGTATCCTAATTTCTTTCATAGGATTCGGGCAGCTGTTGATGCAGGAAGCGTTGGAAGATGGGGAAACAAAATAGTACTTGCCGATAGGACAGACCCATCAGATTATATGGACCCTCGTTCTTCACCATTTAACATTGCTGGCGAAGTGTTCTTGAAAGACTTTTCTCCAGAAGAAGCGTACACTTTACTTTGTGTAGGGTTACAAAAAAATCAAGTAAAAGTCCCGACGCGGGAAGTTGGAGATGTGATATATAACGTTCTTAGTGGTCATCCTTATCTCACACAAACAATGGGACAGGAATTAACTGCCTTTGCAAAACAAGAAAGTGCGAGAGAAATAACAGTAAATATGGTAGAGCAAGGTAAAAATAAGATTATTGCAGGTAATGATGTTAATCTAAAAACATTGATCAATTATTGGCACAGAAAACTTGAAGCCGGTGACAAAGAACTATTAAAGGGTGTGATGCGAGGTGAACGGATACATTTTTACGTATACGACTCTCCGACAATGAGATTATATTCTTTAGGATTTATTAAACCTGAAAAACAAGATTTTGATGGAATAAAAAGGACATACTTTGATGGAGTATGTGAAATTAGGAATGAACTTTATCGAGAAATATTGGCAAGAACAATTCCAAAACAACGTTAGATTTTCATTTCTTCCAAATTAACACTAAACAGACTAAACCAAACGTTACAAAAAGAAGTATTGGAATCAATTTCTTTGCTTTGACACTGCTTGATTCATACACAACAACGCCACCTGTTAAAGGAGTACCAAACACATGAGTTTTTGAAGAGAAGACTGTTGATTCATTACTTTCACCAAACTCAGAAAAAAATGGTAATGATTTTGACAGAGTCTGTTTCTCAGGAACAACAGTTATCGTTTCTGTAATTTCTCTTACTGTTTTTTGAGTACCTTTCTGAATCTTCACTTTTAGATTATAGTCGCCCTCTTGTATGTCATCATCAATCTTAAGAATGAAATCAACTATTCGTACTTCATCCGGATTTAATATAACACGTTGTGTATTCTCGTCCCTCTCAGAGCCGTCGCAAGAATAACATTTACTTCCTCGATACACATAACTCCAAATAGTATATGGTTGAATGTCATTCCCGTTCAACAATTGAACTTGTATTGGAAATATTTCACCAGGGAACACAGATCCTGGTTTTTCTATAACTCTATATCCTTCTTTCTTTTTTTCAATTTCAATATCTTGTTCTTGTACGTAATCTAAATAATCTTTACAAACTTCGTCATCGACACCTTGCACGATAAACTCTTTCTCGGTACGTAACCCAAACGCGTCTACTACTAAAAGAGCATTTCCGTCGTCAACATTATTATTACAATTTGGTTCAAGTTGAATGGGAATGGTTAAAGGATATTGTTTGTACTGGTCATGTATACTCAACTTTGTTGTCTTGCTGACTTTTTCTCCGTTCATTTCTGCCCACACTTGAACAGAATATCGCGTTTCATTTCCTTTGTATACTACGATACTTGCTGTAAATTGGTCTCCCCATTCTGCTTTGTTATCGTTTCCCAGGTACATTTTTTCAATGTCAACAGATGATTCTGATTTTTTATATTGTGGGTTTATGGCAACAAGTTTGGTTATATTATTATTCGTTATATCAATATCATCACACATAATACCATCAATCCAAAAATGTATTTGGTACACACCCTCTTTCAGATTAGGAGAATATGTTTTCTTGTTCTGTGTTGTAATTTCCTGATTGGTCCAAGGTGAATACTCTTTTACTGGCTCGCCAAAAATGTCTTCTATTGTACCGCGCACAGTAATGTTTTGTTTTTCGCCAAGAGTTCTTCCAACAATAAGTGTAAAATCCATATCTGTCGTATGAAAAATTGAATTATTCATTTCTATATCAATATGCCAATCACACCCTGCAGTATAGACATTTTTATCACCGGGCGTCGGAACTGTTGTATACCAACCACCATCAAACTTGCTAAAACTGGCTCCCTCCATTGCATTTGTAAAACTAATTTTGTCTAGAAGAACATTTTCTGAAATGGGATATCCAGTATATAACCTCACTGTGTCCTCAATTTTGCTCAAATCAAAATCGCCATCAGTATCTCTGTACACAACAGTGTAACAACCACTACACAATTCAAGAGTCTTGGTATTGGTTTTGGTAAGGTATAATTCGTTATCATCGTCCTCATCGTAAAGGACTAAATCTTTAATATAAACAGGTTCATCTCCAGAATTGTATAATTCTACCCATTCGCCCAAAGGTTTACGGGCATCGTCATCACCAAAAGGATCGACCATAACTTCTGTTATTGTAAGAGCAGAATAATCATAACTAAAATCATAAACACTATTCTTCATGCCGGGTGTTCCGCCATTAATTATACTTTCTTTCCATTCTCCCAGTTTATTTCTTTCAAGAGTCTTGTTGTTACCATCAGCGCCCATATTGTAATTATATTCAAATGTTGTTTCGAAAGTTCCATTCGAGATTGTTATTATATCTTCGACATTTCCTAAACCATTTCCTAAAGAGTTATCATCAACGCAAATTTGTAATGTCTCTGTTCCAATTTCAAAATTATCGTACAATGTTGTGTCTTGATCGGTGATTATTGCATAACTATTATTTTTTAATAATAATGAACAATTTTGTGCAAAGCCGCAACAGACAAGTTCGTCAGTGTTTTTGTTATCGGTCAATGTCCCCCCCGCCAAATTAATAGTTTCATTGTCAGGATTATAAAGTTCAATCCATTCAGTATTGTCTATAGCATCATACATCACTTCATTAATTACAACACTCGCGCCAGAAAAATTCATAAATAAAAGTAAAATAATACACAGAAACACATAAAACGTTGTTTTCATGAATGTAAAAGAAATGGAGAACCATTTATATGTTCTTTTTACTACACAACAATACTAAACAAAGTTTTTAAACATTCTTTGGGTAAGAGTATTAAAATGGGATGGTTGTTTGGTAAGAAAAAAAGTATTCCACAGGGGCCAATACCTGGTGGACCAGCATTTGATGAAAAAGTATTACGTTTTCCTACGACATTTCCATCAGCAAAAATCATTAGACCAGAAGAACTAAAACGAGCTGCAGGATTTGAAAAAAAGATTGTACTTCCACAAGAGGAAGAAGATGCTGACGATTCTCAGCAAGCGGAAGAATTACATCAACCAATACGACAACAGCGGTTTGAACGATCATTAACACGTGAACCATTATACATTAAGATGAATGTGTATCAACGTATTCTTGGAGATTTAGATACATTAAAAACAGATTTTTCTTTCCTCCAGGAAGCAAACAGACGATTGGAAAATTCTGAGTTTAATGAAGAGAATAACTTTGAAAAACTTAAAAAGATTATGCGAAATGTACATGACCGTATCCTCATTGCGGATAAAGTATTATTTAAAGGCCAGGGTGAATAAAAATGGACAGAATGCCTGTATTTGTAAAAATTGATGAATATGATGATGTTTTAAGCCTTCTACGGATGGTTCGAGCAAAAATGGAAGAAGCGAAGGAAACGCTTGCAAAAATACATGATCTTAAAAATGAAGAAGATCATCAGTTAGAAGTGTGGCAGAATACGTTAGTAGAGGTTGAAAAAAAGATAGATTTTATCGACCATTCTCTTAACGAACCAGAACATTTCTAAAAAAATGAACAAAATGGTTGCAAAAAAGAAAAAGACGACGCGGAAAAGAGTAGCAAAGCAACATACGTCTCACAAGAATGTTGAAAAGAAAGAGATAGAACCGGCATACATGGTACAACTATCAGATCCGAAACTTGTGCGAAAAGACCTTCTTGAATCCCTCCGTGAAGTGATTATTTTTATGCAGGGGTATGAAAAGTTCAGAAGAATTCAGGAAGAAAAAATTGCTCTTTTTACACAGTTACGAGTTGAAGTAAAACAGTTAAGTATCCTTGTCAATGATAAGTTACGAAAATATCTTCCAAAGGGAAAGTTAAGAGCAGTATCGCCGCAGAAGAAAGAAGAAGAACCGTACGACTCTCATGACGAACAGCCACCATTTGCGACAGGTGCACCGCCTTCAGTAAGTGCGCCGCCATCTCCACAAGAACCTGAAGAAGACAACCTTGCCCAGCTTGAAGGGCAGTTACGAGACATTGAACGGCAGTTGCAAGGAATTCGATAAAATTATTATTTTATTCTTTAGAATTAGTATTTATTAGAAAGAAAAAAAATTAAAAAAATCAACCAAAGATTTTTCGCAACCACTCAAGTATTTTCTCAAGTAAGTTTTGTTGTTCATCTAACCGTTTTGCAAGATCAACACACTGACCACTGACACAACTGTTTGTTCCACATTCATAGTTGTTTGAACATGATTCGCCAGTGTCAAGTTGTTTTGCCATGGTGTCATCCCAGTTACAAAACTCGCCAACAACCCCAACTTTGATACGTGTTCCTGCAGGCAAACATTTGTCTTTGTATGCGCATCCAATTGTACACACGTTCTGGCCGTTAACAAGTTGTGGTTCAATTGATGGTCCCGGCAATTGACTTTCGTCAATAACGCTATCAATGGTAGTTTCCTCCGTTGGATAGAAACGTAGGTTCATAAGCATCGGATTCAGTTCAACACGAAAATGATCATTGTCTAGTTCATGAAGTGCAACAAACGTATTGTCCCGCGCATTAAGTTCAAACGTTTTCGTTCCGATACTATTTACACGCAACCAAAGAATTACTTTGTCGTATCGTCCATCATTACCAAGTGTAACGTATGCTTTTTCAATACACAACTTTTCACTATATTCAACAACACAGTTTTGTGCAGTAGGGTAAAAATTGATAGGAACCAAGTCGTATTCAAACCCTTGTGGATTTATTCCCGCAATACGTCTGTTAACGAAAACCATTTCAACCCAATTTCTTTCTAAAACTGACGAAGGTGTAATAACGGCAACATTATTAGTTTCATCACTTTCAATAAATTCGTTGTAGGGATCAACTTCAGCTTTCGCGTCTACCGTTTCGTACGTGTCTTGAATTCCAAAGTGGCTATATCCCCATGAAGAAATTTCAACACAACTTCCAGTAGATAATGTTGGAACGTATGTCAACGTGTTTTCTTTTCCATTTGCTTCAAACGTAATTTTAAAATTGGCAATGGCTTCTTCACCAACATTACAGACTAGCGCTTTGAATGATGTATCACCGTGTGTTAATGATGTTATCGTAAGATCCGGATATGTAAACGAAACAACACCAACATCTTTGTAGGGAACACTTAACATTGTTGCGCATGCATAGGACTCACTTTGTCCCAACATTTGATTAATGTTCGTATAATCAGTCTGACAGATTCTGTTATTACCAAAGTTTTTGTACGGTGGAGCCGTCCATAAAAGAGATTTTTTCTGTTCCGCTCCCTGCACCGCTCCCTCTCGTGTCCTGAACCCTTCAAAATACACTAATTGTTGAGGTTCAATTGTAAATCGTGCAACAGGATATTCTTGTGGTCCCGTGCTTTTAGTTTCAACACCAACTACTTTAAACGCATCTCCATCAAGAACAACTGTGTACATGTTAACGTACGCATTTTTAATAGTCTTTGATAACGCAGAGTTTTTATGTTCTGGCCAATCATTTACCGAAACACCAAAAAGGACGGAAGCAAACGATTCTTGTACATTTAACTCTTCAGTTTCTATGTTATTATTCTCACTCGTTTCGGCAACTTGTCCATCGCCGTCAACAACGATCTTTATCATAGACTTCCCGTTCACAATATCATGAGCAGAAAATGTAAATGGTACTTTGTACGATCCTTTTCTTTCTGCACCAAAAGAGTGTACTTCTACATTTGACGCGATGTGACATCCAGTTCCATCAGGATGACACGCCATAATCTCAACCTGAAATTGGTTTGTAATGGCAGATGTTCCCCAGTTTCGTAGGGTAATGTGGACATTCAGCGTTTCACCCACCGTAAATGTATCCTGTAAGTTGTATGTGTGCCCATCTGCTACTGATGTTATGTAGAAATCGTCTACTACTAAATCAACATCGTTTGTAGCGGAAACGAATACCGAACTTGCAAATAATACAAGTATTGCAACTAATAGTATATTTTTAATATTCATTTTGAGTACCTCACGTAATTTTATGTTTCTCATACATGTCTAAAAGTTAAACAAATATATATACATTGAGTGGGAACCTCTTTGCAAGCGAGACCACAAATATACCCAAACCCCAAAAGAGAGGATAATCTCTACCCAAACGCTATTTTGAACCAAGAAATAGGTTTGTTAGCTTGACGGAAACCATTTTCCCATCTTTTTTGATAGTGATTATCTTTTTCCGTTCAAGAGTTTGTAATATACGGGCTATGCTTGTCCGAGGAATATGTGTTGCGTGCCGTATTTGTGCTTGAGACCGGATATTATCATGTTCCAATAAAAACGTAACAACGACACGTTCTTTCTCCGATAATGTTTGAAGAAGTACGCGTATCTGTTTTGAAACGGTTTCTTTTTCTCTCGATTCTTCCTGTTTTCGCTCTTTCAACTGTCTTTCATGATGTAAAACGATTTTCTTCTTTTGTGTTTGACGGCGTAACAATGAGGAAATAAATACAATTAGGATAGCAAAAACAATAAATCCCCATAAAAGAACTTTAAATGTGGAAAATGAAGTATCAATGTTTTGTCCAAGAACAATCTCAACCGATGTATCTTCCCCACGACGAATTTCGATATCTTCCCGACCGGCCACGTTACGAGAAGATGCAACAACGGTACATCTACCGATTGGAATCTGAGGAACAGAAAAGAACCCCGCAGCATCAGACGTGTATGGAAATTCAACTGTTATGGAAGAATAGCATGTAAATTGAATACGTGCACTTGGCACGAGATTACCTTCCATGTCAACAACCGTTCCTTGCAAATATCCTATGGGGTACATAAAAAACGAGACCTCAACATCAGAAGGAACAACGATACTTTTTGATCCATAATAGTCCGGTGTTGGAGTATCAAACGAATCGAGTGTTATGTCCACAGTATATGGACCATCAATTAAAGGAAGAGTATGTTGTGAATTATGTAATACTACTTTTTGGACAGCATCACCTAACTGAATTGTTGCAAAGTATCCTGAAAAGTCTTGATTGTCAGGAGATATGAATGTAAATGTAACGTCATCTTGTGCATATGCCGTCGCACACACAAAAATGAAGATACATATTACAATTATGGGATAACGGTTCATTTTAGTATTAAAGAATACATTTTTATTTATAAATATTCAGTTAGTTTGTAACTATTTAGCTTTCTGAAGTTCCACAACTATTCTCGAGTATAGAAAAGTTTATTTACTTCTTTAGCTACTTTGTAGCTAATATGAAAAAAGAGGTTAAAATTGAATTATTGGGCTTTGAAATGC
>Ga0210057_1004685_pt1 | contig 18007 bp, 19 predicted proteins | sample CryGeyCG2114_010_2_FD_183968 | JGI IMG/M metagenome (GOLD analysis project Ga0210057, IMG submission 183968) | Groundwater microbial communities from aquifer - Crystal Geyser CG10_big_fil_rev_8/21/14_0.10 (SPAdes) (version 2) | ecosystem: Environmental > Aquatic > Deep subsurface > Groundwater ...
AAACCGGACCCAAAACTTTATCGCCCCAGCCTTGAAAAATGCTTGAAATTTGAAAAGCGGATAAACCGAAATAAATCAGAGTGGCTAAAATGGTATAACTTGCTCCCCGTCCAAGCGTGTAAAAAATTCCGTTAATCAAGGTATGTTTAGCGGTTTTGATTTCTTTGGAAATATAAGCAATGGCGGTGATGTTAGTGGCAAGTGGGCAAGGGCTGATTGAAGTAAGCACGCCCAAAAGAAAAGCGGTTAAAATAGGGATATTGTAATTGTCGATTAAAAAATTTATATAATCCATAATTATTTTCCTAAAAGTTTATTGAGTTTATCTTGAAAATAACTGATAAATTGGCTTTCATTGGAAACCAAACGCCAAACAGTAACATCTTCTTTAATATTATCTTTTCCCGCCGTAATCGCATTTACAAAAAGCGATGATCCTCCAGCTTGGTATTTTATGACCATATCTCTATTTTCCGGCAATTCGCCATTAATATCCCTAAAAACAATTGCGCCATTTTTATATTCTTCCGGAAATTTTTCTTTGATTGTTTTTAACGCGTATTCGCCGACCGTAATGCAAGACCAGCATTGTTGGGTGGCGTGAAAATGGACAACTTCAATTTTTTCAGCCGAGATTTTTGCCGTGGACATCGGCAATTCTTCTTGACTTTTTGTCGTTTGATTATTGGTATTTTGCGCTTCTGTCGGCTTGTTTCCGTTTCTCGCTACAAAAAACCCTACTCCAACAATGGCAACTCCAATAATTAAAATGATAATTTTCTTTTGCATAGTTTTTTATTTTACAAAGGCATTAAATAAATACCCGATTATGATTATATTTATAGTGGTAATACCAAAGAAATAAATCAGTAATTTCATTTTCATTACTCTCTTTAAAATTAAGGCTTCCGGCAGGGAGAGACCAACTACCGCCATCATAAAGGCTATGGCTGTGCCAAGGGGAATACCTTTTTCAACCAGCGATTGCATGATTGGAATAACTCCGACGGCATTGGCATACATCGGCACAGCCAATATTGTCGCTAGTGGAACAGCAAATAAATTTTCGGCCGTAATATATTTTTCAAAAAAACCGGCTGGGATAAAACCATGTATCGCCGCCCCGACAGCAATTCCCAAGAGCACATAAGGAGTTATCTTTTTTGTCAGATCAAACCCTTCTTGCCAAAACTTTCTAATCAAAACGCCCAATGTTTCTTTTTGGTTTTTTATTTCTGTCTTTTGGCTTTTTATCTGCCAAACATAATCAGCCACATATTTTTCCAATTTTAATTTGCCTAAGATAAAACCGCCGACTACTCCCAGCAGAATGGCAGAAATAACATAGAGCATTGTCACTTTCCAGCCGAACAATCCGGCAAATAAAACAACCGCTATCTGATTGACCAGAGGAGAAGTGATTAAAAAAGACAGCGTTACTCCGAGCGGAATTCCAGCTTCAAGAAATCCGATAAAAAGCGGAATTGATGAGCAGGAACAAAAAGGAGTAATTGTACCAAAAATTGAAGCTAGCAAGTAATCAGCTCCATACCATTTTCGCGAGGCCAGAAAATCCCGCAATTTCTCTATCGGCAAGTAATGCCGGAGAATGGCCATAAAGTAATTAATGACCAAAAGCAATAATAATATTTTTATTGAGTCGTAAATAAAAAAATTAACCGATGTCCCAATATGAGCTTCCGGACTTAAGTTAATAACTTTATAAGTTAACCAATCGGCTAATAATTGTATCGGGTAAAAAATATCCATAATTTTAATTAACAGTTACCGCCACAACTGCAACCCGATTTTTTCTCTGCCACACCAGAATCATTGCTACAGTCGTTGATAATCTTTTTAATTTTTTCTACATCGGAAACCGATCCGGTCATCACCGGCTTGCCATTTATTGCCAAAACCGGACTTTGCATCACTCCCATTTCAACAATTTTTTGGATGTCAGTGATATATTCAACTTCTGTTTTCAAATCCAGATCCTCAACCGCTTGTTTTGTCAACTCAAATAATTTTTTGCAGGTCGGGCAACCCGATCCCAAAACTTGAATTTTCATAGTTTTATTTTCCATAAGAATTTAAAAATTTATTTAATAATTTTGAATATTTTTTTATGACATTTTTGCTAATTGAATATATTACTTTTAGCCCCTCTTGCCTTGACGAAATCAGCCCAAAATCTTTTAGTACTTTCAAATGATGAGATGTGAGATTTTGGGCCAAACCAAGATATTGCCAAATATCGCAAACACAAAGTTCGCTTTCTTTAAGTAGACAAAGTATTTTTAGACGATTTTCCTCGCTTATGATTTTCAAAAATTCGGCGACTTGCGAAATTTCGGCGAAAGATTTTTTATTGTTGCAACATTTCGGTTTCATAATTTAATCAATGTTAATTATATCAATGCTTATTGATATTGTATTAAATTTAATTTTGATTGTCAAATTGTCTTTTTTTTGATATATTAAATTCATGTTTAGGTGGCGCGCCAATGAAATTGGCACAGCCTCAAATTCCGCCGAAAAAAAGAATCGTTCCCGCGAGGGCGTGGCGGAAGAGGGGTTTGGGGGGAATTCCGCTTTTCCTTTGCGAAATCAAATTGAGGCCAGCCCCGCCACCTGCCTGAATACTTGGAAGGCAGAACACCGCAGAAAAATACTCTTTTCATTAAAAGAAGAAAAAAACGGGCGCGCGCAAAATGAAAAGAGTAAAGAGTATTTTTCTGTGGTGTGGCGAGCTTGTTGAGCAGTGGCGGGGCTGGCTTCCTTATTGGGGGTTTTGCTCAAAAAATGTTCGAACATCAATCAAAAAACACCGCATCATTTGAAATTTAGCTGTTTCAGAGATATTTGCCTCGGAACAAATAAAAAAAGTCTTCCATGAAGGAGACTTTGAAAATGATTAGAAAACTTTTTTTATCATGATATTTGTCTGCGGTTTTATATATTTAACCGCGGAAGAACTATGTCCTCACAAATATCATTATTTATAATATAGCATATTAATTTTAAATTTGAAAAGTGAAAAAAATCAGTTGCTAACAATTTGTTTACAACTGAATTGGCGCCATTAAATAGATATTCAGTTGTCCCCATTTTGGGTACAACTAAAATTAGCGTCATCTTTGCTCTTAAGCTATTAAATCACCATCTTGTCTTGCATTTTTTCTTTGGCAAAGATTTGCGCTTTGAGTAAAGAATCAAAAGTGCCGGCGTCAATCCATTCGCCGTTGACTTTAACTACTTCTAATTCTCTTAATTGTAAATATTTGTTTTGCAAATCAGTGATTTCCAATTCACCTCGTTCGCTTGGTTGTACTTGTTTTGTAAATTCAACCACGCGGGAATCAAACATATATAGTCCGGTGAGAGCCAAATTACTTTTTGGCTCTTTTGGCTTTTCTTCTATCGAAACAGCCTGAAAGTTTTGATTTACCTCCACCACGCCAAAACGGTGAGGATCATCTACTTCTTTGGCAAAGATTTTACCACCGGATTTAAAACTCTTGGCAGCCTCGGAAAAATCATCTTCAAAAATATTGTCGCCCAAAATCAAACAGACATCTTCTTGATCGATAAAATTGTCGCCGATAATGAAGGCTTCGGCCAGGCCCTTAGGTTGGTCTTGAATTTCGTAGGTGAATTTGACACCAAAGTCTCTGCCACTACCCAGAAGGTTGAGATAGTCTCCGGCTCTTTCGGGAGCGACAATGATTAGAATTTCTTTGATACCCATTTTAATCAAAGTATTGAGGGGATAGTAAATCATTGGCCGATTGTAGATCGGCAATAATTGTTTGCTGGTGATTTTAGTACAGGGACGCAGTCGTGTGGCGCTGCCACCTGCCAAGATAATACCTCTCATATGTTTATATTTTAATCTAGTATGTTTTGTTATTTTATATGCAGTCCAATTTTAGTTGGTTTTGTTTACTTTGGCAAATTGGTTATTATATCTCAACATTATATCATAATTTGCTACTCTGGTTTTTGTACTTGTTTTCCTGATTTTTGCGTGATAGTATGAGGGCAAGAATGCTTTAACTATCCATATTAGTGAATGGGCGCAAACTTAAAATAAATTATGGTATATATATGGTAATTATGAAAAAAAATATCATCATCTCTTTTCTCGTAGTAGTAATCCTCGTGCTTGGCGCTTGTTCCTTTTTTTACTTCAAAAAAGCTCAGAATAGACTCGACGATTATTCCTTAATCGAAGTAGAAGAAACTTCAAATGTAAATAATGTAAATATAGAATACAAAAACAGTGAATATGGCTTTACTTTTACTCTGCCTTTGGAGTGGAAAGAATATTCCGTGGTAAATGACCAATGGGAAGGTTCTTTGCTGGAAAAAGAATCAGAATTGAGCCAGAGTCTTAATGGCCCGAAGATTATAATCAGACATCCTTTATGGACTGCTGAAAATCCACGACAAGATATCCCGGTTATGATTTTTACCCTAGCTCAATGGGATTTAATTCAACAAGAAAAGCTGTCTCTTGGTGCTGCACCGATTGGGCCAAGCGAGCTTGGTCGTAATATTGGCTATGTTTTTGCCCTTCCGGCACGCTATAATTTTGCATTTTTGACCGGATTTGAAGAAGTAGAGGATATTCTGAACAGTAAGCCATTGCGCGCATTTTAATTCACTTTTTGGAAAAATGATTATGCCGAGTTTGCATGGCTGTTGTCAATAGTCATATTCATTGGTGTATTACTCTTTGCCTTGACTTTTTGTAAAAAGTATAGTAGTATTATGACACTAATGAATGAACTCTCATTATGTTGCCTGATTGTCAAGATAGCAAAATAGCGTATTAAAATAAGATCTAAACTAGAAAAAGTAAGTTCTTTAAAATCTTTTTAAAATTACTAGAGCAAAAAAAGTTTTCACAAGCTCGGTTTTCTCTTGATTCTGTTGAAGATCATCATGATGATGATTAATATGGCAAATCAAATTGAGGGGGTCGCTTGAGATTGGTGCTTCCTTTAGCAAGATTGTAAAAGTTTTAGAGTAGAGTTTAAGGGGGATTATATATAAAATCTAAATAACTAATCAATCATCTAATATGAAAACATTTCATAACAAAATAATAGGGACTATCTTAATGGTTGTCTTTGTTCTTGCTCCTTTGGGCTTTGGCGGAACAACCATTGCTTTTGCTGCAACCAGCCCATCTTTGGGCGTGGCTGACGGTTTTGCTGTGTTGGTTGATACCTACACCAATACCGTACCAGGCACAACTGTGACTGGAGATTTGGGCTATACTACCGCTCCGTTGGTGATGCCGACATTACTTGGCTCAACTCACGTGGCTGACGGTGTTTATGCTCAAGCCGGCATTGACCAAAGTCTTGCTCTAGCTGATCTTAATACTCAACCATGCGTTTCACTCGGCGCCGGAGCAGTCGCTCTGGATTCCGTAGTTGTTGGCCTTAATCCGCCCGGAACTTTTACTCCTGGTTGTTATTCCAGTGGTGGTGCAATGGACATCACCCTCTCTACAACTGTCACCTTGAATGGTGTCGGTACATATATTTTTAGACCAGGTGGCGCTTTGAATACGGGCGCTAATTCTATCGTCAAAGTAACCGGAGGCGCATCAGCTTGCGATGTTTTTTGGACCCCAACTGCGACTACGCTTGGTGCAAATTCAACTTTTCTTGGTACCGTGATTGATGCTGGCGGGATTACTGTTGGCGGTGTTGTTAATTGGACAGGTCGAGCTTTGGCCTTTGGTAAGACTGTCACAACTGCGGTTGATGATACTATTTCCAAACCGGTTTGTGCACCCACTACCGGTACTCTTAATATAATTAAAACAGTAATTAATGATGACGGTGGAGTAGCCACAGCCTCTTCTTTTAACCTCCATGTCAAACTTGGAGGAGTAGACGTGGCAAGTAGCCCTGCGGTCGGAGTTGTTACTCCAGGTAGAGCATATACCCTTACTGCTGGTACTTATGTTGTGAGCGAAGACGCTAATGCTTCATATACCCAAAGTTTTAGTGGAGATTGTAATGCTGGTGGTAGTGTTAGCTTGACTGCCGGAAGTACCAAGACTTGTACGATTACTAATAATGATATTGCTGTCGGTCCCCCTACAACTGGTGTTTTAAATGTAATTAAAACAGTAATTAATGATGACGGTGGAGTAGCCACAGCCTCTTCTTTCAACCTCCATGTCAAACTTGGCGGTGTGGAAGTGGCAAGTAGCCCTGCAGTCGGAGTAACGACTCCTGGCAGAGCATATACCCTTACTGCTGGTACTTATGTCGTGAGCGAAGACGCTAATGCTTCATATCTCCAAAGTTTTAGCGGAGATTGTGGTGCTGGCGGTAGTGTTAATTTAACTGCCGGAAGTACCAAAACTTGTACGATTACTAATAATGATGTGGCGATTGTGCCACCGATTTCAACCATTAATGTGGTTAAAATCGTTGTGAATGACAATAACGGGAATAAAACGATTGCTGATTTCCCATTGTTTGTGAACGGAACATTGGTTGTGTCAGGCGTAACCAATACTTTTCCTGCTCCAGCTACCTATACTGTCACAGAAACTTCCAATGCTAATTATACCCAAGCATTTTCCGGTGATTGTAGTTCTTCCGGGATTATCAATCTAGCGGTTGGTAATAGTAAATTCTGTATTATTACTAATAATGATATTGCTCCGATTGGTATTCCAAGCGGAGGGGGTACAAACTATTCTGCTGCAATTCCTCCGATTATTGATTTGGTGAAAGTGCCAGATCCTTTGGCTTTGCCAGATGGACCAGGCTTGGTAAATTACAGCTATACTCTACGTAATATTGGCACAGTGCCGGTCTCAAACATTACAATGGTTGGTGACTCTTGCAGTCCAATCAACCTTGCTACTGGTGATATTAATTCCGATGCTAAACTTGATTTGAATGAAACTTGGGTATATCGTTGTGCCACAACTCTGACTGAAACTCATACTAATACTGTTGTTGCGACCGGTTGGGCCAATGGTTTGAGCGCTACTGATATTGCTAGTGCTACCGTTATAGTCGGTCTGCCGATTGTCGCTCCGTTGATTCATATTACAAAAATTCCTAGTCCGTTGGCTTTGTTTAACGGTCCGGGCATGGTAACCTATACTAAAAAAATTACTAATCCGGGCACAGTTGCTTTGAGTAATGTTACGGTATCTGACAACAAATGTAGTCCAGTGCAGTATGTTTCTGGTGATGCAAATGATGATGACAAACTTGATCCTAGTGAAACTTGGACATATACTTGTCGTCATAGTATTGACCAAACCACAGCTAATACCGCAATCGCCAGTGGTGAAGCCAATGGTTTAACTGCCAGAGACTTAGCCTTTGCGACTGTCGTAGTAACCAATGTTGCCCCGGTTGTAACCGGTGAAGTGCTTGGCGTCAAAGTTACCGGAGCAACACCTGTTGTGACCACCGTGCCTAGTTTTCCAAAAACAGGCTTACCACCAGTAGAACAGAATACTCCTTGGGGTCTGATGGCAGTCGCCGCGATCTTAATGGTTGCTTCAACCTCCTTGGTTGTTGTCCTGAAGAAAAGTAGAGCCTAACTTATCATTAATATTAATCATATGTTGTGGACTATCGGTATTGTGCTGATCATCCTGTGGTTGCTCGGCTTCATTATCTTCCCTGTATTGGGTTGGTTTATCCATATCCTACTTGTGATTGCGATTATTACAATCCTGGTGAGGGTGATTAGAGGAAAGTAGGCGTCAAAGAAGATACAAAATTATGAGTTTAAAAATATTGTCAAAAAGATCATTGCTGATTATTGGTATTGTGATTTTTCTGGCAATATTTTTTTTCGTCGTCAAGATTTTTTTTGTTAATTCTCCTGACAAAAAAATATCCATGATCAAAGTTTTTCAAAATGTTGTTGCTCCAACCCAAGAGAGTATTGGTCGTCCAATTCGTCTCAGGATTCCCATAATCAATGTTGACGCCAATGTGCAGTATGTCGGTCTGACAAAAGAGGGGGCAATGGACGTTCCGGAAGGCTGGGAAGATGTTGCTTGGTTTGATGTCGGTTCGCATCCCGGAGAGCTGGGTAGCGCCGTGATTGCCGGACACTATGGAACATTGCAAAGCGGAGAAACTCCGGTTTTCAATGATTTGAATAAATTACAGAAAGGCGACAAGCTATCTGTTGAAGATGAAAATGGCCTGATTGTCTCTTTTGTGGTGCGCGAAATCAGGAGTTTTGATCAAGAAGCAGATGCTTCCACTGTCTTTAATTCCAATGATGGCAAAGCGCATCTCAATCTCATCACTTGTGAAGGAGTTTGGAATGAAGGTTCTCAAAGCTATCCGAGTAGATTGGTAGTGTTTACTGACAAAGAATAGGGAGTATGACGACAGATAGATAAAGTCGTTATTCTGGACAAAATCATCAAAAAGAGCTAGGGTGGAGGTAGATAGAATTAATTAATTTTAATTTTGAAACTATGGAAAACCTAATTATTTGGGCAATCGTAATCATCGCCTTGATTATCATTTGTCTGAAACAAATCAATCAATATGAACGTGGTGTCAAATTCACCATGGGAAAGTTCTCCGGGATTATGGACCCGGGTTGGAAATTTGTTATTCCAATTTTCCAGTTCTACAAAAAAGTGGACATGCGCGTCAAAGCGGTTGATGTGCCTGATCAAAAGGCCATCACCCGGGATAACGTTTCCGTGACTGTCAATGCCGTGATTTACTACAAAGTTTTTTCAGCGGAAAAAGCCATGATTGAAGTAGAGGATTTTCGCTATGCGATTTCTCAATATGCGCAAACCACCATGCGTAATATCGTGGGTGAAGTATCTCTTGATGAATTGCTCTCCAAGCGTGATCAGATTGCGGAAAGAATTCGCGAAATCGTTGACAAAGAAACTGATGCTTGGGGTTTGAAAGTCAATGGTGTAGAACTCAAAGATGTGAGTCTGCCACCGGAAATGGAACGTGTTATTGCCAAGCAGGCCGAGGCTGAACGTGAAAAACGAGCCGTGATTATCAATTCAGAGGGCGAGCTGGCTTCTGCCGAGAAAATGGCTCAAGCTGCCAAAATGCTTTCTGATGTGCCCGGCGCCTTGCACTTGCGCACTTTGCGGGCAATCAATGATATGTCATCGGACAAATCAAATACCGTCGTCTTTGTGACTCCGGTGGAAATATTGAAAGCCTTTGAGGGTTTTGCCAGAAAGGACAAGAATGAATAATGTTTTGTATTTTGGTAAAATATTATCAATATTTCAATATTTATAAGATTATATTTACAAGCCACTTCTTCTAATCGGAGAAGTGGCTTTATATTTACCAATTTTCCTTTTACGGCTGGCTGTACGATTATCTCTGTCAGATTGACATCGTTTTAACGATAATAGTATAATATAGATATAAATATTAACTTCATTCACTATGAAACCTGTTTTAAATAGCCTTGAGAAGATTCCTGCCCCGGAAAGAGGAGGCGAACGGACGCCTGAAAAACGGGAATATCAAGTGGAGCAACCTGTTGAAAAAAATGAGGTAAAACCTGATTTGCCAATTGCGGATTTGCCAAGATCAAACTCGGCTCCGGCACCTTCTGACCATCAAGCAATTCAAACCAAGGCAATTAGAGATATCCTGTCTCAAGATTTGGCTGAAATCTATACCAATCTCCCGGAGGCTAGCAAACAAGAGGTAAAAATCAAGGGGATTGAAACTGCCAGACAAATCAACACTATGCTCAATGAATTGAAAATTCAAACTAAAAAAATATCTGATTTAATCAGGCGTTGGTTGGCCTTGATTCCCGGGATGAATAAGTTCTTTCTGGAACAAGAAGTCAAGATTAAAACCGACAAAATTATTAATTTAAAAAAATAGAATATGAACGACTACTATGTTGGCGATCAATTTGACCAAGGCCTTGTTAGTTCCACGGATTTTTCCTCGGTATTAATGATCATTGGTTATTTTATTGCCATTTTTTTGTTATTAGTGATTATTGCCTTGATTGTCAGAAAGATCCTCATGAAAAAGATCTATGTCAAACAGACAATCTTTTTGATTAAATTACAGAAGGAAGAAACCGACCAGAGTAAGAGTCAACCCGGGATGCAACAATATTTGGGAGAAGAGATTTCAAAAACAGAGGCAATGATTGCCGCCCTAGGAGGGTTGAGGGCCCAGCGTGGTTTCAAGGCTTGGCTGACCGGACGGACTGACTATTTTTCCTTGGAGGTGGTGGCCAATCGCGGGGTAATTGCTTTTTACGTCGTGGCGGCCAGTACCATGAAAGCCTATTTGGAAAAACAAATCCATGCCTACTATCCTGACGCCGTGGTGGAAGAGGCTTCTGACTATAATTTTTTTGACAAAAATGGGTCTGTGGTTGGTGGATATTTGAGAACTGTCCGGAACTACTATTTTCCAATCAAGACTTACTTGAAAGAGGACGTTGATAATTTCAATTCCTTACTCAATACAATGTCCAAGTTGAAACCGGAAGAAGGCATGGCCATTCAATATGTGGTGCGTAGCGCCAAGGGTGTTTGGCACAAGCGAGTTGGTAAATTTGTCAAACAGGCTTATAAATTAAATTCAATTGCAGATGCTTTGAAAGCAGAAGGCTCTTTGGGCTTTCTTTTTTCATTAATGAACAGTAAGTCAAAAAAGGATGACTATAGTGCTCCGGTCAAATCCTTGTCATCTCTGGATCAAGAAATTCTGAAAGAAATTCAGGACAAGAATTCCAAGGCGGGTCTGGATGTCAATTTGAGAGTCATAGTGAGTGCCAAAACAAAAGAAGACGCGTCAATCTATTTAAATGAGCTTGTCGGCAGTTTCAGTCAATTCAATCTCTATGATCATGGCAATGGATTTACCAACAAGCTGTTTACTCGTAACCAAGAAAAAATTATCTCTGACTTTATCCACCGCAGATTTGATGAAAATACTGATTTTCTGCTCAATACCGAAGAGTTGGCCAGTATTTTCCATCTACCGCTCAAAAACTCTGATACTCCGAATATCTTGTGGTTGGAAGCCAAACAGGCTGCAGCGCCCTTACAGATGGCAACCGAGGGCTTGGTGCTTGGTCACAATGAATATCGCGGAATCAGAACCGATATCAAGATCAAAGAGGAAGATCGCTTACGCCACACCTATATCGTCGGTAAATCCGGTGTTGGTAAATCAATCTTGCTTGCCAATATGGTGATTCAGGATATTGTGGGCGGAAAAGGCGTTTGTGTTTTGGATCCACACGGTGATTTGATTGATGATATCCTGTCTCATGTTCCTCGGGAAAGAGCGGAGGATGTGGTTATTTTCGCACCGGGAGATATTGAGCGTCCGCTTTCTTTGAACCTTTTAGAATATGATCCAAAATATCCTGAACAAAAGTCTTTTGTGATTAACGAGATGATCGGCATCTTTGACAAATTATATGATCTCCGCGCAACCGGTGGACCGATCTTTGAACAATATATGCGCAACGCCATGTTGTTGATTATGAGCCATCCGGAATCCGGTTCCACCTTAATGGAGATTTCCAAAGTTCTCTCTGATCCTGATTTTCGTAATTTCAAGTTGGATCACTGTCCGGATCAGACTGTGGTTGATTTTTGGCGAGAAGAAGCTGAAAAGGCCGGTGGAGACGCCGCCTTGGCCAATGTCGTGCCTTACATTACTTCCAAATTAACTTCCTTTATTTCCAATGACATGATGCGTCCGATTATCGGTCAGCAGGTAAGCTCTTTCAATCTGCGAGAAATAATGGACAACAAGAAAATTCTCTTGGTCAGTTTGCCCAAGGGTGTGATTGGTGAGGCCAATGCCTATTTGTTGGGTATGATCTTGGTTGGCAAGATTTTGATGGCTGCCTTGTCTCGCGCGGATTTGCCACGTGAGAAGCGTAATAATTTCTATCTCTACTTAGACGAATTCCAAAACTTTACCACCAATTCCATTGCCCAGATTTTGTCAGAAGCCAGAAAGTATGGCTTGGGATTGGTTGTTGCCCATCAATATATTGGTCAGTTGGTAAAGAATAATGATACGACAATCAAGGATGCGGTGTTTGGTAACGTCGGTACGATGATTAATTTCAAAGTCGGTCCGGAAGATGCGGAATTCTTGGAAAAGATCTATGCTCCGGAATTCAATCAAACCGACTTGGTTAATGTGGAAAAATATACCGCCTTTGTGCGCTTGTTGGTTGACAACATGACTCTAAAGCCGTTCTCCATGAAAACCAATTGGCCGTTGTTTGGTCAAGAATATCCTCAAATCAAAGATACCATCAAAGAATATAGCCGTCTGAAGTATGGTCGCGACCGCAATGAAGTGGAGGCGGAAATCAGAAGGAGATTGGATATTTTCAAGTAGGTTGTAAAATTCGAAAGTGGTGAATTACTAAAAAATTCAGTTCATTCCATTTTGGAATATACCACGCAACACGGTGCTCTAAAAGGAAAAACACAAATTAAATCATAATCATATGTCAATTGAATCAAAAAACTTTTCACCCAAAACTGAGACTGATCCGGAGTCCGCAAAGACAGAGCGAACATCAGAAGAATTGGAGAAAATTTGGGAGGAAAAACAAAAAGAAGTTAGAGGGGAGAGAAAGATTGAATCACCAGACGTAAAAACAAAAGAGGCTGAAACTGCTACAACAAAGGAGAAACCCGCCGAGGCCTATAAGTATAAATCAGAAGATGCTAGATATCAGGCTTACAGGAAAAGTCTTCTCGCCCATAAAGATAGTTCTGGTCCTTGGAGCGAAAAAGATTGGTTGGCATATGAGCAGACAATGGAACGAAAATATGCAGGTTTCAAGGCGGATCATCCGCTGCCGGATGAACCAGAGAAAGTTGAATCAGACAAGGTAGTAGACATAGAAAAAACGGAGAAAGAGAAGGGAAAGACTGAATCTCCTTTGGTTAAGATTGGGGGGCAGTTGGGATCGACTCGTGGTGGATGGTATGAAGATGGCGCTAAACAAGAAAAATTCTATGTTAAATTTTACGAAGACTCCAACCAAGCACGGGTGGAGTATATTGCTAATACTATTTATTCTAAACTGGGTATCAATGCGGTGAAATCAGAATTAAAAACAGTTGATGGCGAAGAGGCTATAGCATCTCCGCAAATACCGGGTGCAAAATCTGTGTACAAGGATTATTTAGAGAAGAACGAAGATATTCGTTCTGGTTTTGTTGCTGATGCCTATTTGGCGAATTGGGATGTAACTGGTGCTAGTTACGATAATATAATTCAAGATGGTGGTGGTAAGATGTACCGTGTAGATAACGGCGGATCATTGATATTTCGAGCCAGAGGTGGAATGAAAGAATATTCTCCAGATCAAATACCGGAATTGCAAAATATGCGTAATCCAGAGTTTCCGTCTGGAAAAATCTTTGGTAATATTTCTGAAAAAGAAATGTGTCAGCAAGCAATTAAATTGGTTGAGAATTTGTCAGAGGAAGATATTGACAAAATTATTGCTCAGTCAGGATGCAAAGCGGAAACAGCAGAAATTATTACAGCCGGTTTGAAGGGGCGTCGTGAATATTTGATAAAACATTTTGGAATAGATCTTCCGCCTAAATCTCCGGACGTAAAAACAGCAGAGAAAACTGAATCAGACAAGGTGGTAAAGATAGAGAAGGCGGAGAAAATTGAATTAGATAAAGCATGGGAGTCAAAATTGGAAAAAATGGAGGGTTGTTCAGAAACAACAAAAAAATACCTCAAAGAATTACATTATTCAAAATTTGATGGTAACCCAGGCATTAAAGATGCTATTGAAGATAATGTTATTCAGAAAGAAAAAGAATTTGAAGGTTATATAAAACATTACTCAGAAAAGAGGGGGCTAAGTAAAGACGAGTATATTGAAAAAATTCAAGAGCATATAGAAAGATTAGTTGCTCAATCTGATTTTTTTAGAGCAACTCATGTCTCTGTTTTAGACAAGATTATGTTGGAAGATGGTCGCTTCAAATCGCAATTTGAGACTAATCGTTCCGATGGTTATTTGAATTCTGGATTACGATCAGGAATAGAGCATAAACTGTTTGGTTTTAAAAACAATGAAAAAGAGAATCAAGAAAAAAGACCAATTTATGGATATTTTTCTTCAGGATCAAACGGAGAGATAAATGAAGATGGTAAAATACCCCCTCCTAGTGATATCCGCGGGTATGGTAAAATAGCTATAAAATTTAAAAGAGACCAAATTATTAACAATACAACTATTACTATGAGCGATTCTTTGTCAAATAGAGTGGCAGTAGTGCCAACCCCGGCCAGAAAACCGCATTTCACTAGCTTTAATTTTGCCAACAAGGATCCTTTGAATGTAAAAAATAGTAAAATTATACAGAATAGTAAATACACTGAGGCACAGTATTCTTGCTGGAATGAGCCGTTGACCATGGACAAAGTGGAATCAATCCATATCTCAGAAAAAAATTTGATGAGTCCTGTTGAGATGGAAAAGGTTCGGGATTTGTTTAATAAATATAAAGAACTACATCCGGAGTCTGATTTACAATTAATTGAATATTAAACATATGAACAACACTATTTGTCCCATCGCCAAATTAGGCAATTTAATCCTGTTAATCCACTATAACGATCTACCGATCTTGGGGAAAGAAATAAATCTCAAATGTATTCAGGTTGATTTTGATAATAAAAGTATTGATGAGCCCTGGGAGATAGAAAAACATTTCAAGTTTAACCCCTGGGAAATTATTGAGGATGTCAAAGAGCGAGAAGTTGTTTGGCAAAAAATCAGCGCAGAATTTTCTGAGCAAGAGATTAAAACTAAAATTATTGAACCATTGGAGAAAAATATGATTAATGTTAATAGCGCGATCTAAATTATAGCTATATAGAGAAAGAGCATAAAAATAATCTACAAACATATGTCAATTGAAAAAGGTAGAATTTTACACGAAGGAGAAGAGAAAATGCCTGTTGCAGATGAATCGAAGTACGGTCCGGAAGAAAGAGAAAAAATTTGGAGGGAGAAACAGGCTGAGGCAGAAAAAGTAAAAACAGAATTATCTGAAGCTGAGAAAGAGAAACAAGAACGCAAAGATAATACTTAAAAAGTAATTGATCAAAAGATTAAGAATGATCAAAGAGATTTACTGAATCGTTCCAAACAACGTCAGACTCCGTTTGGACAAAATTAGATTAATATCACAACATATGTCAATTGAATCAAAAGACTTTTTACCCAAAACTGAGACTGAGCCGGAGTCCGCAAAAACAGAGCGGACACCGGAAGAGTTAGAGGCTGTTTGGCGGGAAAAACAAAAAGAAGTTGGAGGGGAGAAAAAGATTGAATCACCAGACGTAAAAACAAAAGAGGCTGAAACTGCTACAAAGGAGAAACCAATAATGTATGAATCAGAAAAGGCTAGATATCAGGCTTTTATGAACAGCCTGCTTGGCGATTTTGAAGATCTCCCGTCTGGTCCTTGGAACGAAAAAGATTGGTCGAAATATGACAAAACAAAGGAAAGAAAATATGAAGCTTTCAAGGCGGATCACCCATTGTCAGATGAGCCAGAGAAAATTAAATCAGATAAGGTGGTAGAGATAGAAAAAGCGAAGAAAATTTGGGAGGAAAAACAAGCTGAAACTGAACCAATGACTGAAAAAGAGTCAGCGGAAGAATTAACGCCGAAAGATATAGATAGATTTTTTGAAATGCATGGTAAAGCAGTTGATTCGAAAGGTGAGATATGTAGTGAGGAGTCTTCTATGGTAAAAGAATCAGACCGATTGATAAAAGAAGATGTATTTACTGAGAAAAAGTCGGAAGAGAGTTATAACTCAAACACTACGAAGATAAAGCGGTTGTTAGATTTTTTAAAGCCACAAAATTTTTTTAAAAGTAATAAGAGTCAAGAAAATTATAAAGATGAAAAAATTTCTCTGTCTTTTTTAGAAAAAAATGAATTAACAACACAGGAAGTCAAAGAAAAAATAGAACAATTAAAAACTACGGCTGAATACATTTCTTATCATGAAAATAATTGTGGTTATAATTTTTCAAAAATATCAAGTACTGATAAATATTCTGATGGATATTCTATTTGTTCTGGGTTAGTTGTTTCTGGACTAGACAAAGATACGGGGGAAAGAATATCTTTTTTATCTCATCAAAACCCATCAGTAAGAAACGAGGAGGCAGCAATTTCTAGAGAAAAAATTTTTAAACACGATTTAATTATTTATTTAGAAGACATTATAAATAAAATTGACACAAAATCTGCTCAGGCTGTGATTTTTGGGGGAGTTCCAAGCAGGGACGGTTTGGAAATGAAGAATATGCTAACAAAAATAGTAAAAAAGAAAATGGGCAAAGATCCGATTGTCGTTAATCCAAAACAAGAAAATGCAGACGGATTAAGCGCTATTTATGATAATAAAAAAAATAGTTTAACATTAATAAATTCAATGAATTTGAACTAGCTTATTAATTAAGTTTATAATATCGCTAGCAATTAAGTGAAAAATAGCCCATAATCATATGTCAATTGAATCAAAAGACCTTTCACCAAAAATTGAGATTGAGAAGTCCGTAAAGTCAGAACGGACATCAGAAGAATTGGAGAAAATTTGGGAGGAAAAACAAGCTGAGACTGAACCGATGACTAAAAAAGAGTCAGCGGAAGAATTGACGCCGGAAGATATAGACAGACTTTTTGAAATGCATGGTAAAGCAGTTGATGCGGACGGTAAAACATGGGGTGATAATTCTTCTACGGTGCAGGAAACAAAAACAGATTATGCAAAATATCGTCCTGAGTCTCCTGTGCAGAAATTAGAAGAGAATGATGAATCGGATGAAGCTCTTTTGAAAAACGAAGACCTAGAATTAAAAGACCCGATAACATACGAATCAGAACAAAAAAGATACAAAGCTTTCAAAGATCTGTTAGAGGAAAATGATGAGTTGCATGGTAATTTGCCAAAGAATGGTGATTGGACAGATTCAGCGATTTCGGCGTATGAAGAAGATTTAAAAAATAAATATGAAGCTTTCAAAATAGAAAGACCTTTGCATAGTGAATTTAAATCAAGGAAAGAGAAATTAAAATCTAAAATGACACAAGAAACTGTGCTTAAAAACTACGAAAAACAAAGTAGTACGGAATTGAGCTGCGGGGCGAATGAGAGTGCTATTATTGAATTAAAGAATGACGGTTCAGGTGTGTTTAAGTCTAAGGATGGAGAAAAACAAGGATTGAGAGATTTTGTAAAAGCAGGGACATATTACAAACGAGAACGAGCCGCGTACCTTGTTGACAAATTTTTGGGATTTGATTTAGTTCCTCCAACCGTGATTCGTAAAATAGACGATCAGATTGGTAGCCTGCAACAGTTTATTCCGGATACAAAAGCCGGGTGTGAAATTCAAAAAGATGATCTTGTGAAAAAAGATGCTATGAGGCGGGAAATAGCAAAGCTCAATGTTTTTGATTACATTATCTATAATTCAGATCGACATGGAGCTAATTTTTTAGTAGAATTTGAACAAAACAAAATTCATGCAATCGACAATGGACTTTCATTTGGTAGAGATAGCCTTAGGATGGTCACTACTTATGATTTGGCTGATTTTTCATCTCTTGATTGGTCAGTTTCGCCAGAAGTAACTAAGAACCTCCAAGAATTTCTTGTTAGGAAAGAAGAGCAAAAAATGTTTACCGAACAGCTGAGTACGTTGTTGAATGAATACGAAATTGAATCTTGTATGAAACGGATAGAAAAGATTAGTAAAATGCTTGAGGAAAATGGCGCAATGAATAATTACGGATCCAATTTGAACTTGCCTTATTCCGCACAGCTTGCTGTGCGGTTACGAAATTGGTAATATGAGGGTATGCGAGAGGTCAAAAAAACAGAACATTGTGCCTACCAAATACATTATCATTTTGTAGCACCAGTTAAAT
>Ga0210057_1004686_pt1 | contig 18006 bp, 23 predicted proteins | sample CryGeyCG2114_010_2_FD_183968 | JGI IMG/M metagenome (GOLD analysis project Ga0210057, IMG submission 183968) | Groundwater microbial communities from aquifer - Crystal Geyser CG10_big_fil_rev_8/21/14_0.10 (SPAdes) (version 2) | ecosystem: Environmental > Aquatic > Deep subsurface > Groundwater ...
CCCGCCTCATCCCCCTCCTCATTGAGGCGATAAAAGAACAGCAGAAAGAGCTCGAGGCGCTTCGCGCAGAAGTGCGCGCTCTGAAAGGGCAGTAGCTATGCGCCGGCTCGCTTTTGTGCGTCTTTTTTATATCCCTCTTGCGGCGGTGTTCATTTTCGCCCTTCCTGCCGCGCTTTTTGCAGAAACAAGAACCTACTCGTCCCCGGGCACCTACTCTTTCACCGTTCCCTCCTACTCCACGATGACCGTGCGCGTATGGGGTGCGGGCGGAGGAGGCGGGGCCGTAGGGTTCCTCTCATCAAATGGCCTTGCCGGAACTGCCTCTAGGTTTAATGGCCCCACAGTGCTCATTGCGAACGGCGGGCAAGGGGGCCAGAGCGACCAAAGCGGGACATCTTCCTCTGGTGCAGGCGGCGCAGGGGGAGGAGCGTCCGGCGGCTCAACCAACACAACAGGGGGAGCTGGTGTCAGCGGCTCAAGCAATATCGGCGGACGCGGCGGCAATGCGCCAAGCGGCGGCTCAGGCGGAGCCGGAGGTGTCTATTATGCGCACGGCTCGAGTGGTGGCAGCCCGGGAGGGGGAGGAGGGGGTGGAGCGTGTACTTCTATCTGTGGCGGCGCTGTTGCGGTATCGAATGCAGTATTCGCCGGAGGAGGAGGTGGCGCCGGAGGATACGCGAGCCGCACATTTTCTCCTGCGACTCTCTCTCCCGGCTCGGTGGTAACTATAGTCGTAGGACGCGGCGGCAGTGGAGGTTCGGCACCAAATGATGTCGATAGCGATGCCGGTTATTTCTATAACGGGGGCGCGGGCGCACACGGACGGGTCGTTATCGAATGGACCGCCGACGCGTGCCCCACGCCGCTTGAAACTGTCGCGGGAGGGCTGGGTTTTCGCCTTGCCGCGGGTATTGCCGACCGAAAACTTAACAAACATGGCACAAATGCATGCGTTTCAAACTCGGGAACTCTCACCTATTTCATTCCGGCGCGTACGTCGGCGGAACTGCAGAGCTTTATGAACGCGATATCGCGCCTCTTTGGCGTACAGGCGAATTAGGCGCTACTGCCGCGTGAGTATCTCCACGGCCTCGTCGTACTCCGCCCGCACCAAAATATCGTCGCCCGGAGATATGTCCGAAAGAGTGCGCGGAATGCGCACAAAGGGGTCCGGGGCAATGAACGCGCGCTCCGTGTCACGCACCTGATCGAGCGCGTCCGAGAACACCGCGAGCTCCTCCGCGTGTTCGCGCGGGTCCTTGCGCTCGCCGCGCGTGTAGATGCGGGTGTCGGGCCGCAGTGCGAAGGTGCGCAGTGCATCGCTCCTTGCCTCGCGCAGTACAAGGGAACTCTCTCCGATAGATTCAACGACGCCCGCAACACTTTCGAGCGAGTCATAGTGCGGGTACTCCCATGCGGGATGCCCGGGGCCGAATGGAACCACCGCTCGAAGGTCTGCGAAGCCGCCGGGCGCGAGCGGCGCTTCTCCATGCTCTGTAGTCGCCTCAAGCGCGGCCGTGCGCGACATCGCGGACATTTGGACAGCGCTCCACCCGGCAAGCGCGAGTGCGGCAAGTGCTAGGAAGAGTGCAGTGTAGGCAATCGTGTGTGGGGTTGCGTTGTCCATACTAACCTTAGTAGAGAATCTGACGGCATTTTACTTCTGAAGACCACGTATCTAAGCTGACGATCCCGACCATGAGGTACCCCGAAGGACATGAATTTGACCCATAGTTTATCGTGGAACCCAACTGCTGGCTCAAGCGTAAGCTGCTCGCCCATAAACCAATAGAGCGAAAATACACATTGCTTGAATTGATATTGTGCACATAGGAGGTACTGCTCGGATCGAGATAGTAGCTTGTGTTGTTGCGGTCGTAGATGAACGGCACCGAGAGATTGCCCGTCACCTCAAGCGCTTGCGAAGGGCTTGCGGTACCGATGCCCACATTGCCGCCGCTGTAGTAGATGCTCGAGCCGTTCGTGCTCCACACGCTCTCTCCGCCGCCACCGGCCGATGCCCACGAATCAATGCAGGACGAGCCGAGACAGAACATATCGGCGCGCGCGGCACCAGAAACATGGAGAGGCGACGTAGGCGACTCGACGCCGATGCCGAGTGAATTTTGAATATAGCCGGAGCCGTATACGGAAAGCGCGCCCACCCCGAGCCCCCCGTCTTTTATCTGATCCCCGCTCCCCACGTTGACGGGCGCGGGTACGTTCTCATTTGGAGGGGAGGATGAAGGGCCGCTCCAGGCGGCAATGGCCGAGGAGGCAAGCAGCGCTACCGTCAGCGATACAAGCGAAACAAAAAGGTTGCGGTAGGAAGGGCCCGTCATATCTCTCGCCATGCGGGGGTGATGCGCACCGTGGCGGTTTGCGTCAGCTCTCCCCCGTCGCCCTCGCAGTATAGCGTGAAAGTTGTGATCTGCGCGATGGGATCGGATTGATAATCGCCCGTTGCGCCGCTCCAGCTGCCCGCAGAAGGAGCGCTGGTTACTTGGCATGCGGTTGCGTGCTGCACTTCCCAACGCACTCTCGTCGCATCCCCTGGGCGCACCAGGGCGGGCGTTACCCGCAGAGCGCCGCCGGCGGTCGTACTTGGCGCGGGGGGCAGGACGCACGCGCCGGAAGAGCAGGCATAGTCGCACGATTCGACGAACGTTTCCGCGCAAAACTGATTTCTATAATAGACGTCGTCGTCGATGCATATGTTCGCCGCGGCACACTCGGTGTATGTCGTGCTCACTTGAGAATGGGCGGTGTTGAAGGAAACCCACCCCACCACATCGCTTCCCCATGCGTACCCGGAGAATACTCCCTCGTCGTTCGCGGTGATGCTGTAATTCGCTCCGGCGAGGGATATCCAGCCGTCCCAGCCGCCGTGCTCGCTCTCTGAAGCACCGACAGGCGAGAGCGCCCGCAACCAACCCGTGAGCGACCCCTCGGAGAAACGCGCCTCGCAGGCGCCCGACGGGCAGCCCGAAAGGTCGCTCGTATTCGCGCTTATCCATCCGATGTGTTCGCTCCACGCATAGCCGGAGAGCAGCCCGTCGGAGTTGATGATGATGCCGTAGGCATTGGAGCCGCATGCGTCGAGGTCGCTGCAGTGCATGCTTATCCAACCGATGGTATCGCTCCATGCAAAGCCCACAAGCGGCGCGGAGTTAGATTGTGACCGCGCAACCGGAGGCATGAAAAGCGCATACGCTATGAGCGACGCGCCCAATAGGGCGGCAATAATGGCAAGCGCTGGCATCCGCGCGAACGATGTTTTTCGTATACCGCTCATATCATGGGTTGAGAGCGCGCAGCGTCTGCATGCGCTCCTCGCGACTCATGGCTGGCTCGTCCATCTGTACGGAAAGCTCCTTTAGCACCTGCTCGCGCTCTTCGCGCGGCGGCTGCTCGCCCGCCTGCGCTGATAGCTCCGCAAGTATCCGCATTCTATCTCCTGCGCTCTGCTCCTCATCGGCAACCTTATACGGCCAGCCGAAGGCGCCTTCATTCCTCATTTGCAGATACATGATGCCCGCAATGACGACGAGCGCCGTTGCTATCGCTGCTGCGACGATGAGCACGACGCGCAGCGGATCGAGCTTCTCCTGACCGCCGCCGTTTAGCGGCTCCGTACTGCTCATGCGCGCAGTATAACGCGCCGCCCCCGAACCGGAGGCGGACTATCCACACAGGATCGCGCTTCGCGCGAGCTGCGCCCTACTTCCTTGCCGCGATTATCTCGTCCGCGACGTTGCGCGGCACCACCGCGTAGTGGCTGAATTCGATAGTCGGCGTCGCGCGCCCTTGCGACATCGAGCGCAGCTCCGTCGTGTAGCCGAAGAGTTCCGAGAGCGGCACTTTCGCCGTGATGACCTTGTTCTCCGCCCTATCCTCCATGCCCTCCACCTGTCCGCGCTTGGAGTTGATGCTGCCGGTTACGTCGCCCATAAACTCCTCCGGCGTTACGACCTCGACTTTCATGATGGGCTCGAGGATAACTGGCCGCGCTTGCTTGGCCGCCTCTTGAAACGCGTTGATGGCCGCGAGCTTGAAGGCGATCTCTGAAGAGTCGACGTCGTGGTACGAGCCGTCGTAGAGGTCGACGGAAACGTCCACCATCGGGTAGCCCGCGAGTATGCCGCGCTCCATCGCCTCTTTAATGCCCTTCTTTATCGGCTGGATGTATTCCGCGGGAATAACGCCGCCCTTGATGTTGTTTATGAATTCGAAATGCTCCTCCCGCTCGACGTTGTTCTTTACCTTCTCTCCTTCGACGACCGGCTCGAGCGGCTTTATGCGTATCTTTACATGGCCGTATTGGCCGCGGCCGCCCGTCTGCTTGATGTGCTTGTATTCGACGTCCGCGGTACCCTGTATCGTTTCGCGGTACGCGACCTGCGGCTTGCCGGTGTTCGCCTCCACGTTGAACTCGCGCCGCATCCGATCGACGATAATGTCGAGGTGCAGCTCGCCCATGCCGGAGATGATGGTCTCGAGGGTCTCCGGATCGCTCGAGACGCGGAACGTCGGGTCCTCGTCTGATAGCTTCGAGAGCGCGACGCCCATCTTCTCTTGGTCTGCCTTTGTTTTCGGCTCGATGCGCATGGAAATGACCGGCTCGCGAAACGCTATCTTTTCGAGCTCGATGGGGTTTTTCTCGTCGCAGAGCGTGTGGCCTATCTTTGCTTCCTTCATGCCGACGGCCGCCGCTATCTCGCCTGCGTATACCGTTTTTACGTCCTCTCTCTTATCCGCCTGGAGGCGCACGATACGCCCGATGCGCTCCTTCTTGCCATTGGAGGCGTTGAGTACGGTGTCCCCGGCATTCACGACGCCGGAGTACACGCGGAAGAACGAAAGTTGTCCCACAAAGGGGTCGGTCTGCAGCTTGAATACGAGAGCGGAAAACGGCTCTTCATCGGACGCCGTGCGGTACAGGTCCTCGCCTGTGTTTGGGTCGATACCGTGCGCGGGCGGGACCTCCAGAGGAGAAGGGAGGTAATCAATGACGCCGTCGAGTATCGGCTGCACGCCCTTGTTCTTGAGTGCGGAACCGCAGAAAACGGGGAACACTTCGTTTGCGATGACTGCTTTTCTCAGGAGCTTCTTGAGCGTCGCAAGATCGGGCTCGTTGCCTTCCAGGTACGCATTCATCGCCTCCTCGTCTTGCTCCACTATTTTCTCCACCAGCTCGCCGCGATATTTCTCAACGTCCGCTTTCATGTGCTCGGGAACATTGTCGGAGATGGACACTTCCTCGCCCATCTTCCCGCCGAAACGGTACACGGAACGCGACAAGAGATCGATAATGCCCTCGAACGCCGCCTCCTCTCCAATGGGGAGCTGCGCCCGGATCGCGTTCTTTGAGAGCCGTCTCAGAATGCTCGCGTACGATTTTTCGAACGACGCGCCGGTGCGGTCGAGCTTGTTGATGAAGCACAGGCGCGGCACTTTCGCATCCTCCGCGTAGCGCCAGTTCGTCTCCGACTGCGGTTCGACGCCCGCAACGCCGTCGAACACGACGATGGCGCCGTCCAGGACGCGCATGGAGCGCTGAACTTCGGACGTGAAGTCGATGTGCCCCGGCGTGTCGATGATATTGAATCGATGCTTGTGTTCGTCCGCGGCGGTGGATGCCTGCGCGATGCCATTCTCGTCGAGGCGCGCGTATGTCGGTGTCCAAAAGCAGGTGATGGCAGCCGCCGTGATAGTGATGCCGCGCTCGCGTTCCTGCTCCATCCAGTCGGTGATGGTGTCGCCCTCGTGCACCTCGCCGATCTTGTGGCTCATGCCGGTGTAGTAGAGAATGCGCTCCGACGTGGTCGTTTTGCCCGCATCAACGTGGGCAACAATTCCAAAGTTTCTAACTTTTTCCAATGGGTAATCACGTACCATAAATTAAAATCGCCCGAAGGCGTACCGCTACTGTAGCGAGATTCCGCCAAATTGCAAGAAGAAAAAGCTGCCCCGCCGACTTTCTTTTCAAGGAAATGGCCGGCGGGGCAAGGCCGCAGAGCTTAGTGGCGCACGACAGTCGACGGCGCAGGCGGAGCGCGGAGTGCCCTAAGCGTCCGCACCAACCGTTCTCCTTCGGGGCGGATGTCCTCGTCACAGAACTCAAGCAGATGCTCGAGTGAGTCTGAGAGCCGAGTGAGTACTTCCCGCGCCTCTCTGTGCCGGTGCAGCTCTTCTAACCCGAACCGCTGAAGAAATTGCTCCAGCAGTATGCACTCTAGTTTTATCTGCAGCAGTGTTTCCTGTGCGAGACGGTAACTCCTTCGCCTTCGCTCCAGAATAACCGCGAGCACGAGCAGTGCGACAGACGCGAATGCAAAAACACGAAAAAAAGTGCCGTTGGACATCTTCCACCTCTTTCCACCTCTCGTACTTCGGCGAGACCTTGGCCTCCTATACCACACGGCGCGATGTCCGCAATATCACTCTCAAATTCGCGGCCGTGAATGATACAATGATGCTATGGAATATACACGCCATACCCGTGCCCGCCGGCGTCGTCGCTTGGGCGCTATTGAACGAGAGATGCTCACTGAGCTGTCCGCCGGAGATCTTTTTGTCGGCTATCTTCTTTCTGCCGGCTCAATAAGGCGCATGTACAAAGTTGCAAGAGATAACGCGGCATATCGATACCGCCGCAAGCAGGCCATGGAGCGCTTGCTGGAAGACAACTTCGTGCGTCGCGCAGGCAAGCGGCTTTCCATAACAAGCGACGGACGAAACGCACTGGGTGACATCGTTCGGGAGACACATGCACTACTTAGAACAAAGAGATGGGACGGGAAATGGCGAATTGTGATTTTCGATATTCCAGAGCGGTATCGGGAACTCCGAGACAAAGTGCGTTATGCGCTCAAAAAAGCCGGTTTTGCGCAACTCCAACAGAGCGTTTGGATATTTCCCCACGAGTGCAAAGAACTCATACAGCTGATCCAAAAAGAATCGCAACTCTCAAAATACATCTTGTACGGCGTGATGGAGCGCGTGGAGGGAGAAAGGACGTTCCGAAAGCTCTTCAAACTTCGATAGACAAGTATCACTTCCTAGTTCACGGCCGCGAGTTAGAGAGTGATATGACGGCAGTTGTATGCTGACACTCCATTCATTAACCATCCGCCCATTCATTAACCATCCGCTACCCGTCCACCAACCGTCCGCTACCAGTCCATTAACCATCCGCTAGCCGTCCACCAACCGTCCGCTAACCATCCGCTAACGTCTCGGATGGGAACGGGTGTCTTTTTTCCGTTTGAATACCCCCACTGCGCTCAGAGCAATCGCACTAGGCGAAACTACCAGGCGAAGTGAGCAAATGCCTTGTTCGCTTCTGCCATCCTGTGCGTGGTTTCCTTCTTGGTGACGGCTTCGCCCTCTCCCTTGTGTGCTGCTTTCAGCTCCGTGAGAAGCGACTTCGCCATCGGAATCCCCTTCTTTGACTCCGCCGCCTGTACTATCCAGCGCATGCCGAGCGCCATCCGCCGCTCGGGCCGTACCTCGCGCGGCACCTGGTAGTTGGCGCCGCCGACGCGCCGGCTACGCACCTCGACCGAAGGGGCCGCGTTGTCGAGCGCCTCTTCGAGTATCGCGACCGGGTCGCCTTCCTTCTTCAGCTCCTCCATCACCTCATACACGATCTTGCGCGCCGTGTCCTTCTTGCCGCGCTCCATCACGTAATTGACGAGCTTCGCGACCTTCACCGACCCGTACACCGGATCCGGCTGCGGCTGTTTTCTGTTTTTTACAGGCCTTCTCATGTTAATTTGTATGCTCTAAAAGCTAGCGACGGGAACCTAAGGAGCTATTTCGCATCTTTCGGTTTCTTCGCGCCATAGAGCGAGCGGCCGCGGCGGCGCTTGTCGACGCCTGCGGCATCGAGTTTTCCGCGCACGATCGTATAGCGCAGGCCGATATCTTTCACGCGCCCGCCGCGCACAAGGACGACGGAGTGCTCCTGCAGGTTGTGCCCTTCGCCCGGGATATACGCCGTTATCTCGTGACCGTTCGTGAGGCGCACGCGGGCTATTTTACGAATGGCCGAGTTCGGCTTGCGGGGCGTTTTCGTCGTCACTCGGACGCACACGCCGCGCTTGAAGGGAGACGAATAGCGCGTCGGACGATTTTTCAGCGTATTAAACCCGCGGCCGAGCGCCACGGTCTTTTCCTTCTTCTCCACTTGGCGCCTTCCGCGCCGTACCAGCTGATTTATCGTTGCCATATACTTTTGTTAGTCCGCAAGACACCACTCGCAGAGTGCAGCGGCCGCAAACTAAAAGTGCGCGAAACGCGCTAGGGAAATGTACTACGCTTGGCCCGCGATTGCAAGGAGAGCGCGCGTTATAGGCCCCTGCGCCGCCGCGGCGAGGCGTGCGCCAACCTATATTCCCGCAAACGCGCCCGCCACCGTGTAAATCAGCCGCGCAAGATCGCCCCCGAGGAAAATGATGAAGAGAATGACGAGCCCAAGCCCGAGAAACGGGTTGAACTCGAGCGTCGTGCGCAACCGCCCATAGGAATCAGCAAGTCCCGCAGGGAGGAGCGCGGAGAGCACCTTTGAGCCGTCGAGGGGCGGGATGGGTACCAGGTTGAATATACCAAGCATGACGTTGATGACGATTATAAGGAAAACGATGCTTGTTATCTCGGGCGAGAACCAACCCGTCCGGACGAGCGATGCCGCGACGAGCGCGATGAGGAAGTTCGAGGCAGGCCCCGCGCCCGCGACGATCGCCTCGCCCCAGCGGGGCGCGCGGACGAAGTTGTACGGGTTATACGGAACTGGTTTCGCCCAACCGAAAAGGAACGGGCTGCCGGAGAGCGCGAGAACAAGCGGCAGAAATATGGAGCCGATGATATCGAGGTGCGGAATGGGATTCAAGGTAAGGCGCCCCATAAGGCGCGCCGTCGGATCGCCGAGTTTGTCGGCTGCGACGCCATGCGCGACCTCGTGGATGACGGCCGAGAACATGATGACCGCTATGATGAATACTGCGTCTATCGGGTCCATGCGTGTAGTGCCTCGTTCGCGCCGGAGCTTGGTGCCAGCGTCGCTCTATGCTACCATGCGCGGACTATGGCGAAAGAGTGTCCCATTCTTGGCAAGAAAAGCCGCGTCGGAGGCGGCTATTCGAACCGCATCCGCGCGACTAAGTTCAACCCGACCGGCGACCGGCGCCGCCAGGTCAATCTGCAGAAGAAAACCATCTTCGTGCCAGAATTGAACAAAAAAGTGACGGTAACGATCTCCGCAAAAGCGATAAAGACGCTGCAAAAGCGGGGCACATACCAGACGCTCAAAAAAGCGGGGCTCGTATAGATATAGAAGGGGGCGCGAAGGCCGACTCTCCGGTCGCCCATCACAGCCGCTTCATGAACGGGTGTGTTATACTATGCGCATGCACGTGTACCAAGCCAAGACGTTCTCCATACCGCCCCTCGACGGCATTTCAGAGGAGTCCGTAAAACAGCATATCGGGTTGTACGAGGGCTACGTCAAGAATTTCAACGCCATGTCCAAGCAGGTCGCCGAGCTTGCGGTCGAGGATGCCGATAAGTATGCGCATCCCGTGTCCGAACTTATGCGCCGCCGCAGTTTCGAGTTTGACGGCATGCGGCTGCACGAATACTACTTTGCGCAACTTGAAGGTGGTTCGACTCCGCTCACCATAAACGGCCCGCTCGCCAAGACGCTCGCGGAAAAATACTCGCCCTACGGCATCGAAAAAGTGATGACGATGATGGGCAACATCCGCGGACCCGGCTGGGCAATACTCTACTGGGACCCGGAGGCAAAAGAGCCACTTATGAGTTTTGTGGGAGAACAGCACCAGGGGCACTTGGTAACGCTCCCCATTATCCTCGCGCTCGACGTCTGGGAGCACTCCTATATTCTCGATTATGGAGCTCTGCCCGCGGGCAAAGCGAAATATATCGAGGCATTCTTCAAAAACGTGAATTGGGGCGTCGTTGAAGAGCGCTTCGCCGCTTACACATCTTGACCGCCCGCGCGCGCCGCGCTACCGTCGGATGAGCTGTCGCCGTGCCGGCGACAGGAACTTAGAGGAGGAAATAATGAGTCACCAAGGGGACGAACTCCCGCGCCTACCCACCGACAGCCCTGCGGCCTCGACAATGAAGGACGCAGCAGGGGGAAAGACCGCGCCGACTTGCGTCTGTAAAGAAAACAGGGGTAAGAAGCCACCGGCCGCCGTGGACGTGGTAGAGGAAGGCGGAGGCAGGGACTCGTCTGTCCGCCTCGTCCCGCGGTACTAACGAAACCGCCACTCACCAACATGCCGCCATGGAGGACACTCTTCCGTGGCGGCTTCTCGTTTGGGTCCTAGGTAGAAAATATGCGGCCGACAGCAAGGTGCTGCCGGCCGCGAGGAGAGGGAGATTATCCGAGGTCGACCTTGCGGGCCGGACCCGTTCCCGGGTCCGCGCGTCCGCGGCCCGTGGGCGGTGCCGCAGTGGTCGTTGATGCGCCGAGCGCAGACACGTCGACGGGGGCTGCGCCCCGCGCGGCCATTCTTTGCTTCAAACTCGACATGCTTTTTCTCCCTTCTGTCTTGGGCACCATTGCCCAAGACCTAACTCAAGAGTAAATGAACATGCGCCGCGCGGTCAAGCCCGCACGGCGCATAAGTTTTCGTCAATAAGCAGCGCTCACCACTGCTTAGTGACGATCCGCAGCGGCCTCAGGAAGAACTCGATGTGGTTGTCGAGCGTGTCCTTATATCCTTGTCTGATTGCCGCGTACCGAATGACCTGCGCCACCATGAGGTCGGCGGCGAGAGAGGCCGTGATGCCGACCGCCGTCGCTCCCCCGCCGCATCCGGCGGTGCGATTTTCCGTCTCGCTGTGCGGGTACCAGTTCCGGTACCAGCGCTTCCTGTGTGCTTCGATGCGCGGATCGAGCACCTGCAGGAATACGTACTCCGCGTCCATGCGCGCATCGAGCAAGAGCGAAACGTCGGGATTGTCCCACACACAACTCTCGACAATGGTCGGGAGCGGGTCCGTATTTCCCGTGCACAGGCACACGACACCCGACAGCTTCCTGTGCCCTTCGACATACGTCGGATGCGCGTGCGCGACGGTCCATTGCGATACCTTTTTCGCAACTACTTCCGCCTTGGACAACCCGATGTCCGAATCATCGTCGAACCACTGGTTGTACATGTTCTTTTCCTCCACGACATCGCCGTCGTGCAGGTGGATAACGGGGAACCTTTCCTTGCCGGCAATGCGCGCGGCGTGGCTCCCGATGCCGCCCACTCCGATGATGTGAAGCGGCTCCTTCCACGTCTTTGCGTCGAAAAGTGTTTCGTACGCTGTAGTGGTGAACATTGCTCACTCCTTCGCTACGGGCCACTTGTCGATCGAACAATATGGCGTACCAGGACCGTATGTCTCCAACGCATCCAGTATGAGGCACGCTGCCTCGGCCAGCCGCCCGTTGTGCAGTGCGACACGCAATTGGTTGCTGCCCCTCTGCATGCAAAACTGGCCACCTTGGAATGCGTGCGGGTGAGCGTACCCACTCTCACCATCGATCGCGACGCTGATATTCTCTACCATGTACCCGGAACATCCCACCGCGCACATAAACTCCCCTATCTCTCTTCTGACATTGTCATGCCCCGTGAGATAGACGGTTTTTGTGCCGAACACAAATTCCATGTTTTCTTCACCGATCGAGACAGCGGCGACGAGCGGCTTTTCACAAAATTCGTCATACTCACTGAGCGCTTGATGGTACCGTTCATCATACTCCTCGGGAGGAGCGATGCGTGCGCACAGCTGCGCGAACTGTACGCGCGTTCGCCTATAATCGGGATCGTCGTTTGACACAGCCACCTCCTCCATTTCAACGTGCTCTGCGGGGATGATGCGCCAGGCGACCGGCAGCTGTCAATTGCTCGCGTGTTCTACGGCTTCTTCTTATCGAGCATATCGAGGCCGAGGACGCGGAAAATAAGATACACGGCGAGCGCGAGGACGAAGAAATCCACGATAGCCGCGAGGAATTTTCCGAGCGCGACAGAGCCCACCATGATGTCGCCCAGGCGCTGCGTACCGCCGAATAGCATGACGAGCACGGGGTTCACGATGTCGGCCGAGAAAGACGTCGTCACGCGCGACACCGCGCCCCCGAGGACGAAGCCAATGGCAAGCCCGACAACGGAGCGCTCTCGGATGAAATCTATAAATCCCACAAGCGTTCGGCGGGGCGCGTCGAGGATGACACTCTCGCGCCGGCGTTTCGTCGCCTCTTCGCGCAGTGCATCCTCCTCATCGACAAGCCGCAATTCTTGCTCTCCGCCTTCAGACATGTACGCATTATACAAAAATAGCTGCCGAATGCGCTCTCACTCTCGGCCGCCGGCCGCCGCCTCGTCTATCGCCTCATTCACCAGTGCATCAGCTTCTTTATTCTCGCCGCGCGATACATGTGTGAGCTTGCATGCGCCAAAGTCGGAGAGGAGTGCGCGCACCTTTTCCACTTGCGGCTTGAGCGTCGGCTCTTTTATTTTCCAGTTGCCCAGCACCTGCTCCACGACAAGCTTGCTGTCCATGCGCACCTCTATGTCGCGGCCGGCGTAGCCGAGCAGTTTCGCTTCCGAAAGCGCGAGCGCGAGCGCTTCGTATTCCGCCCAGTTGTTGGTCTGCCGCGCTCCCAGAAACTTTTTCAGTTCGAATATCTTGCGCCCGTTCTCATACGCGACAACGCCTGCGCCGGCAGGCCCCGGATTCCCTCGAGCGCCGCCGTCCGTATAGATGACAACGCCTCCCATGCTAGGCGGCCGGCGCGGCGGCCGGTGCCTCGGACACAGGCGCCAGCTCGCTGGCCGTATGCTCCAGCGTGCGGTAAACGTGCACGGTCGCGATGAGCGTGAGGGGAACCGTGACCAATAGTCCGACGAAAAGAAGGAGCGCCCCCGCGACGTTCAGGAGCCCCGCCACGACAAAGAACAAGAGTATCTTGCCTAACACGCCTCTCGTGATGCGCATGCTCTCTTTCAGGGCGCTAATCGGGCCGAGCGAGCGATCAGCGACGAGGATGGGCATAAAGATGATGCGGAGCGCAACATACGCGGCTGCAATGACTATCACGGCGACCCCAACGGCCACAATAAGTGGCCTCGGAACCGCGTTCTCGAGCATGTACCCAATGGGGATAAGCGGTAGCGCCGCCGCAAGCGCTGCAAGCATCGGCAAAACGCCCTGCAGAACGGTTGCACCGACAAATTTCCAAAACGGTTTCAGAGGCAGGGCATCGGCATACTCGGCCGTTTCGATGGAATCGTGCGCACGAATGGCGATCTTGTACACGGCGAGCTGCACGGCAATGCCGAGCGCGGCCGAGGCGAGGGACACGAGAACTATGAGCGACACAACGCCGCTGCGTTCAACCGGCTCGGATACGAGTGAACTGACCAATGAAACTGCGAACGTGAGGAGCGCGAGCCCGACCAAAAACCACGGCCGCATCTTGAACGTTTCCCACCCGAACCGGATGCTCTCTCCTATGGAAAATGTCGCCATGCGCCCAGTGTAGCACCTTGGGTCACGAGAGCGGATACATATCCACAATCCGCACCGCAACGCCTCCGCGGTATGAATCGCGCTCTATCGTTCCAAAGAGCGACACGCGCGTGCGGGGGACGGGCTCGACGCTAAAGTCGGCCGGCGACTTGAAGAACTGGAACGCGCGGCAGCGCGCGCCCGTATCGCTGCACGACAGAACGACTTCCGTGTGGTTTTTCTCTCGACCGAAACGGCGCACCTCTTCGACCAGCGCGCCGCGAATGTTGAAGACCGGTTTTGGGTTCCCTATGCCGAACGGAGCGAGGCGAGACAGCTCGGAGAAGAGCGCCGCGGAGACATCCCCGAGCCGTACCTCGAGGGTATCCGAATCGGCAGCGGAAAGCGCCGCATCCGCCGCCTGCGCCGCCTGCGCCGCTTCTTCTGCGGCGCGCGCGAATACCTCGGGAAGCGCGTGCACCTCTTCATGGGAAACGGAAAAACCGCCCGAGCGCGCGTGCCCGCCGTATTCAACGAGCGCGCCGGAGGCGCGGGAGAATAACTCCACCACGGATACGCTGCCGTCGGAGCGGCACGACCCCTTCAGATTTCCTCGCGCATCGCGCCCCCACATGCACACCACGCGCCTACCCGCCCACTGTTCCTCCGCATGCCCCGCGGAGCGCGCGGAAATGCGCCGCCCGTCCTCGAGGAGCGTGCCCGCGGCAAGCCCGAGAAGCGCCGGCTTCCATGCACTGTCGCCGAGAACGACGATTTGTTCGCCGCCGCCGTACCGGGCGCGTGCCCTTCTGCGCGCCTCACGCACGATGGAGGCAACAGAGCCCTTGCGACTCGCGTTCAGCTCTCCAAGCCGGGCTGCAAGCGCATCCGCCTCGCGCGCATCGCGGGTCGAAAGGATGCGGAACGCGAGCTCCGGCTCGTCCATGCGCGATGCCGCATTGATGCGCGGTGCGATGGAGTAACCAATGTCGTCTTCCGTTACCTCCGATTGCCGCACGCGCGCCTCGGCGCACAGCGCGCGCACGCCCGGGCGAGGAGATTTTCTGAAAACCGTAAGGCCGTAGTGGACAAGCGCGCGATTCTCGCCGGTAAGCGGCACGAGGTCGGCGATAGTCGCAAGCGCGACCATGTCGAGCAGCCACTTTTCCCAGCCCTCGGGCACGGCCGTAAAGCGCGCGAGGCCGCGCTTCCTTCCCTCCTCAAGGAGCGCGCACGAGAGTTTCCACGCGACCGCCGCGCCGCACAGGTCGCCATGTGGGTATGCCGCTGCCTCCGCTACAAGCCGCGGGTGCACGAGCGCGGCGACATCGGGGAGAGCGTCGGGCAATTCGTGATGATCGGTGACGATGACATCCACGCCGAGCGCTCGCGCGCGGCGCGCGGCCTCCCGCGCGCTCGCACCCACGTCCACCGTCACGATGAGCCCCGCGCCGCGCGCGGCGAGCTCCTCGACCGCGCTAGCGTGAAAGCCGTACCCCTCGCGGTCGCGATGCGGGATGTATACCTCGATGTTTTCATGCCCGACCTTGGCGAGCGTATCGCGCATAATGACCGCGCCCGGGATTCCGTCGCAGTCAAAGTCGGCATAGACGGCGATGCGCTCTTGTCTTTCTATCGCGAGGAGCAGACGCGCCACGGCACGCTCCATGTTCGGCAGAAGCGAGGCCGGGAAGACGTCGCGCCCGTAGTTCGGCGCGAGGAACGAATCGATTTCAGCGTCGGACGAAAGTCCCCTTTTTTCAAGAAGTACGCGGAACATCGCGGAATAATCCATTGGGGTCGATTGTACCATCCGCGATTCTTGCGCATTTCATACTTGATGCGTCATACTTCCACGCGATGAACGGAGATTGCATCTTTTGCAAAATAGTCGCGGGAGAGTTGCCGTCGCACAAGCTGTATGAGGATGGAAAAACGTTGGCCTTCCTCGACATCCGGCCGGTGAACGCCGGACACACGCTTGTCGTCCCGAAGAACCACTCGAGCAACATTTTTGATATCTCGCCGGAGGATTGGGCGGCGGTCGCGGAGACAACGCGCATCGTGGCGCGCGCGATAGATGAGGGCGTCGGCGCCGACGGCGTCAATATAGGCATGAATAATCGCGAGGACGCCGGCCAGGTCGTCCACCATCCGCACATCCACGTCATACCGCGCTTCAAGGGCGACGGCATCAAGCTCATGCCACAGCGGGACTACCGCGAAGGCGAGGCGGACGAAACCGCGCGAAAGATCCGCGCCGCCCTTCAGACCTCAACATAGTCTGTGTTCATCCCAATAGTCTATGTTCACCCGAATAGTCTATGTTCACCCGAATAGTCTACGCTCATCCAAATAGTCTATGTTCCCCCAGGCAAATTCGTATACCTCTAGCCCGTGCGGCCGCACTCGCTAGAGTCATATGCTATCGGATACCAAACCTACGCTTGAGAAGATCGGAGCCTTCCACGCGCTCCAAAGTGCCGTACACAATATATTTTGCGAGGTGCGATTCTTCCTTCATAAGCTGCACGAGCTCGTCACAATCGTGCGGGAAAACCCACACGCTTTGCTGCAACTGTACGAATCCCGCGCTCTTTAGTAGCGCACGAATTCTATTGCGAAGCGTGCGGTACCGTTCGGGAATGTCGAAAATAACGATCCGCCACTTGCCGTCCCACGCCTTTGCGTTAAGTAATTCCAGTGTTTGATGTACTGTCGCTCCCAACGCGCCCTTTCCGTCACTCGTTATGGAAAGTTTCTCACCTCGTACCCGCACGAATTCGAGTTCTTTCAGGCGCTCTATGGCGCGCTTGCGCCGATACCTGTATACCGCACGCTCCTGCGCGATCTTAAGCATCCGATAGAGAGAACCCGAACACAACAGGTAGCCGACCAAAAGGTCGCCCGCCGATAATTCGACGAGAATATCGCGCTCGATCGATCCCAGTTGGCGACCTCGTTTTCTCCTGCCTGGCACATCATCTCCACCCCCTCCGCCTCGCGCTCTTCTTCGCCCCCTTCTTCTCATCTCTCTGGCACTCCCCATATGATATGACTCTAGCATGTGCGGCCGTCTAAGCTAGAGTCATATGTGGGTATTCAAACGTAGGGAGCGGCATATATACATGTACATGCGTACGTATACATACGCACGTGCACCCATACACACATACGCACACGCACTCATACACACATGCGCACATGCGCACATGCACGTACATACGCACACGCACTCATACACACACGCGCATGCACGTACATACGCACATGCACGTACATACACGCATTCGCACGTACATACGCGTACATGCACACATACTCCCATGCATACATACGTGCATACGTATCTAATACTGACCTGTAGCGCTCACTTGCCCCACCTTGCTCGCGAGCGCGCACGTACAGAGCACGCTTGTGCCACGTTCCCATGGCCGCGCGCCCGCGACTGCGCAGGCGGATCGTCCGTGCGGGAGAAACCGAGATCGCCGAGCCGCTTCTCCGGCGAGGCGCGCGTTCGGTTTATGCGGACGAGCGGTCGGCGAGCATCTCCTCGGCGCGCACGAGGTCTTCCGGAGTATTTACCGCTGACCAGAATGTCGCCGTGACCGGCCGGAGCGGTATGCCGCTGTGCTTGGATGCCGCGATGATGGTCTGCGGAAGGCCGTACTCGTCGGAGTTCGGCGCTTTGCGCACCAGGGGAAAATCGAAGATGCGGGTATCGAGAAAGAACATGTTCGTACCGGCGATTCCCGCGCCGCCCTCGTGGCCGCCGCTCTCGACGATGTCCTCTATCGCGCCGCTTTCGTTCAGCAGCACTTTCCCCACGCCGTCGGTGTTCTCAACCCGAGATACGAGATGCGCCCACTCATGCGCGCGGCACGCCTCCAGGTCTTCCGGCGCATAGATATCGTCGCCCATCATGACGAAAAAAGACCCCTTCAACATCCCCTTCGCCCGCCACAGCGCGCCGGCCGTGCCGTCGAGCACGTCCTGTTCCACATACTGCAGCCGCTTGCCGCGGTAGGAATCCCCCAGTGCCTCGCGTATCTTTTGCCCCAGATACCCGACGACGATAATGACTTCGTCGACGTCGTCAGGGAGAATGTCCAATTTTTGCTGGAGGAGGGTCTTGCCGCCGACGCTAAGAAGGGGCTTCGGCACGTCGCCGTTCAACCCGCGCATGCGTGAACCTTTGCCTGCCGCGAGAATGACGCACTGCATAGAGTAGCTTGCAGCTTTTAGCCCGTAGCCTGTAGCTGCTCAATAAAAATATACATCATGGCGCGTGTTTAGCTACTAGCCACAGGCTGTGATTCAAGCGCTTCGATAGCAGGTAGTGTTCCGCGCAGCAAGTACTCCAGCATCGCGCCGCCGCCGGTCGAGAGAAACCCGAGCTCCTCTTCTTTAAGGCCCGCCCCTTGGATAGCCGCGATGGTGTCGCCGCCGCCGACGACCGCCGAG
>Ga0210057_1004688_pt1 | contig 17999 bp, 18 predicted proteins | sample CryGeyCG2114_010_2_FD_183968 | JGI IMG/M metagenome (GOLD analysis project Ga0210057, IMG submission 183968) | Groundwater microbial communities from aquifer - Crystal Geyser CG10_big_fil_rev_8/21/14_0.10 (SPAdes) (version 2) | ecosystem: Environmental > Aquatic > Deep subsurface > Groundwater ...
TCATATAGGCATACCTTACCGCGCGGTTGTAGACTGTCAAAAAACCCTTAATTCCTCGGTACTTTGATTGAATTCTCATGTTGCGCCCATTTAGTTAATGAGTGCAATATGTATGTGAACTTAGTCAAAAGGAGAAGTTGACACTAACCCACGACATGTTTTTTGTTTTTTTATCCACACTTTTTTCCGTAAATTTCCTCGAGATTACTTACGATGCATGTATGAGTTTGTGCTAGTATTAACAAACAATTTTGCCCTATGCCAATGCCACAAAATGTTAAAAAACGTACCGGAGATGTAGCACTATTTGATGAACAGAAAATTCTTGAGGCGATGAAAAAAGCTTTCGTCGCACAAGATGTTTCTGTTGAAGATTTCGTGCTTGAACAAATGACCAATCGGGTCGTCGCAAAAATTTCAGAAAAAAGCGACTTGGAATATGTTCCGACAGTTGAGCAAGTACAAGATATTGTTGAACAAACGATCATGGAGAGAGGATATTTCGGTGTGGCCAAGGCTTATATCCTTTATCGGTTTGAACACACGAAAGAGCGGACACAGAAAGTAATTGAACAAATAGAAGGAGGCAATCTTAAGGTCATCAAACAAAACGGGAAAAGTGAATTGTTCTCGTTAGAAAAAGTGCGCCGTACAATAAAATATCACATAAAAGGCATCGAGAAAGATATCAATATTGAGGAAATAGTTAATCAGTGCCGTGCCGAAATTTATGACGGCATTAAAACAAGCGAGATTACGCGCGCCATTATTATGGTCTCTCGTTCTATCATCGAACGAGACCCCGCATATTCACGCCTCGCTGCCCGTCTTCTCGCGGCCGAATTCAGCAAAGAAGTTATCGGCATAAAAAACATCGACTACACTCGCCTGCACGAACAATATCGCAAAGCTTTTAAACCGAATATAGAAAAATCGGTCGCTATAAAAAAATTAGACGAGCAGATGCTTTCTTATGATTTTAAAAAGCTTTCCAAAGCTCTCCGTCCGGAGCGCGATGATCTGTTTCAATATTTGGGTGTTGAAACCTTAAATGACCGCTATCTCATCAAAGACCCAGAGACCAAAAAAACACTTGAAACACTACAATTTTTCTGGATGAGAGTGGCTATGGGCATCGCCATTAACGAAAAAAATAAGGAGGACAGGGCGATTGAGTTCTATGAAATGATTTCCACTTTCCGCTTTGTACCGTCAACCCCCACGCTCTTCCATTCAGGCATGCCACGACCACAACTTTCTTCCTGTTATCTCAATGTGGTCGAGGATGACTTGCACCATATATTCAAAGTCTACGGCGATAATGCCCAGCTTTCCAAATGGGCTGGGGGCATAGGCACCAGCTGGTCTAAAATCCGCGGCACCGGAAGTTTAATTAAGAAAGCAGGTATTAGTAGTCAAGGTGTAGTTCCTTTTCTAAAAATTGCTAATGATGTGACCGTGGCCATTAACAGGAGCGGCCGACGACGCGGAGCTACCTGCGTCTATCTTGAAACTTGGCATTATGATATTGAAGATTTTATCGAGCTGCGCAAAAACACAGGAGATGAACGACGCCGCACCCATGATATGAACACCGCCAATTGGATTCCCGATCTCTTTATGAAAAGAGTGCGTGATGACGATGAATGGACACTGTTCTCACCGGACGAAGTTCCGGAACTGCACGATACCTATGGCAAAAAGTTTGACGAGCTTTATGAATCTTACGAAACAAAAGCCGATCAGGGAGAGATAAAACTTTTCAAGCGAATCAAGGCTCGCCTACTTTGGAAAAAAATCCTATCGATGCTTTTTGAAACAGGTCATCCATGGGTAACATTTAAAGACCCTTCAAATATCCGCTCTCCGCAGGATCATACGGGAGTCATTCACAGCTCCAACCTTTGCACGGAAATCACCCTAAATACTTCGGCAGACGAAACAGCTGTTTGTAACTTAGGATGGGTAAATCTCTCACGCCACGTTACCGAAGGAGTTTTTGATCGTGATAAAACAAAGGAAACAATTGAGATTGCCATGCGTATGCTTGATAATGTCATTAACCTAAATTTCTATCCAACGATAGAAGCTAAAAATTCTAATATGCGCCACCGTCCGGTGGGGCTCGGCGTGGGCGGTTTTCAAGACGCGCTTTACGAGCTTAATATCCCGTTTGATTCCGAGGAATGCGTACTATTCGCCGACCAATGCCAAGAATTCATCGCTTACCATGCCATTATGACTTCTTCCCTGCTTGCAAGCGAGCGTGGCTCCTACGAGAGCTACAAGGGCTCAAAGTGGGATCGTGGTATTTTCCCGGTTGACACGATCAATCTTCTCGAGCAGGAACGAGGTGAGGAGATCTTGGTAAATCGCGAAGGGTCGCTCGACTGGACCAAGGTTCGCGAACATGTGAAGCGCCATGGCATGAGAAATTCAAACACTATGGCCATTGCGCCAACGGCCTCGACTTCTACTATCGTCGGCTGTACACCCACAATAGAGCCTATGTATAAAAATATTTATGTAAAATCAAATATCAGTGGTGATTTCATTGTCGTTAATCCTTATCTTATAAAAGAGCTTAAACAAGCGGGTCTTTGGAACGAACAGATGCTCGGAAAATTAAAATATCATGACGGCTCTGTAGCTCTCATCCCGGAAATTCCTGAAAATATCAAAACAAAATACAAAGAAACATTTGAAATCGACATGCACTGGATTCTTAAGGCTGCTGCTTACCGAGGCAAATGGATTGACCAAAGTCAGTCGGTCAATATCTTCTTCCATGGATCATCGGGAGAAGAGCTTTCCGCTCTCTATATGTATGCATGGCAATTGGGACTAAAAACCACTTATTACCTAAGAACACAGGCGGCAACCCAAGTGGAAAAATCAACGATAAATACGACCGAGTACGGCTCAACGCATACGAGAGGAACCGAGACAACGAAGGAAGTGGAAATAGTCATGGAAAAATTAGAAAAGGTGGAAAAAGCAGAAGTTGTAGCTAGGGCTCCCGCGATATCAACCAAGCCAAATTTGTACATCGCGCCTGAAGCGGTATGCGAATCATGCGAATAAAAAACTATGCCTATCAAAAAAACAACAGAGCGTATTGATGTTAATAAACGCCGAATCATCAACGGAGGAGGTGCGGATGTGGTGCAACTCTACCCTATCAAACATAAATTTGCCTGGGAATATTACAACAAGGCGAACGCCAACCATTGGCTGCCGACGGAAATTTCGATGCAGCTTGATATTGAGCAATGGAAGTCAAAATCAGTGCTCACTTCTGATGAACGAAAAGCTTTTGAAACCGTCCTCGGCTTCTTCACGACAGCCGATTCAATTGCGGCCAATAATGTCGTCATGGGCTTTTATAAGCATGTTACAAGCCCGGAAGTGAGAATGTATCTTCTACGACAAGGATATGAAGAAGCTATTCATACGCACGCCTATCAGTATATTGTCGAGAGTCTCGGCATGGATGAGGGCCGAATATTCAACATGTATCGAGAAGTTGATTCCATCTATAATAAAGATGAATTTATTTTAGGTTTCAACGAAGGAATTTTTGATGGAAGTTTTAAAACAGGTACCTTTGAAAACGACCAGAAATTCCTAGAGAATTGGTGCGTGTTCTCGCTCATGCTTGAAGGTATTTTCTTCTACAGCTCGTTTGCTGTCATGTTCGGGTTTCAACGCCAGCACAAGCTGACTGGATCAGCAGAACAAATTCAATACATCATGCGCGATGAATCAATGCACCTTAATTTCGGCATAGAAATCATCAATACCATTAAAAAAGAACAGCCCGAGCTCTGGACAAAAGAATTCGGAGAACACATTACAGACCTAGTTCGCAAAGCCACCAAACTTGAATACACATTTGCCAAAGAAGTATTCCCGGGTGGTATATTTGGTATGAACGCACAGGGCTTCAAACAATATATAGAACATATTGCTGACAGAAGACTGGCGCGCGTGGGACTGGCCCCTCAATTTAACGTCCCAAATCCTTTTCCATGGATGAGCGAAGCAATTGACCTATCCAAAGAGAAAAATTTCTTTGAAACGCGGGTTACAGAATACCAAGTTGGCGGAAGTTTGAATTGGTAGCCTGAAATATGGCCAGAAAGAGACTTAATTCTACTTTTTTCAACAGGAAGACATTGATCGTAGCCGAAGAACTTCTCGGCAAATATCTTGTCAGAAAATCAGGCGATCAAATTTTGAGCGAGATGATTACTGAAACCGAAGCATATACAGGAGGGCATGATCTTGCCTCTCATTCATCCAAGGGGCGGACAAAAAGAACAGAGGTTATGTTCGGCAAAGCCGGAACCATCTATGTTTATTTTGTTTACGGAATGTATTATATGCTCAATATTGTAACGGAAGAAACAGGCTATCCGTCGGCCGTTCTCATCAGGGGTACCCAAAATTTTAAGGGCCCGGGAATACTTACGCGCTCGCTTAACATTGACGCGACACTCAACAACAAACCCTTGGGCAAACAAAGCGGCCTTTGGATCGAAGACCGGGGTAAAATAATTTTAAAATCAAAAATTAAAAAGGCTCCGCGCGTCGGCGTCTCCTATGCCGGCCCAATCTGGGCAAATAAAAAATACCGGTTTTTACTGAAAGAATTGCATTAAAACAAGCTTAAAGAATTTGTTCTTCAAATTCTGTTTCAGATCTTCTTTCTTCTATATTAAATCTCACTCTTCCTATGATCTGATCTCTTTGTGTTTTAACATCAACCCTCCATTTACCTTCAAATACATTTTGTTTCCGCGAATATCCGCGGTAACCGCCGTCTCTGCCTCCTATGATGGAGAAGCTGATTCTTGTGGCACTTATCCATTTCCCCTGTCTTTCGTCATAATACTGCCAGTCATGGATGACATTCGTATCAAGATCCGTTGGCGCAAACACGGAACTGAAAACATAGAGTGGAAAGCCTCTTTCCAAGCTAACTGTTTCGGTCACAAAAAACGGTATAAATTCATACCAATCTTTTTTTTCTTTTAGAGCCAAATAGACTCCCTCCATTCTTTCTATATGGTGATAAACCCCGGAGTCCTTCAAAGCAAGCGGAATTGGCGGAATAAGATTGAAAAAATACAAAACATTTATAACTATAAATATAGAAACAACGGCGTTCCTTAGGTGCGTTCGACTGCCTTCATACCGCTTGGGCACAACTTTAAAAATAACCAGTGAAAATAAGCCGATAAAAACCAGACTGACGAGCCCGCTCAAAACAAAAACAGTCGCACCCATGGTCTTTAAAATTACTGGAATGAAAAATATAAAAAAAGAGAATACAGCGAGAAAATATATTGAGATTTGAAAGGTCAATTTTCTATAAAAATTTCTGAAGAATTCATTGCCTATGAGAAGCGTGAGAAGTATGAGAATAAATGGCCAGCTTGAAGAAAAATTAGCGCCATGGGAATAAAAAATAAAAAAGGCGCTGAATAATCCGCCAAAGGTAAACTGAATAAAAATGGGCAAAAGCTTTTCAATTCTGATAAAAAAGATTCTTTGAGGAGGGTGCTCGTGATAATAGTTAAGCAGAGCAATACTACCGCCGGAGAGGATCAAATAGAACAGCATGATCAAATTTTCAAAAAGCAGATCAATCCTCTGGAGAGTGATACTGTCAAAAATAAAACCAGTTACCAAAGCAACCGAGGACATGCGCCTCTCATACTTATCGTAGAGTTCTTCCGCCTTTTTAAACAAAGGTTCCATGAGTCTTATTGTGTTGAGTAATATAAATAAATCTAGATTCTATTAAGAAAATTGTCTATTTCTTAATATCATTAATTTTGGCCGCCAGAATAAAATCATTTTCAGAAAGTCCGAATATCGTGTGCGTCCAAACTTCTATCCTGACCTTTCCGTAAGAAAGTTTGATATCCGGATGATGTCCTTCATTCTCTGCTATTTCACCCGCCTTGTTAACAAAAGCAAGCGCCTCGACAAAATTTTTAAATTTAAATTCTCTGGAAATCTTTTGAACGGCACGATTAAGCTCCCACCCCGGAATCTCTTGAAGCAATTTTTCCGCTTCGCTCTTGGTAAAGGGCAGCACTCCGCCTTCGCACGGAATACATTTTTTATTTATTAAATCCATGGTGCTGTAATTATACACTTTGCGGAAACCAAAATCGCTCCCTATTCTTAATTCCGAACAAGTTACTACTGGTGCTGTAATTATACACTTTGCTCGAACCTACTTTGAACGGAACTAAGGAAGCCGCCCCGCCGCCGTGCCGGAGACCGGCACGCCCCACAAAAAAGTTTTCTCTGCATTTCTGATTTTGCGCCCCCCTGAAAAAAATTCAAAAAAGGAAAGGGAAATTTCTGCTCGGTTCCGTCCAGAAACTTCTTGGGCGGAACGGCGGGGCTTCTGCGCTCGGACGGCTTGGCATTCCTCCCTCACACTCCCTCCTGCCAAGTCGTCCTCGCGACCATTGTGTCAAGAGTCAAATTGTGTTATTTTATTTTTCAGAAGAAATCCATGGTGGTTTTCTCGCAAACAGCACATTCAAAACAGAAATGGAGGTGTACGGATGAGTAACCGAGTTTTTTTCTCCATCACAAGCGGATGGGGACCAGTTATGAGAGTCTTGCCCATCGCCCATTTACTCAAAGAAAAAGGGTGCGAAGTGTTTTTCCGCGCCGCTGGACCGATTGCGGAAAAATTAGAGCAGTTCGGCTTTGTTGTGAAGGCCCCCGAAGCTCCTCGAGGCGTTATCATGCGACCGACACCGAGGAAGTGGTGGACACTTGATCACTTCCTTGCTCTCCACGGATGGAAGAGTGAAGAGTACGTTGAGCAAAGGTACTTGGCCCATCGCCGGATGGTTGAGGATTGTCAGCCGGATTTGATCGTTGGCGACATAAGTCCAGACGCATCAATGGTTGCCAACACGCTCAATCTCCCCTATGTGTCAATAGCGCAGTCTCTATTCCTCCCATTTAGAAAACGGAAAAACATCCTTTGGTGGGAAGATCCTCCGAAAAGACTGCCCGACATCAGTCCCACTATCAATATGGTTCTGAAAAAATACAACGGGCAAGAGATTGAATCTACGGAAGATCTGATTGTAGGCATTCGCACACTCATTCCCAGCTTTCCGGAGTTCGACCCTCTTGAGTCAACACCACATGGCGTTCTCTATATCGGCCCCATCGTAACCGAGGAATTAGAGGAGAATGAGGGTGGGAGTTTGCCCCAAACTGACTGCGTTTTTGTCTACCCCGGCAGACCAAAAGACTCTGGGCACTCGACTGGGGAGTTAATCCTCAAGTTTGTCCTGCCGGTTCTGCGTAAGCTCGAGCTGACCTCGGTTGTTTCTACTGGCTCGTTCGCCTACAGCGATGAGGTTGTGAAGATGCAAGCAACTAACCTGCTCTTTCACAACTGGGTGCCAATGAGTTTCGTGCGCGAACACGGAACGGTGTTCATTCATCACGGAGGTCACGGCACCTGTCTTGCGAGCGTTCAACTCGGATTGCCCAGTCTTGTAATCCCGACGTTCGCGGAACGCGCTTACAACGCTGAAAACCTCTCTGCCCTCGGCTGTGCCAAAGTGATTCATCTGTCACAACTCACTCAGCGAGCTGTTCGTGAGTCAATCGAAGAACTTACAAACAATCGGTGCTACAGTGAAAAAGCAAAGCACTGGCAGGCCGAACTTGAGAGAAGGAGGTACGGTGGCGCGCAGGTGGCCGCAGATGCAATAGCTCTTGTCCTACGGGATAACGTATAGCCCACTCCGAAGTTCGGGGTGGGCTATTTTATTTAAGAAGTTCTTTATTCTTGATATCATAAGAGAAGCGGCACCTACTTTCATTAAATGAACAATCTACCAAAAATCAAAAAACATTCCGTCACGCCTCGAAAAGCCATTGCAATCGGTGGGGGCTTGTTGCGTGTAGGAGACACCTTGCCGATTGATCAATTTATCGTGAAAGAAAGCGGTAAAAAAAACCCAGCGGTTTTGTTTATGCCAACGGCAAGTGGCGACTTGCCGGCTTATATCTCAGCGTTCACGCGCGTCTATAGAAAACTTGGTTGTCAGGTGAATGTTTTGCGATTGGCCAGCAATAGAAAAATGAACGAGCAAAAAATAAAATCGTTAATTGCCGTCGCCGATATTATCTACATCGGTGGCGGAAATTATAACTTTTTATTATCAACTTGGAAAAAATGGGGAATAATCCCTCTCATCAAATCGGCTTACAAAAAGGGAGCAGTCTTAACAGGATTAAGCGCTGGTTGCGCGGCTTTATATCAACATGTTGTAGATGAGGAAGACAACAAGCCTTGTCGTCTTAAACGCGGCATCGGCATCTTGCATGGAGTTGTCATACCGCATTACAAAACAAGTAGCACTATCTTGCCAAACAACTTCTTATCTTCCATACGCAAAAAAAATACTCTCGTAACGGCCATTGAAGATAATTGTGGTGTGTTTTACAAAAACAAAAAATTGCAAGGAGCGATAATGTCAAAAGGTGGCAGAGCCTTTACAATATGGCCCCCTTATGTTAAAAAAGAAGCGGTAAATTTGTACATTCACAAAAACAAATCACCCAACAGCTAGAAAAGGAGGTAATGAATGGTTACCAAAATCCATCGCCCTCTCTGCAAAGGAGACGGCGTTGCGCTTGTCAACCCGGCAGGTGTCTTGCCGGAACGATTCAGAAAGCAACACGGGTATGTAGTTAAGTATCTCAACAACCTTGGTTTTTCGGTGAAAGATTACGTCATTGAGAGCGGTTGGGAAAATCCGACAAAGAGGAGTGAAGCCTTTCTCACAGCGTTCACCGATGCTCAAGTCAAGGCCGTGCTACCTCTCTGCGGAGGCGCGCGCATCTATGATATTCTTCCGTTGCTGGACTATCGTGTAATTGCGGCCAATCCGAAGATAATCTGCGGGTTCAGCGAGTTGTCCGCGCTGATGATTACAATAGCGGAACGCGCCAATCTCCTCACGTTCGTCGGTCCTCACTTGAACTTTCTAAACCCGAAAGCTTCCAACCAGGAAAACTGGTTTACGCTCCGAAGCTTTTGGAATATGTTGCAGTGGGACTGGCACGGCAAGAATGGTTTGAGCAAGAATGAGGCGTATCACTTCTTCGTCGCACCTCGCACACTAATTTTGCCAATAGTGGTGCGTAACATCTACCGCGAACCCATCAGAATCAAGAATTCTTCTTGGAGAGACAATTTTTACCTGTCCCTCAATCCTGACCAAGAAGTGAGCGGCGAGGTGCTAATTGGTTCGCTGGCCGCGCTGGTGCGGCTTTGCTGGATCGGTATGGCTCCAACCCTTGCGGGAAAAGTGGTATTTCTTGATACATTGGATATGTCATTTGAGGCTATCAAAGACTTACTCCAACGTCTCAATTCCTACTGCCACCTCGAGCGTACGGCAGGCATTATTTTCTCCTCGTTCGGAGAAAGAACCGACCGTAAAGATGTCATGTTCCCGGAGTTGCGCTCCAAAGATCACCTGCGGATCTTTCTCCAAGAAGTTTCCGACTTTTTGGGAGGAAAACAAGAAATCTTTTACGGTTTCCCGCTGGGGCACTGTGCTTACAAGCTAACGCTTCCAGTTGGGTTGAGAGCAACATTTGTCGGAAACGAAGGAAAACTGCTGTTACAGGAATCCCCGTACCTGACAGAAAAAAATAACCCCGAATAGGATACGTCCTATTCGGGGTTTTTCTTTGAGAGCAGACCGATAATTACCGCGACGTCATCATCGGTAATGCCGTACTTGCTGTTAAGAGCTAACGACCGTAGTTTTTCTCGCAGTTCGCTGTCGTTGTTCGCTTCTTCAGCGAGCGCTAGCAGAGCTTTTTTTGTTCCTTCTTTGTACTCTCTGAGCTTGGCGTAGACTACATTTCTGAAGAGCACAACAAGATCAAGTTCGGAAGCGTTGAGCGAAAGAAATTTCGCTCGGTCAAGCTCATAGGCAAGCTCACGCCGCATCATTAACATCAGGTTGAGATATACGGCAGAAGCTTCTTTTACTCGACGGTGACGCACCGCTTCCGCGAAGGCCGAGGCCACAGGGCGAACATTTTTGTTTGGGAAAATCTTGCACCCGAACGAAACCTTTACATCATCAGACGAGAAAGGGGCGTTGGCGTGAATGAAGTTATTAACCTCGGTTGCTAGAAGCCCGAAGAACTTTCTCGCTACGGATATGTCAGTGATGGTGCCAATGGAGAATATCTCCTCGCCGGACGGAATCATGCAAAATCTCGGTATCTTGTTCCGGTGTTTGTTGGTGAACGAATACATGAACGCGCCGATGAGTCGATTATAAACATCGACCAGATTTTCAGCCAGCGGCCGTCCGTTCTTGGATACGTACATACCGAGATTATCAAGGTCACCGGTGATTCCAAACAGCCGTGTGCCTGGATTGGAGACATAGTGCTCAACAACTGCAAAGATTTTCCTACTCCAGATTCTCTGTTTACTCATCCGTACACCTCCATTTCTGTTTTGAATGTGCTGTTTGCGAGAAAACCACCATGGATTTCTTCTGAAAAATAAAATAACACAATTTGACTCTTGACACAATGGTCGCGAGGACGACTTGGCAGGAGGGAGTGTGAGGGAGGAATGCCAAGCCGTCCGAGCGCAGAAGCCCCGCCGTTCCGCCCAAGAAGTTTCTGGACGGAACCGAGCAGAAATTTCCCTTTCCTTTTTTGAATTTTTTTCAGGGGGGCGCAAAATCAGAAATGCAGAGAAAACTTTTTTGTGGAGCGTGCCGGTCTCCGGCACGGCGGCGGGGCGGCTTCCTTAGTTCCGTTCAAAGTAGGTTCGAGCAAAGTGTATAATTACAGCACCAGTAGTAACTTGTTCGGAATTAAGAATATGGAGCAATTTTTCCGCTTCGCTCTTGGTAAAGGGCAGCACTCCGCCTTCGCACGGAATACATTTTTTATTTATTAAATCCATGGTGTCTCTATTTTACCAAGCTCGCACCTATTTTCAAAACAAATGATGTACCACGCGCGGAGCGCGTGGTAGCTCTAACCAAAATCGTACGCTCGACGAATCGCCCCGCCGCCGCTTGCTACCGCTCGCGTGCCCAGCAGAGAAGTTTTCTTTACAATTTTTTCTTTCGCGTGCCCCCTAAATTTTTTTCAATTAAGGAAAAGAAAACTTCTCTGCTGGACTCTGTTCTGACGAACAGGCGGCGGGGCTTTGACGCTCGGACGGCTCGGCATTCCTCCCCCCAACCCCCTCCTGCCGAGCCGTCCTCGCTTTCGGGCTGGCAGATTTTTTGGTGACGTATAGATAAAATTCTTATCAATCCTTGACTTGTTTTTGGCGACTTGCTATATTTGTATTATAGTAATACTTTTCTAACTTGTAGGAAAAAATAATATCCTTTATAATGCCAATATGACAAAAAAGAACGGCGAACAATTCTATGGAACGGCTACTATCGGCGAAAAGGGTCAGGTGGTTATTCCAAGCGAGGCCCGCGAAGCAATGGGTCTCAAAAAAGGAGACAAACTCCTCGTATTTGGCATGGGGTGCGACATGGTCGCATTTTCTAAATTATCAAAAGTCGAACAATTTGCGTCGCATCTTTCTGGTCGGTTGGATGCGATCCGCGAGATTATTAAAAAAGGTAAATAAAAAATACTATGGATAACACGATCAAAATTAAAGTAATCGTTGGTAGCACGAGGCAAAACCGTTTCAGCGAAAAGCCGGCACAATGGATTTTTGAGGAAACAAAGAAGCTGGAAGGCGTTGAGGCCGAGCTTCTGGATTTGCGCGATTATCAGATGCCGTTTTTTGACGAGCCCATGTCACCCTCAATGGCGAAGGGTCAGTACTCAAACGAGGTTGTCAAAAAGTGGGCGAATAAAATAAATGAGGGCGACGCGTTTATCATCGTTGCGCCGGAATATAATCATGGTTATTCTGCCGTGCTTAAAAACGCTTTGGATGTAATTTATCCCGAATGGAACAGAAAGCCGGTCGGTTTTGTGAGCTACGGTGGCGCGCTCGGCGCGCGGGTAGTTGAACAGCTTCGCCAAGTCGCGGTTGAGCTTCAAATGGCGCCGATCAGAAATGCCATCCATATTCCCGTTGATATATTTTTCGCGGCGATGATGGGCAAGGGACCGACCGGCCCTGAAATGTTTGAGCCAATTCGCAAGGGCATGATGGGAGACCGAGTGCAAATTTTCTTTGACGATCTACTCTGGTGGGCGAAAGCGCTTAAAGCGGCGAGAGAGAAAAATTTATAATCTTCGTTAATTTATGGAAGAAAAATATATCCCCGGGGTCTGCAATATCGGCCCCGCGGAAATCAAAAAACGGATGCAAGCGGGCTGGGGCGGACTTATCGCGACCGCACTCTTGTGGGCGGCGTTTATCTGGTTTGATATTTCGTCTATCTGGCGACTCACACTTTTCATCCCCGCTATGATGTCGGCGACAGGTTTTCTCCAAGCATATATGCATTTCTGCGCATACTTTGGTTTCGCATCACTCTTTAACTTCGGCGATGTCGGCAAAACCGATTCTGTGTCGCAGGCGGAATTTCGCGCCAAAGATCGCCACAGAGCATGGAAGATTATTATCTACTCCGTTCTTGTCGGCGCGGCAGTCGCTTTTCTCGCCTATCTTTTTTAATCTATGGATATTTTCGCGCATGGTCTCTGGGCTGGGGCCGCATATAAAGGAGCAAATAAAAAACGAGAGAAACCGCTTAAAGTATGGAAGGCGGCATTTTGGGGAATATTCCCCGACCTTTTTGCGTTCACCATTCCGTTTATTTGGCTCTTTGGAAATCTTATCTTTGGCGACATGAGTTTTACCGATCTGCCTCGGCCTGATTCGGTTGAGCCGGCTCCGCAAGACACACTGCCGATTTTTCGGCTCACTTCAATGCTTTACAGCATCAGCCACAGCGCAATCATATTTCTTATAGTATTCGGGGTTGTTTTTTTAATTCTACGTCGTCCGTTGTGGGAACTCGGCGGATGGTTTATTCACATTCTCTTGGACATCCCGACTCATTCATATCAATTCTATCCAACGCCGTTTTTATGGCCGCTCTCCGGCTGGAAATTTGATGGCTTCTCATGGGGAACGCCATGGTTTTTGATACTTAATTATTTAGCCATCATAATTGCGTACTGGCTCTTGAGAAGAAAGAAGGTTGTGTAGTTTAAATTCCGTCATGGTTTTTGGCTTGACAGCTTTTTTCTTTTGCCATATACTTAGAGTATCTAATAATTAGATTATCTAATCTTATGTCAACCACCCTTGAAAAACTTGTTTCGATGATTTTTACCACCAGCCGCCTTATTCGAGAACGCAGTGGGAATCAAGAAAAGATCGATCCTTTTTCCATACTTCAGCTTGAAACGCTTCGATATGTAGATGAGAAAGAAAATCCTTCTATGAGAGAAATTGCCGACTACCTGTGCATTACTGCTCCTTCGGCGACATCGCTTATCAATACCCTAGTAAAATCAAAACGGCTTCTGCGCATCCATGGTAAGGCTGACCGTAGGTTGGTTCGACTTGCCATCACCCCAAAGGGGAAAGAAGCTCTTGTCATCGGATTTAAAAAAATTACAAAGCGAATGCAAACGATCCTAAGTAATCTCGACGAAAAAGAAAAGGCCGACCTTATTATGATTCTTGGGAAGCTTTCTCAAGCCTATAGTAAATAATGTTATGCAATTTATGATTAAATTTCTAAAAAAACCAATAGGCATTATATCCACTATCCTTATTCTCGGTCTTGCCGTCGGAGGATATTTCTATTTCGGTGGCGAGGAAAAACCTATATTTGATGTAGTCGTGGCAAAAAGAAGCAATCTTATTCAAGAAGTAAGCGTCACTGGCCGCGTCAAACCCGCGAAAAGTGTGGAACTTGCCTTTGAAAAAAGTGGCAAGGTTTCTGCGGTTTATGCCAATGTCGGCAAACAGGTATCAGCGGGGCAAATTCTTCTTACTTTAGATACTAATGATTTGCAAATAAAACTCAATAATCAACAACTGGCACTTGAAAAAGCTAAGCTTATATTGGCGAAAAGAGAACCAAAAACAAACGCAGAGGATGATCTAAAAAAAGCGTATGAGGATGGATTTAATACCATCTCGAATGCATTTCTTGATTTGCCGACCATTATCTTGGGCCTGGATAATATCCTTAACAGTTGGAGACACTCGCCGTATCTCGCAGACCAAGAGCTTAGATTTCTGGGCGATACAACTAGAGAATACCACGATACCGTCGCGCGAGCTTATTATGCTACCGATAAAAATTTTGATGTATTGCTAAAAAGATACAAGACGTTTACTAGAAATTCCTCGCCAGAGGAGCTTGAGTTAATGCTTAATGATACTTATACTCTATCAAAACAATTTTCAGATACAATCAAAGATACGCACAATTTGGTGGACTACGTTGAAAACAAGAAAGATGAATCCCAGAGGGAACCGGAAATTGATAGAGATCAAGCCCTCTTGGATACCTACACAGAGGAGATAAACACTCACCTTGCAGAACTTCTAAAAATTAAAGACACAATTAAGTATTCCCGAGAAGGCATAACTGATAATGCTTTTGATATTTCCAGTACAAGAATTGATATTCAACAAGCAGAACTTGATATACAAGATACTCTCAGCCAGATAAATAATCGTATAATCAGGTCGCCAATCAGCAGCACGGTGACGAAACAAGACGCCAAGGTCGGCGAAATTGTTTCGGCAAATACGCCGCTCGTTTCTCTCATTTCGGATTCCCAATTTGAAATTGAAGCCAATGTGCCGGAGGCCGATATTGCAAAAGTGAGCGTAGGCAACGGAGCTTTGGTAACGCTTGACGCCTATGGACGGGATGTCGTGTTTGAAGCAAAAGTGGTTGCCGTTGATCCCGCCGAGACTATTGTGGACGGCGTGGCAACATACAAAGCAACTTTCCAATTCGCTAAAAATGATGAGCGCGTAAAATCGGGCATGACCGCCAATATTGATGTTAAAAGCGCGAACCGCGAGAATGTGATTGCCGTGCCGCAGAGAGCCATTATCAGAAAAAATGGAGACCAATTCGTGAGAATAGCGGACGGCGAGGGCTTTCGCGAAGTCAAGGTGGAAACGGGGCTCCGCGGTTCTGACGGGAATATTGAAATTATAAGCGGCATCAGCGAAGGAGATGAGGTAATCACGTTCAGCGAAGAATAATATATGGCAATCATTGAAGTAAAAGATTTAGAAAAGACATACTACAACGACAGCGTTGCCACTCCCGCTCTGCGGGATGTGTCTTTTACAATCAATGAAGGAGAATTTGTGGCTATTATGGGGCCTTCTGGATCGGGCAAGTCAACCTTGCTTCATATTCTTGGTTTTTTAGATGAACACACAACAGGAGAATATCGTTTTGACGGAAAAACCATTAACGACTATTCGAAAGAAGAAATTGCCCATGTAAGAAATAAAAAGATGGGTTTTGTTTTTCAGGCGTTTAATTTACTGCCACGCACTACCGTGCTTGAAAATGTCAAACTGCCGCTTCTCTATTCTGGCGTAAAAAAATCGATGAGGGATGAACTTGCGCTCAAAGCCATAGAGTCCGTGGGACTTTCTCATCGCATACATCACGAGTCGTCCCAGCTTTCAGGAGGAGAGAAACAGCGAGTGGCAATTGCCAGAGCTCTGGTAAACAAGCCCAATGTTATTTTTGCGGACGAGCCCACAGGCAACCTTGATTCAAAATCGGGGCAAATGGTGATGGAGTTTATTCAAAAGCTTAATGAGGAAGAAGGACACACGATTATTTTAATCACGCACGAAACATACACCGCCGAACACGCCCAACGAATTATTCACGTCCTTGACGGAAAAATAGAAAGCGACAAAAAGGTAGCTCACCGCCACAGGGCTAGCGATCATTTTAAGAAATAACTATGACGTTGAACGACAGCTTCCAAACCGCCCTTGCCGGGCTTCAAACAAACAAATCTCGATCCGCGCTTACCATACTCGGCATCGTTATTGGCATTACCGCCATTATTTTGGTTATGTCCGTGGGACAAGGCGCGGAAGATTTAATTTTAAATCAGATTCGCGGGCTTGGATCGCAGACGGTTATCGTTGAGCCCGGCAGAGAGCCGAGCGGCCCTTCAAGTTTTGCCGAACTTTTTACCGACTCTTTGAAACAAAAAGATGTTGACGCTCTCCTGAATCCTTCTAATGTTCAGGGTCTTCAAGACCTTACTCCAGCCGTGATGCAGGTCGTGCCGGTGACTTTTGAAAATGAGACGATACGAACCAATGTCATCGGCGCATCCGACCTTATCGCCAAAATTCTTGATATTTTTCCGCGCGAGGGCGCGTTTTTCACGGATGACGATATCAGACAAAAAGCAAGCGTGGCGGTCATCGGGTCAGAGGTTAAAAACAAACTATTCGGGCCTTCCGATGCCTTGGGAGAAAAAATAAAAGTTAAAGGGCGGACTTTTCGCATTGTTGGAATCTTGCCGCCTAAAGGGCAGGTTGCCCTCTTTGATGCCGACGACATGGTTGTGGTGCCATACACCACCGCTCAACAATACCTTGCCGGCATTAATTATTTCAACGCCATTATGATACGAGCAGAGTCGGAAGATATTGTCCCGCGAGTGGTTCGGGACATAGAATTGACTTTGCGGGAGACGCACGGAATAGATGATCCTGAAAAAGACGATTTTCATGTCACTACTCAAGCAGACGCCGCAGAGCGCGTAAGCGCAATAACTAGTATCCTCACCATTCTTTTGGTATCGGTTGCCGCTATTTCTCTCGTTGTCGGCGGAATTGGCATCATGAACATTATGTTGGTTTCCGTATCTGAACGGACGCGCGAGATCGGACTCCGCAAGGCCCTTGGCGCTACCGAAAATAACATTATGACGCAATTTCTTTTGGAAGCCGTCATGCTCACTGCTTTAGGAGGAATTGTCGGTATTATTTTGGGCGCGATTTTTTCATTCCTCGCTTCTCTAATTTTGTCAAGAATTGTGGCGCTTGGTTGGGCGTTTACTTTCCCGGTATTTGCCGCGGTTTTGGGACTCGGTGTAGCCGGACTCATAGGACTCGTATTTGGACTCTATCCAGCTCGCCAAGCTTCACTTAAAAGCCCCATGGAGGCGTTACGATATGAATAACATTATTGAAGTAAAAAATCTGACCAAAAAATTCAACGGATTTACCGCCGTTGACCATATATCCTTTGAAGTAAAGAAAGGAGAGATTTTTGGTTTTCTCGGACCCAACGGCGCGGGAAAATCAACAACTATTAATATGCTCTCGACCATTCTTTCGCCGACTGAAGGTGAGGCGTTCATAAATAAGTTTAATGTCTTGTCTCAAAAAGACGAAGTGCGTAAGTCTATTGGCCTTGTTTTTCAGGACCTGTCGCTAGATGACAGGCTTACCGCCGAAGAAAATCTCCGTTTTCACGCCAGATTGTACGGCGTGCCGAACGATGAGTACAAAAAACGAGAAAAAGAAGTACTGCAGTTGGTGGATTTATGGGAGAGGCGAAATGAAGTAATAAAGAATTTTTCAGGCGGAATGAAACGGCGGCTTGAGATCGCGCGCGGTCTCATCCATTATCCGCAAGTACTCTTTCTGGATGAACCAACTTTGGGGCTTGACCCGCAAACTCGCGCGCATCTGTGGGAGTATATTTTACGGCTTAAAAAAGAACGCGCGATGACAATTTTTATGACCACTCATTACATGAATGAAGCCGAAAATTGCGACCGCATTGCCATTATTGACCATGGGAAGGTAATAGCACTCGATACCCCCGACAATCTTAAAACAAAAGTTGGAGGAGATGTTATAAGGATGAAAAGCAACGATAAACTCTCTTTGAAAAAAGAACTCGAAGAAAAATATAGAGTAGAAGTTAAGGAGGAAGACG
>Ga0210057_1004689_pt1 | contig 17987 bp, 23 predicted proteins | sample CryGeyCG2114_010_2_FD_183968 | JGI IMG/M metagenome (GOLD analysis project Ga0210057, IMG submission 183968) | Groundwater microbial communities from aquifer - Crystal Geyser CG10_big_fil_rev_8/21/14_0.10 (SPAdes) (version 2) | ecosystem: Environmental > Aquatic > Deep subsurface > Groundwater ...
CAGATAAAATAGTTCGTATTGGTAAACACCAAATCAAGGCCGAAGATGCTAAAACCCCCTCGCAGCAACAGATTGGCTTAGGCGGCCGGGACTGTATTGGCAGCAATCACGCCATGCTGTTTAGCTTTGCAAGACCCGGCCAATATGCCATCTGGATGAAGAACATGAAATTCCCGATAGATATTGCCTGGATAGACACTAACCACAAGGTAGTAGGACTGGAAAAGAAGGTCGAACCTTCCACTTATCCGGACCGCTTTATTAACAAAGAAAAATTTGCCCAATACGTATTGGAACTGCAAGCCGGCCGTGCCAACACCTTAGGCCTCACTACTGGCACCCCAGTAGATTTCTAACTTTTAGACTATGGTACTTACGGCTTCAACTGTGTTTAGAGTCTGGGCATAAGGAGTCAACCTGAGCAGGTGTTGTCAAAAAGAAGCGTACTTGGTTGCTAAAGCATGTCCGACGAGCTAAATATGCTGGGAGCATATTTACGAGGAGTTCTTTAGCAAGCTTGTTTTTGAGCGACAGCTACATCAAGTTGATGACGCGCCCAGCAGCTTTGCTACTTTGGCTGTCCAAAGTAGGAATATTTACTTATTCGAAAAAGAAGGCATTGATATCCCCTTTAGATAAAAGTGATAGAAGTAGCTTATGTTAAAATTGCTAACATAATGACCGATGTATTATTGGCAGCCTTAACTCTTGGACCTTTGCTCGTCTCTTTAGTTCTAAAAAGTAACGCTGCCCTGGGTTTTTTGGCGTTAAGTGCTGGCTCTGTAGTGGTTACATACGGCGGGAATGATATAAGCAGCCTTATCAAACAAATTGGGCTGGGGCCATATAGTACCAGCGCGGTTGAGCTAGTACTATTGATAATTCCTTTAGCGGTTACACTGCTATTAACTCGTAAAAGCGTAGCCAAACGTTCTAAATACTATTTTCAAGCGGTGGCTGCATTATGTACTGGCGGACTGTTAGCTTTAGCAGCTATACCACTGTTGAGTAATACGATGCAAACTAGTTTTTCGGCCTCCGATATTTGGATTAATCTGCAAAAAGTCCAGGCCAGCGTGGTTGGAGTTGGTGCGCTTTGTAGCTTGTTTTTGATTTGGTTCGGCGGCCTTAAACATTCCAAACACAAAAAGCACTAGGTTTTCAATCAAAAAATAACCCACATCAAGAGAGTTATTTTATTTGGAGGGCCATCGTTAAGGCTGTAGCAACCGCAATTCAGAGTAATCAGTCTTTTTATATTGCTGAGGTAGCTGCACATAGTGGAGAAAATTAAAACTATTGTGTATCTGAAACGTAAATGAGGGGATAAGCTTCACGAGTGGATTTAAGCTGGTGTTTTTGTTCAAAAGCAATTGCTTCCTTAATCAAATCACTTTCTCTGTAGGCTTTTAAAGAAGCTTGGTTGTCCCAAATAACGATTGTGGACTCATCGTCCATTGCTGGCCTGTGGTAATAGTAAATTGAGACAATACCAGGCTGTCGTCTGAAGCGAGGTAAGAAATCTTTAAGAAAGTTCTCAACTTCTTGCACTTGGCTGGGCTTAACTTGGCTCGATGTTATTGTTATATACATATTCTTCGGCATATTTATATCCTAACAGATGAGGTCTCTCGGCCCCTATTAAAAACGCTTATGCTTGGAGGGCCATAGTGTTAACTATTGTAACTAAATTGCAGGATAATCCGTTGGTTTACATTGCAGCCACGGCACTAAGCCCTAGAAAGCCATAAACTTACCATATCAAAATGTACTAACTGGGGTACCAATGGTATACTGACTTTTATAATTTTAAAATAAAAAATGAACTGTAAATTTTGCAATCAGCCTCTGGGTGAAACAGCCAATGGTGCTTTTGTTTGCCCCAACTGCGGAAACATAAATTATTTAAACACCTTAGCTTCCTCTCCTGTGATTAGCCAATCGATAGCCACTGCACCCAGCCCGAAAAGCTATACAGCACTATCAAGTAAATCTTCCAGTCCTAAATGGAAATTGATAATCGGCGCTGTCTCCGTTGTAGTAATCATCGGCCTATTGGCTGGTGAATTGTTCTATCAGACCGCCCAAGCCAAAAACTATCTTAAACTCGCAAAAAACGATATAGGACTTGGCAAATACGCTGAAGCGGATAATCTTCTGTCTAAGGCCGATAAATATTATGCATTGGGTGGCGTCAAGCCAGAGATTAAAAAAACAAAGGTTCAGAATAAAAACTGGACTGCCTACAAGGGTTACTTGAATGAGGCCAAAGACCTGGTGGTCGCCGGAAAACTTAGCGAAGCTTCTTCAAAACTTGACCGTATTGGCAAAGACTTCCCGACCTATTCTCAAGTCACACAGCTTTATAGAGATATCAGTACCAAGACAGAAGCATCTAGGAAGATCGCTGCGCCACCACAACCTACGACTCCTTCTGCACCTCAATCCAGTGCAAAAGCAGCCACCCCAAAAACAAAAACTATTGTTCCATCGCCAAATCCGGCTCCTCCTTTTACCACTTCAATCCATATTAGGGGGGACGCCGCTTGCCAATCATCAACCCTGGAAGCTCTCCAGTTGCTTAGTCAAAAAGCCGCCGTCCATTACAGTACCGTCGTTAAGTACATAGGTATTATTGAGTGCGTGCCATCCGGTTCGGGTATCTATGCTTACGAAAGTCCCACAAGGTATGTGGTAGGTGATGCTACAAGGAATGGCGGTACCGTATGGTATGCCGGGACTATTGCCCATGATGCTGGCCACTCCAAGCTATACAATGATTATCTGGCATCCCACCCCGGCCAACCAGTCCCTAATGACGTTTGGATTGGAGAGAGCGCGGAAGTAAGTTGCTTAAATGCTCAGTACGATGCTTTAACTAAAATTGGCGCCAGCCAATATCAACTGGATTATGTACAGAATGTAATAAATACCCAGTATTATAGTATTCCTTACGACCAGCGTTGGTGGTAGTAAACTTTTTCATAACCTAATCATAACAAAAACAGGAACCAACTTACCCCTGTTCATACACGAGCGTGATGGAGGGCCCAGTGGGACTCGAACCCACGACACGTAGCTTAAAAGGCTACTGCTCTAACCAGCTGAGCTATGGGCCCTCGTCGGAACCGACGGTCAGCTTCTGCATAAGAAAATAGATTATTTTATTATGCTTCAATCTCTAGTTGCTCTAGTCGCTTCCTTCTCTCAAGTTCGCAAACATCCCGATATATCGGGATTGGTTTACAAACTTGGTTAACTGCGAAAGGCCAAAACGAGGGACGAGGCAAATTAACACCTTACATTATCTGTTTTTAAGTGAAAAAGTCAACCGTAAGCAATTAATCTCGTCTTTCAAGTGTTGTGTCGGCCGCTTAAGGCGGGAAGTTGCTACAAGGATAATCCTTGTAGCATAAGCAATTAATTTTTTGTCTCTGTTATGACATCATGAGGCTAGTGAAGAAGTACAGGCGGACTACGTTGATCACGGTGGGCTGCTTATCGGTGCTGCTGGGGTTGGGATTATCTAGAAAAGTAAATATCCAGCCTGCAATCTGGTGGCTGGTATTTGCTCCGCTGCTAGCAATTTTGAGAACTAAAAACCTTGCTAGCTTGCTTTTGGTTATCGTTCTTGGGCTGGGTGTTGGACTATGGCGCGGCAGTGGATTTATGCAAAAAGCTAACGACCTTAAAGCGCTAAGCGGGTACAAAGTAACAATTCAGGCTACCGCTACAACGGATTCCATTTACGGCAATAAAGCACAGATAGAATTTACAGCCAACCGCGTCCAACTTTTACAAGGAGGCTCCTTCCAAAATTACAACAAACCCTTGGCTGGCAATTTCAAAATTAGTGGCTTCGGTGAAAAGATGGTTTACCGCGGGGATATCGTACAAGTAAGTGGCAAGTTGTATCCGATGCGGGGCTCCAATCAGGCCAGGATAGCCTACGCGCAACTACAGAAAGTCGGTGTAAGCACCAACTGGATCAACAAGTTAACCCGTAATTTTAATGCCGGTATGCAAAACGCTCTGCCAGAACCTCTGGCCTCCTTTGGCTTGGGCTTGTTGATAGGCCAACGCAGCACCTTGCCCACGGATATTTTGACGGCCCTGACTACGGTTGGGCTGGTACATATTGTGGCGGTATCCGGTTATAACCTGACTATTTTAGTACGGGCAACACAGCGGGTAAAACTCCGCTCCAAATATCAAAGGTTGGTGATTTCGTTGGTTCTAATAGGGCTTTTTGTACTGATTACGGGTTTTAGCGCCTCGATTGTCCGGGCGGCTTTTGTGTCGATTCTTAGTTTGTGGGCGTGGTTTTACGGCCGTCACATCAAACCGATCTTACTGATACTGTTTGCCGCGGCTGTTACCGGGCTGGTTAATCCGTTTTATGTATGGGGGGATCTGGGTTGGTATTTGTCGTTCCTGGCATTCTTTGGCGTACTGGTTATAGCACCGCTTATAGCAGCCAGATTATTCAAAGGGCGGCCCAAAATGCTTACCATGGTTTTAATAGAAACTCTATCGGCAGAGATTATGACTTTGCCGCTAATTATGATGACTTTTGGCAAACTGTCGCTGGTTGCGCTTCTGGCCAATGTAATTGTAGTGCCGATGGTGCCGTTTGCCATGCTGCTTGGAGCAATTGCTGCTGCTGCCGGTACGTGGTTGACTCCACTTGCCGGATGGTTTGCCTGGCCTGCCAAGATTTTGCTGACCTATATGCTCGATATTGTACGGCTTTTGAGCCAGCTGCCGCATGCTGCCATTAACGGCTCGATTAGCGTTGTCCAAATGTTGATTCTATATGCTTTAGTTTTATTTTTAGTACTGGTTGTCAGTATTCATATACGAAGGAAAAATCATAAACTTCCAGCCGTATCTATTCTTGGAATATCTAAGTAATAAAAAACCACCTTTTCTGGATGGATGTTTTCCAAAGAAAAACGGGGCCCCGAAGGGCCCCGCCTGAACTTGCTCGATCCCTCTCGGGAGAGCGCGGTGTCAGCGACCGCTTGTCGCTCGTCAGCGACATAGAGTTTACCCATTCAGATCGTCATCCGAACGAGATTCCTTACTTCCTTCACCTCCTTTTCTGGTGAAGCTCTTCCCACTTGGATTCAGGGATGAACTCCGCCACGTAGCGGTGCGTCCGCTGACCCTTCGGGGTACAGGCTGAAAACACCAGCTTGTCCTCGTTCAGATCGCGGAGGATCCCGTTCACGTCATTCTCGCGAACAACGCGTGACCTGATGAAACGGTAGCGGAAGACCCTGCCCTGGGGACTGGTCATGTAGACCGAGTTGCCTTTGCGGAACAAGTCGATCTTATTGAACCAGGCGCCGTGAGTGGTTCGATGGCCAGCGATGGCCACAGTCACACCCATGCCCGGGCGAGTGGGGATTCCGGTGTAGAAACCGGGTCCGTTCGCCAGGTCGGGCAGTTCTGAGGAGCTTTGTACGTCGACATTAATGCCGAGGACATCGCTCTTCAGGGTCCAGCCAGTGGGGGCCGCCGAGGCGGCCCCCACCAGAACCAGCATCGCCAACGCAGCGAGTGCGCCGATGACAAGAAGTCGTCGACTCATCGTCTACGTGGTGGTCGGGGCACTCCTGGGCACCCGGACGACGATGCGCCTGATCACAACCCTGGTCTTGCCCTTCTTGATGATGACGTGCCTCACGACCTTGGTGCGGTACACGACCCGCTCGGGGCCGGGAACCTGCACGTAGATCGTCGGTCCCGACACCGTGTTGGTCACCGTGTTGGTGACCGTGACGCAGCCCAGCGAGGTGCTGAGCTGCAGTGGCTTGGGCAGCCGCCACTCGATCTTCCCGTTGGGGTAGCGCACGGTCGCCGCGACGAGCTCGGCGTACATGCGGCCCTGCGCGCGCTGCATGTAGGGCTGGGTCCAGACGAACTGCTCGCCCGGCTTGAGGGTGAGAGTGGTCGTGGGAACCACCTCCTCGCCGGGCGAGTACTGGCGGCCGTCGATCACGACCCCGTCCTTGCCGAACGCGACGCCGCGGACCGTGATGGTCATGCTCGTGCCGCGGGGCGCCTGGACGACGCCGCTGGTCATGAACACCGTTCCGCCCGGCTGGGCGGTCTGGTCGGTGTTCGGTGTGCAGCCGGCGTCGACGACGCCGTCGTTGGCCGAGAGCGGGGCAGACGCGATGGCCATGGCCGAACCGGCCACGGCAGTCGTGATCAAAATCCTGCGGATGTTGCGGGTCATTCAGATCACCTCATGCAGTAAGGTCCGCAATTGTTGTGAACTAAGGAATGTGAGCTGATTGTAGGGGGTGCGCCGCAAGGCGGCTTTACTCCACCCCTCACGGTTGTTTCTATACTATCATATTATTGCAATAAAGTCAATAAAACATAAGAGATAATTGTATGTTCTAGTAATAAAAAACCGCCCGCTGGCGGCTTACTTTATTTTAATGATAGTGTTACTGCCAGTGCCTTCCCTCTGGAAGGCACTGGCAGTGAGGAGGAAGTTCAGTAGAGCTGGGCCCATCGAAGGGTGAAGCTGTTCTTGCCCAACATGACCCCGGCGCTCAGCGGAGGCGTAATTGACGCCACCATGCGGATGACAGGAGTACGGATCTCGTCGATGGTGGTCCACACCTTCCATTCGGTATAGCTCCTCCGTCTGACCCTGCATAGCAGGTCCTGCTTGACCAGCTTGCAGTTTGCCGGCCTCCTGAGGGAGACTCCTTCAGGCACATGGACATGAAGCGTGCCGAGCGTGGGCGCGATAGTCGTCACGTAGACGAGAGCCGGCTTGCCGACAATGAAACCGTCGGCGGGTGGGCTGAAGTTGATCACCGTCACCGGCTGCGGCGACTTGCCGTTTCCTAGTGCAGGAGCGACTGCCAATGCAAGCGCGAGGCTTGCGAGCCTTGACTTTATCAACCGAATTTCCTTCCGATTCGTGCTCAACCTTCAGGGTGAAGGGAGCGAGGTACATCAATCGGTGAAACACCTTGAGTTCCCACCAATCAAACCGTACCATTTAAACATAAACAGTATAAAAAGTCAATGACTTGTATCTGTAACACCTCTGTTAATGAGATGTTATATGTGCTATAATACCCCTGTTAAGTCATAGTTCCTCACTTAGGTGTGCTGCTAGGCACAGTTGAGGAATGGAACGAATCGTATGGAGGTATACGATGAGTGAATACCGCAAGCTAGTAACAACGCAGCACGCCAAGAGCATTGGCGGCATGGCTGGCTATGCCTGCCAACAGGCAAATGCGGTGAGGAGGTATGATGAGTGGTCACAGTAAATGGTCAACTATAAAACGCCAAAAGGGCGCCAACGATGCTAAACGTGGTGTGCTGTTTACCAAGCTAGGTAATCAGTTAGCGGTAGCTGCTAGAGGTGGCACAGATCCAAATACTAACTCTTCTTTGGCTATGGTTATAGAGAAGGCCCGGGCAGCCAATATGCCCATGAGCAACATAGAGCGCTCAATCCAGCGTGCTGCCGACAAATCTGCTGCTCAGCTGGAAGAAGTCACTTATGAGGGCTATGGCCCCGGAGGCGTGGCTGTGATCGTGGAGTGCGCCACTGATAATAAAAACCGGACCTACCCAGAGGTACGGCTGGCTTTTACTAAAAACGGTGGCAATATGGCCGAGCCGGGCAGCGTGGCCTTCCAGTTTAGCCGCAAGGGGGTAGTACGTGTTAAAGGTGTTGGAGAAGAGTTGCTCCTACAGGTGTTGGATGCTGGAGCCGAAGATGCCGTAGAAGAAGAGGGCGAGATAGTGGTTTACACAGCACCTTCGGATCTTGCCAAAGTGCGGGCTGCTCTTGCTGAAGCTGGTGTAGAAGTTATCGAGTCCGAGTTGACCTTTGTGTCAAATAACACCTTAGAGGTATCAGATAAAGAAACAGCCCGGAAAGTGGTCAACCTTATGAACGCACTGGAAGATTTAGATGATGTTACCTCCACCCACACCAACTTTGATATCAGCGAAGATGTCCAGCTCTAAGATCCGTATTTTGGGGATTGATCCGGGCACGGGGATTTTAGGGTTTGGGGTGATTGACTCGGCAGCGGACGGCAAGGCCACTCTGGTTGACGGTGGGGTGATACGTACACCGGCAAACCAGCTGCTGGATGGGCGGTTGATAGAAATTTACCGGCATCTGGCCAGCGTTATCAGCAAAACCAGACCTACCGTAATGGCTATAGAAAAGCTATTTTTTGCCCAGAATGTCACTACAGCCATGAGTGTTAGCCACGCCAGGGGCGTGGCGATGTTATCCGGCAAACTGGCCGGGCTGGAAATCGCTGAGTATACGCCGCTACAGATAAAACAGGCTTTAACCGGTTACGGGCGGGCTGATAAAAAACAAATGCAAGAAATGGTAAGAGTTATTTTGGGGCTAAAAGAGGTGCCAACCCCTGATGATTGTGCCGATGCCCTGGCTTGCGCAATAACTCACGCCATGACCACCCGATCGTGAGCTCCCTATTTCCAAGGAGGCTCCTTGGAATATCACAGATCGGCAAGATCTTCTTTAAGAGTATCTAGCATACGCTTATTACCCTCGTAGTCTGCAACAAAACTGGCATAGTCATCATCTTCAAATAACTCAAGGATTCGGCCAGGCTTTACCCAACCGGCTTGTTTGTTGCCTAGGTAGTAAGGCAGACTAGACCACTCATAATTTCTGTAATTTGGTGGATTTAGGTGAATATAACGAGAAATATGCTCAAGATAAGCATCCTGATTAATCATAGAAGCTTTGAACCGATCCAAAAAGAGTGGCCCTCTCCGTTTGTACTTTTTATTGAAGTAGCCAGTGTATGAAGTCCCTACTCCTCTTAGGAGTCTCGTCATAGCTTCTGGAGTGTGTTGATAAATAAGGAGGTGAAAATGGCTAGGCATTATACAAAAAGCCAGCAATTCTATTTTAGGACTTAGCCACTCGTACTCTCGCCCCTTATTGTCTTTGACGGGTTGGTCATTAAGGTATCTCTTCAGTAAGTTCAAGAAAACAGCATAATCCTCAGTCTCAACAAAAGGTCGTAACTTATCCAGGCCTTTATTGTAGATATGGTAGAAACTATCGGCGGCATAGATTTTTTCTAAATTTCGACTAGGCATTAATCAATATATTAGTGCATACTCTCCTTATTTCCAAGGAGGCTCCTTGGAAATCGGGGGGAGGTGGGATAATGGGGGGATGATTGCTACGTTGGAAGGGTTGATAACTGAGAAGATCGGTGACACCATTGTTCTTGAGTGTGCCGGGGTAGGTTACGGCTTACTGGTAAGTTTTGAGGATTTTGGTGCGCTTAAAACCGGCGACCCGGCAAAACTTTACGTGTATGAACATATCCGCGATAACGCTCACGACCTGTTTGGTTTCCGTAATCTAGACACCAAGCAGTTGTTTGAGCAGCTACTGAGCGTTAACGGTGTAGGGCCAAAAATGGCACTGGCTATCTTAAGTATCGCTAGTGTTCAGCACGTCCGACAGGCTATCGCGGCCGGCGACACAAAGTTTATCTCTCAGGCTACAGGGGTAGGGAAGAGGGTAGCAGAGCGCGTGGTGGTAGATTTGAAGGATAAAGTTGGCCTGATTGCCAGCGAGGATGCTACCGGATTTTTGACTACCTTTGCTAACCCTGACGACGAAGCCCTGCAGGGGTTAGTGGCTCTAGGCTATTCGGTGCAAGATGCCGCAGAGGCCCTAAAAAAAGTGGAGCCAGACCTGCCGCCTGCCGACCGTATCAAGAAAGCTTTGCAGCTTAACTAACTTCTCTACAATTCTTTCTGTCAATTTTACGTTTGCCCACTACAACAAGCTCATGCTAACCTGGAGTTAAAGGTTCGTAGCTTTTTATTATAAAAATTAACAAGAAAGGTGTGTGATTTGGCTGGACCAGAATCGGGCTCAAATGGTAATGGGAAAAATCACAACGGAGCGCCGGTTAGCGAAACATTAGAAATGTTTCGCTTCGCTGCGGACATGGATGAGTTTACTCCCACCGCAAAAAGGATGCCAATAATCGATGAGGCAGTGAGAAGATTTATGGCGGCTGGCGATGAGTGGTTTGATCCGGTTGGTGTGCTTGAGCGCCAAATGGTCGAAGTTGGGCTTGCTGATCCTTTGCAGGATCTTGCACTACGGGGTTTAGGAAGAACTATTACCGAAGGACGGCGTTCAGCGGTTGAGATCGCTAAGCGTGAGCTAAGCTAGCAATCCCAAAGATTGTATTTTAAGCATAATTGTGTTAGAATATTTATATGTCAGAATACCAAGATTTTGATGATGTTCAGGATGCAGAAGTCGATCGTCTGGTTGACCAAGGCTTTACTTACGGGCAAGCCAAAGAGCGGGTGTATGGTCAGCCTATTGAGCTAGTTCAACCTCAATCAGCAGAATCTACCTTAAGTGCGGATTTTAAGCTCAAAAAGATAAAGCATTCAACCCGAAGCGGCCTGGGTCACCTTGGACTTTTGGCGGCCGACCAAACTGATGAATCTATTAGGGAAGCGGGAAAAATTGAACTCAGTAAAGCAGCTGCAAGATTGATACCACAAGATCCTGAGCTCAATAGACATAGGCAAGAGTTTTTTAATGAGCACCGCGCTAGTGGAACCAGCTGGGATGAATTTATTGGCATTCCTGAAAATTATACTAGAGCTGTAGAGCTGGGCTTGGTTGATACTAATGACACCGCTACACACTCACCCGCTGAAGAACAACCTATTGAATAAAGCACCGTTTTTTGTTTTGGCGCCGATGGACGATGTAACGGACACCGTTTTTCGCCAAATCGTTGCAGATTGTGCCAAGCCGGACTTATTTATAACAGAATTTGTAAACGTAGACGGGCTACAAAGCCCGGGCCGCAAACGGCTGCTGCACAAATTACGTTTTAGTCCTAAAGAGCAGCCCATAATTGCTCAACTGTGGGGCTTAAAGCCAGAAAACTTTTATAAAACTACCAAGGAGCTGGTAGAGATGAGGTTTGCGGGGGTGGACCTAAACATGGGCTGCCCGGTTAAAACGGTCATCAAAAATGGGGCTTGCGCGGCGCTAATAAATAACAGGGAATTAACAGGGGAGATTATCGATGCTACCAGGGCAGGGGCTAAAAAGCACTTCCCTGTTAGTGTTAAAACCCGGGTTGGGTATAGCGACATTGATCTTGGTTGGATAGAATTTTTGCTTTCAAAAAAGCTTGACTTGTTAAGTATTCACGGTCGGACGGCTAAGCAAAAATCTTTGGTTCCGGCTAACTGGGATCTTGTTGGCCAGGTCCGCGAAATGCGCGATGTCCTCTGCCCTTCTACTAAAATCGTTGGCAACGGCGACGTCCATACTCGCCAGCAAGGCTTGGAGCTGGCTAAAAAGCATAAGCTGGACGGCATTATGATTGGCCGCGGGATATTTCATGACCCATTTATTTTTGCCCAAAGTAGCCCGTGGGCAGGTTACACTCCCCAGCAAAAAGTCAATTTATACCGCAAACACGTGGAGCTGTTTGCCAAAACCTGGAAGAATGGCGAGTGTAAAATGGAAACCCTTAATAAGTTTTGCAAAATATATATAAACGGCTTTGATGGAGCGAGTGAAATGCGCGCCCAGCTGATGGCTTGCAAGAGCACCGACGAGTTACTTGAACTATTGAGCAAAACACCAATGCAAGGGATCATATAGATATGACAGGTAATCAAGAGCCCCCCGGTCGTCCAGATCCCAGGTTTCCAAACGTTGTCCATATCAGGCGTCGCTCAGATAGAGTGACACCTGAGCCTGATAGTGGTTACGGCAGATTCCCTGATCCGCCGGAGTGGCCCGAATCGCCAGAAAAACAGGCCGAAATAGTCGGAATGATTAAAAGCTATATGGACGATCTAGATACGAATCAAGGAGTTATAAGCGAGAGGGACAGGTTTGGTGCGGCCCTATATGGCGCCATGGAACTGCTTACGGGTATTGCCGGGGATGTAAACGAAGAGGGCGGTAAGCCGATAGCTATCACGAAACTCCTAGGGCGTGTTGGCATAGGGGACAAAAAAAAGGTACAGGATCCTGGTAGCAAAATTGCCGCATTTGTGGAGCAAGAATTTGGGCCTAATTCTGCTGACCCCAAAGTTGGAACAAAAGCCCGCCACCGATATCTAAAGGCCAAGCGGGCTGCGTATTCTTTGGTAGTGATGCGCGACTGCATAATAGTCATGAGAGATGCCGACGACAATGCATCAATCATCGAAGTCGTTGAAACGATAACCAAAGAGCACCCCTCATTTTTATTTAGTGATGAGTCCGGCGAGTCTAATGCATACTTGGTGGAGCAGGTTGTGCAAGATGTTGTTCAACTGATTGATACTCTGAACCCGCCCAGCACCGCGCAGGATAACGAAGGGTTTATTAATACTCTGATGGAAGAAATTTGTGTGACATCAAGAAAACCTATGCTAATGGATCCAGGATCTCTTGAGAGAATGATGAAAGGTGGTTACGACGAGGAAGCGTGGACTGCATATTTTGACTCAAATCCAACTGGCTCGACTGATGGTCCGCCTAACAATTAAATTCTTATGATATAATATGTATCGAACGTCGGCTTAGCTGACGTTTTTTGGTAGTGCTCCATTAGGATACGACCAACCTAGGAGGTTGGATGAGGTATTCAAGATGGATGGCGGGTGCGGCGATTGCCTTTTGTCTGACAGCTGTGGGCTTTGTGCCCATGAGCGGTCTGGCGACTAGCTCTCAGCCTCCGCCTCCAGCTACGCAGGTTCCGGTGAAAGTTCTTAGGTCCACTCCGGCAATAACTGTCCGGGGTGGGATGGTCTACACCTCACCGAACAACACCCCAATCGCGCCGTGCTTCTTGCCCAAGAGGAGCGTAGTGATGATCAATGGACGAGTTACGGGTGGAAACAACCCCCGGGCACCCAAAGGCACGTTCGTTGTGATGCTGACCAGGCTGGGTCCTGGGCCCAACCCAACCCAGTACGCCCCGTGCGGGGACATGGGCATCTTTGTGCCCAAGCGCTTTCTGCCCAAACGGGCCATCGAGGCCGCGCTGGGCGCTAGGCGCGCACCACTCGGCACCCCTAAAAGGGTGCCTTACGCGGTCGAGACGCAAGTCTCGGCCGCGGTTTCATAGTTATAGACTTTAGTAGCAGTTTTTCGTCCTTTTGGACTCATCAGCATGAAAACACATTCATGGAAACTCTTTCGGCAAGTATGCTGGAATCCATAAAGGACTCGACAATACATACCTACCTTCAGCGGGGAGCTTATAAGCTGCTCACCCGCCGGCCCGTTCTCGCGGGTCTTCATCTGGTCGAAGGTCCAGATTACCTTATTGCGTGCCAACCGTTTAGCGTTCGATACGCCAGACGGTCAGCTTCTCCTTGAAGCCGGTGATGACCTTCATTACCTCCTATGCGGAGTTTATCCGCCGAAACAGGCGCGGATGACCCTCTCAGCCGGTCGGCCGATGAACGACCCGCGGTCGCTTAGGTCCGGATTGACTGGGTCGGTATGGAAGTCCAGCTTCCACCAGTATATTCCGGCCATGTGCCGGGACCTGAACTCCCTACACGCCGTCTCGAACCACCGCACTTGCTGTTGGGTGGCGATGGGCTTGTTGGGGTTGGCTTCCCACGGCGAGTTGTAGAACCCCGCTGTGGCTGGAGCGCCGACTTCATAGAGGACTACTTTGCGGTAGTTCGTACTTCTTGGTGCTCGGTTGAGCCAGTAATCCCAGCCCGCCTTCAGCTGGGACACCTCTGCGGAGTCTGGGGCATTCACCGGGAAGTAGGCGTCAAACCCCAGTAGGCCAACCGGAACCCCGATTCGCTTCTTGGAGTATCGGACCCGATCCCAGTTGGCCGAGTAGGCCAGCCGGCCGGAGTAGACCGTCCGTATCTGACGGACCAGCCAACTCCAGTGACTGTCTCCTTCGAGGGTACTGAACTCCGTTCCGACCACGAAGGTCCCGACACCATCTCGCTGAGCGAGCTGCGCGTACGGCGCAACGGTGTTCCAGTAGCTTCGGAACCATGCAGCCCTGTTGGTCGGAGCCAGCGTTCCTCGCCAGTACCCCTGAGGCACGAGTGCCTGCTCGTCCATGAGCGGACGCAAGGTGACCCGCAGGCCATGCAGCTTGGCTGCACGGACCACAAGATCAAGTCGTTGCGGGGTGGGTGTACCTGGGCCGACACTGACTGTGTTGCTCGTTCCACTCCTTTGGTAGATCGGGAACGAGATCACGATGGCGTTGGCGTTCAGGCCGACGATGTAGTTGAATACTCGCCGGGCCTTTTGCTCCAGTACCACGTCGGAGTTTTGCGTGTCGTCGTACCAGATGACGTTCACGCCGAGCCCGCGCCTGTCGGTCTGCAGACGTTCAGCAACGACCTTGAACGTTGCTGTTGACATGGTTCCTGGTGCGGCACCGGTTTGGTGGGGCGCGCCTGATTGCCCCAACGGGGGCGTGAGCACAAACCACGCACTCATAGCCACCACGCTGGCTAGGAATAGCCCCACCAAGGTGGAGCGCATTAGCTTTCGCACTGTTGCTCCTCCCTCTAGAGAGGCTTGTTGATGACCTCGAAGACCTTATGCCGGCCGACTCCGCAGAAGCGGATCAGCCCCAGCACACCACCAAGACCTTCAACGATGCCAAAGACGTAGAGCAGCGGCAGCATGAGGGGGGCGTGGCAGTAGTAACGGGCCCGTGATGCACCCGAAACACTGAGGTTGATCTTGAGTCCCTCCAGGTACTGCCACAAGACGACGGTGAACACCATGCTCCACCCCGTAACGAAGCCTTGGGCGATAGGCGAGGTGTTTCCAATTCCCAGTAGCTGTGAGGTGAGCCACACCAACCCCACGAACTGAAAGGGGGCCAGAGACCAACAGATGACCGAGTAGGCTAGGGGCAACTTGGTTTTCCATGGGAGGGAGCGCTCGAAGACCAGGCGAAACAATCCCTCGGACCAACGGCGCCGCTGCCGAACAAGGTCGATGACCGTTGCCGGGGAAGCACCGTAGGAGTAGGAGTTGAGCATCCGTGCCCGCCCACGGTGGAGTTTGCAAAACTCGAGAGCGAAATACGCGTCCTCAACGATCGTTTCGGGGAAGTCCCATCCAATCTCCTCTTCGATGTCCCCACGAACCAGCAGATGTTCACCGTGCAAACCGACCATCGGCGTACCCAGCACACCTGTAAAAAGCGTGAACTGAGCGATGTCACCGGCCGGCCGTATGGAGTCTGCCATGCGGCTGAACCACGAGGGTGACAGTTGGTGAGGAAAGGTCAGGATGCCCTGGGCGAGGTAGTATTCTTCGCTGTAGAGCTCAGCGAACTCGGCTATGGAGGCGATGGTGTCGCGCCCCACATGGGTATCGTCGTCAAGGTGGTATACCATGACGTCCTTGGTGTTCTCGCCTTCGCTGCGGCGAAACTCCAGGGCGTACTGGTTGGCTCTGGTTTTGTACTTGGCGCCCAGGGGCGTTCGGTACCCGGAGGGGACAACCACCACCCGGACGAGAGATGTCTCGCCGAGCCAGCTGTAGAGCGGTTCCAGATCGGGCCCTTCGTCGATGACGACATCGACCCGGAAGTCGCTGAGGTTGCGAGGTCCGTGCTCTAGGATCGACCCAATGACCCTTTTCAGGGCATTCAGGTTTCCCGGCTTGCCGAGCGTTGGCAGAACGATAACGACCTTCTTGTCGGTTTGTCCTTCGAAGCTCGATAGGTCGATGGTAGGGCCTCGACGAACTCTGCTCACGAGTACTCCAGCGAGCCCCATGAGCCCGACCGGCAGGTACAAGGTCCATACCACGGTCAGGTAGTAGTTGAATGGCGAGTGGCCTGGGGAGGAAATCTCCAGGCACACTGCCAACGCTGCGGCGTAGATGACGAAGAACGACAAAAGGCTCGTCGTCACTTTCCGCGGCCGCATGGTGCCTGATAGGACCTTTGTGTCGGTGCGCTCCTCGTTTCGTGCGAGTTGCGCTTCACCGACGACCGTCCATGACGGTTCGGTGGTGAGATCGTCCGAAGACAAAGGGGTTACCTCCCCAGTTAGGATTGCCGGGTCAGGGTGTTGCTATTTTTTGTGAAGATTTTTACCGGATTTTCAAGGTGCTACTAAAAAAAGCGCACTGAACGTCACCGCCCAGAGTGCATGAGGGATATTATAATATAAATGTGCGTACTTATCAATTTGAAATAATCCAAATCACGAAACCTAACTAAGTAAAACGCGCCTCTGTTACTCTTGTAGTGGTAAAACAAACAGGAGAAAACAAATGCGCGAATTACAAAAACATCATATCGTAGACATCTACGTATGGGTAGATGACCTAGTCCCAAGACAGCAAAGACCACTCGGTGGCCGCCCGCCAGTTCTCAGAGATAGTGAGCTATTAACTATCCTAATTTGGGATGGCCTGACCGAGCATCATAAGAACCTGAGCGCAATTTACACTTGGATTGAGCGAGAATACGGCGACTACTTTCCGAAGATGCCAAAGTACCAAAATTTCGTTGAGCATTGTCACCGTTTACTACCAGTTTTGGTCTGGTTACTCCAGTCACTGCTTGCACACGACGCGCCACTGCGCTTTGCTGACTCCACTATGCTGCCAGTCTGCAAACCTATCCGGGCTGACCGGCACAAAGTAGCCAAAGGCGTAGCCCAGTTCGGTAAGAACTGGCAGGGCTGGCATTACGGCTTTAAGTTACACACTGCCATTGACCACAACAACAGGTTGGCAGCATTGGTCTTCACGCCTGCCAACGAGCACGACAACCAAGTCATGGAACAGCTCGTGAATGACCAAACCCGTGTGCTAGTTGGTGACAGCCACTATGGTGGTAGCATCATGCGGAAACGACTCTGGAAGAAAGACAAAACCATTGTCATAGCGCCGCCGCATCACACACAAAAGAAGAAAATCGCAGCGGACTGGCAGATGTTACTGCTACACATGCGGCCAAAGATTGAAGCCACCTTTGGAAAGCTCAAGGAACAACACTTCTTGGTCACTTCGTTCCCACGAAGTGTTAGGGGGTACTTCCTGCATTATGTCAGAATATTATTGGGCTACCAGATGGGGATGGTTTCGTGATTCGGGTGAAATAAGAAGTATGCTCATATTTTGTGTGTCGGGCAATAGCTATTCGGGGGTATCTTCCTTGGCAGGTTTCTGGGGTTGGCAAATTCCTGGTGGTGTGTCTTTTCTTGGCAATTTATAAAAAAGTTTGTCTTCAGTTCCGATTATACTTAAAACACACTGGCCCTCACAAAGTTGGCCGTCATTTCCTTCCACACCGCATCGTACTGCGAATTCAGTTCCTTCTCCTTTCGGATTCGTCTGTAGCTGCAGTACATAAGGGCTTCCGTCTGGTCTTGTAAGGGGTATTTCTGACAGAGCCTCTCTTCCCCTACCCATAGCACCGAAGCCGATGGCGATCGCGCATAAGCCTGGTAGTTCGGATGCCTTAGGGGGTAGCTCCAATTTCATCGTGTGCTCCTTGTAGCAGTATGTTTACACCTATAACCTTTAGTGTGCAAGCATAGGCGTTAACGGTGAACTTTTGCGAGAAATCATAGTGTTTGTGTTACTAGACGCACAATGTTGTTTTTATCGCGGTAAATAGCTATGCAAATACCCAAAAAGGGATGAGTATTGATGCTAAATTGTAGTATGGTTTAACGCCGCCTTTTTTAAGTTGCGTTTTATCCTAAAGTACGCGGGGTTTTAAGCCCGCGCACCTAATTGTTTGTTTGGTTTTATTTTAGCACTTTTTGTTTTGGATTTTAGAGAACGATTAGATTCCTGTTTTAGTGTTAAGGATGTATCTGTGAACCCTGTCCACCGATGGAGTAAACGTATGGAGTTGCTCCGTATGCATCGTCGAGACCAAAGTTGTCTCCCCATATCTCGACATAGCCGTTGGAACATTTGGTGT
>Ga0210057_1004690_pt1 | contig 17985 bp, 18 predicted proteins | sample CryGeyCG2114_010_2_FD_183968 | JGI IMG/M metagenome (GOLD analysis project Ga0210057, IMG submission 183968) | Groundwater microbial communities from aquifer - Crystal Geyser CG10_big_fil_rev_8/21/14_0.10 (SPAdes) (version 2) | ecosystem: Environmental > Aquatic > Deep subsurface > Groundwater ...
AAGCAGAGAAAAAAGAAAAAATAAAAATTTTGCGAAAACTCAATAAAAAGGTTTTGGCCGTTTCCATTCATGACCTTGATAGTTTGAAACTTTTGCAAAAATTGGTGCTAAAGACCTTGCAATAATTATCGCGGAAAATTTCTCACTTCAATAATTTCAGTGCAAGCCTGAAATTTGGTAAAATATAAAATATGGCAGAAATTCAATTTGGAGAATTTGAAACCGGTGATGAGGCTGTAGAAGGGTTTAAAGACCTTTTACAAGAGGCTGCTACTTTATCATTTCAAGCCAGACAACCAAATCCCGAAGCCCAACGGATTTCACAAATTATCGTTGAAGACAATTTAGACAAACTCAATATTGATGATATGGAAAAAGTTTTTGCTGACGCCGGTCTTTATTTTGAAAGAGTAGTCCTTAAACCTAAAGAAAAATAGAACTTAAAATTCTGGTTCGACTTCGCTCACCATAAATGCCGGTTCGCGGAAAATTTCCTTCGAGATTTGGTAAAATAAGAAGCATGGTTGAGGAGGAGCTTCCAGAAAAACTTTTATCACTTCCGATTGTTGAGCTACGAGCTGATGTTAAGGATAATCAGATAATAGAGGGAGACCAAGGAAAATTTCATTATGAAATAACTAAAGTGAGAGTTCTACAGCGAAGTGAAATTATCATTTATTCTCTTTCTACCTCAGGACCAAAGAGGAAAAGGAAGAAGTTTGTTGAACAAATAATAGACATCCTAGGCAAACCGTTTAATACCGAACAACAATTTCCTGACGACCCTAACTTCTACACCTTCTGGGAAGCTAAAAAAGTTGAAAAAAGATTGCGAAAAATTTCCCCCTAAATTTGGTAAAATACATCTAAGATATGACTTATAACCCAAACGCCATTTTTATTTCCCCTTCCTCAATTTCAGATTTTAATCGGTGTCCCCAACTCTATTTTTATAGACATGTCTACCGAAGCCCAAAAACTGGTTTAAAAGTTCAGTTAATTAATCCTAAGTTGGCTTTAGGACAGATAATCCATGACACCTTACGGAAGTTTCTTTATTCAGCTGGTCTTCAAAAGACCCAAGAGCAACTCAGGAGTGTACTTGCCTGGGAGTGGAAGCAACTGGCAGGAGAAAAAGGAGGTTTTATCTCCATAGATGAAGAGAAAATATATCAGGATAGGGCGGCAAAAATGCTTGATAGATTTTGGGCTCATAGACATTTTAAAGAAACTCAACCAGTGAAAATTCCAGACTTTCCCAAACTTGATCTCGGAGAAGACATTATTTTAACAGGTAGATTAGATTGGCTTGAAAAAGAAAATGATGGTTATCACATAATTGATTTTAAGACCGGAGAAAATGAGGAAAGAGATGATTCAATTCAGCTTCCTATTTATGCAGTTTTAACTGGGGGAATTTTGAAGACTAATAAATTAAGGGCGAGTTACTGGTATATAGGTAAAGATGAAGAATTTAAAGAATTTAAACTTCCCGATTTAACAACAACTTTAGAAAATTTAAAGAAAAAAGGGGCTATTATTAAGAGTGCAAGGCTAACTCAGTCGTTTGGTTGTTCTTCTGGAAATGAGTCCTGCTGGGCTTGTAGGGATTTTCTTACCATAGTTCAAGGAAAAGCCAAACTTGTCAGTGTTGACCCCATTGATAGAAAGCAAGAAATATATATTATTCCCAGAAGCGAACCCCATGATGATTTACCCTTTTAAACAAGCGAGGAATGATTAGAAAGATCGATAAACCTGGAAAAATTTTACTTCCTTGATCTTCTGATTGATTAATAAATCTCGATGTGCTACAATACCGCTTATGCAGATTTAAATTAATAAATCTGCTTAAGTTTGATTAGTTTAGATTAGTCAAGATAAAGATACCCCATATTTTAACTTTGTATCTTTTTCCTAGTTTAAAACAACTTCTCATTTAGGCAGTTTTATTCATTTAAATCATGACACAGAATCTAAATCTTTGTACAAGATGCGGTAAGCCAAGAATAGTGGTGAAAACCTGGAAAGAATATATAAGAGGCTCTATTTTAGTTCACACCTCCACCTCTTGTCCTGATGCCGCCTGTCAAAAGATTGTTGACGGAAAGCTTGCCGCCCAAAAAGAAAAAAGAGAAGCAATGGAAAAAGAAAGAATGGAAAGAGCCCTGGCCCGCAAAAATAAGAAATCCTAGTTTGACTTCTGAAATTCTTCAGCAATTTCTCAGGAAATTGATATAATATCCCAATAAAATGCGAATTCTTGTTATTGAAGACGAGCATAAAATTGCCAATTCTATAAAAAAAGGTTTAGAGCAGGAATCTTATGCCGTTGACGTTGCCTATGATGGCGAAACTGGTTTTGATTTGGCCTCAAGCGAAGACTATGACGTCATTGTCCTGGATTTGCTTTTACCTAAAATGGATGGGGTAAAGCTTTGTCGAAAGTTGAGAAAAGAGGAAAATATCCACACCCCTATTTTAATTCTTACCGCCAAGGGAGAACTTGAAGATAAAGTAGAGGGCTTAAATTCTGGTGCTGATGATTACCTGGTAAAACCCTTTGCCTTTAGCGAGCTTTTGGCTCGGATTAAAGCTTTAACCCGCAGACCCAAGCAAGCATTAGACAATGTCTTAAGTTGTGATGATTTGACTCTGAACACCTTGACTTTTGAAGTAAAACGGGCAGGTAGACAAATTAAATTGTCGAGAAAAGAATTTGCTTTACTGGAATATTTGATGCGTCACCAAGACAAGACTCTCTCCAAAGAGCAAATTACAAGTCACGTTTGGGATTATGAGGCGGATATATTGCCAAACACAGTTGAGGTTTATATGGGTTATTTGAGAAAAAAATTGGTTAAACCAAACCTGATTCAGACTATCAGGGGATTCGGGTACAGAATTGGAGAAAAAGAATAATGTTTAAATCAGCACGATTAAAACTCACTGGCTGGTATCTGGTTATTATTATGACCATCAGCCTTACTTTTAGCGCTGTTATCTACAAAGGGGTTACTTTTGAATTCGGAAGAAGGCTAAACATAATCGAGAGAAGATTAATATTTGAAGAAAGAATACCCAGATCTCCAATCGGACCGCAGCCTTTCTTTATCGAAGATTTAGAGGAGGCGAGAAAAAGGGTCTTATTTATTCTGTTTTACGCTAACGGCGCGATATTAATATTTTCTGGCTTGGCGGGATACCTTTTGGCCGGAAAAACCCTAAGACCAATTGAAAGAACATTGGAGGAGCAGAAAAGATTTGTGGCCGATGCTTCCCATGAGATGCGGACACCCCTGACTGCCTTAAAAACTTCAATGGAAGTGGCTTTGCGGGATAAAAAAATCTCATTATCCGGGGCTAAAAAAGTGATAAAGAGCAATTTAGAAGATATAGACGGATTGCAAACTCTTTCAAACAATCTTTTGAGTTTGGCTAATTACCAAAGTAATGGTCAAAGTCTTGTCTTTGGTAGTGTTGAGATGGCCGAGGTGGTCAAAAGCGCTTACCGAAAAATTTTACCCTTGGCAAAGAAAAAAGGCATTGAGATAAACCTGAAAGTCAAAAAACAGAAAGTTAAGGGAAATAAAGAAAGTTTGGAGCAAATGATGCTTATTTTTTTGGATAATGCGGTTAAATATACTCCCAGGGGCGGCCAGGTTTGGGTTGAAACAAAGCAGGATAGGAGAAACCTTATTATTAAAATTAAGGATAACGGTATCGGCATTTCCCAAAAGGATATTCCCCATGTTTTTGAGAGATTTTATCGAGTCGACCAGTCTCGCTCTAAAGACAATGTGGCCGGATTTGGTTTGGGACTTTCTTTGGCAAAAAGAATTATTGAAATTCATAAAGGAACGGTTAAAGTTTCAAGTGTTTTAGGTAAAGGAACGACTTTCACTGTCCTTATTCCTTTTTAAGCATTTTCTCAGGTTTCTTTTATTAACTTGCTATCATGGTAAACAAAAAAAGGGCAGTAATATTTATCGTTTTGGTTGTCGTCTTTGGTTTCCTAGGATGGCGAACCTTTGGTGGGAAACAACAAGCGCAATACCAAACTTCTCAAGTTGAGCGAGGAACGATTGTTTCCACTATTTCTGCCTCTGGACAGATTCTGGTTGCCAATATTGTTAATATCACTACCAGCGCCAAAGGTCTGGTCAAGAAGGTTTATGTTCAAGATGGGGATAGGGTAACTTTGGGACAGAAGATTTTGGAGATGACCTTGGATTCTGACGCCCAACAAAAATCAGTCTCCGCTTATTCCTCCTATCTTTCGGCTAAAAACTCTTTAGATTCTGCTCAGGTTAGTCTCTATACCTTAGATTCGGCCATGTGGGCAGCCCAGAGAAAATTCATCAACGATGCTGTTTCGCGGAGCCTAACCATTGATGACCCAACCTATATCCAGGAAAATGATGACTGGCTGGCGGCTGAAGCCAAATATAAAAATCAGCAAAATGTTATCGCCCAATCCCAAATAGGCCTAAGTAGCGCTTGGCTTTCCTATCAGGCAGTTTCACCAATAGTTTATGCTCCAATGTCAGGAATTATCACTAACATAACTTATGTCGAAGGAATGACCATAAGTGCTTCTGATGATACTGGACAGACAGTGGCGGTAATTAAATCTGAAGGAACTCCTCTTGCCTCATTTAACATTTCGGAAATTGATGTTTCAAAAGTGAAACCTGGACAGAAAGCAACCATTGAATTAGATAGTATCGCTGACAAGACTTTTACCGGCAAGATCTTAAGCGTTAACCGCATCGGGACAGTGACAAGCGGAGTTACAAACTATCCTGTTGTTATCAAATTTGATACCGAAGCACCAGAGATTCTGCCGAATATGGCAGCCACGGCTAACATTATTGTTGAAACCAAAGATAATGTTTTACTCATCCCTTCAAGTGCTATCCAAAGACAGGGAACTCAAGATGTGGTTCGGGTTCTAAAAGGCAAAAAGGAGCAAACAGTGGTGGTTGAAACAGGCCTGGTTTCAGATACCCAAACAGAAATTCTTGAAGGTCTTTCCGAAGGTGACGAGGTGGTAGTATCAACAATTAGTCAGACTAGTCAACAAGGAGGTACATCAGTATTTGGAGGCGGAGGAGCGGGAAGAATGTTCATGGGACGCTAATATGATAAGCAAAAGCTTGTCATAAACTACGTTTATGATTAAAGCAATTCATTTGTCAAAAATTTACAAGAATGATTCTGTGGAAACAGTGGCTTTAGACGATGTTTCACTTAGTATCTCCGAAGGTGAGTTTATAGCCATTATTGGTCCTTCGGGAAGTGGAAAATCTACCCTGATGCATATTCTTGGCGCCTTGGATATTCCCACCTCCGGGACTTATATTCTTGACGGTCAAGATATAAGTAAACTTTCAGATGACGAGTTGGCCGATATCAGAAATAAAAAAATTGGTTTTGTCTTTCAAGCATATAATTTGCTTTCCAGGACTACCGCCTTAAAAAATGTTGCCCTTCCTATGTATTTTGCTGGTGTTCCAAAAAAAGAGCGAATTGATAAGGCAAAAAAATTTTTAGCCATGGTTGGTCTTGAAGACAGAATGGACCACACCTCAAGCCAGCTTTCTGGAGGCGAGCAGCAAAGAGTGGCCATTGCTCGGGCTATTTCTCTTGACCCCAAAATTCTTTTGGCTGATGAGCCAACCGGAAATTTAGCCACAGTTCAGAGTCTTGAGATAATGAAAATTTTTACTCAATTAAATAAACAAGGTCATACGATTGTTATGATTACCCACGAATCAAGCGTTGCCAAATTTGCCAAAAGAATAGTCAGTCTACGCGACGGCAAAATTGTCAAGGATAAAAAGAATTAAATATGGAGCCAGGAGAATTATTTTTTGAAAGTCTTGAGACATTTAATTTGAATAAAATGCGCACGGGCTTGGCAACCCTGGGTATTATTATTGGAATAGGAAGTGTCATTACCCTGGTATCCTTGGGGCAGGCTTCACAAAAATCAGTTCAAAATCAAATTCAATCCCTGGGTTCAAATCTTTTAACCGTTATGCCTGGAGCCCAACGCACAGAAGGAGTTAGAGAGGCTGCCGGGAGCATGACCTCCCTTACCTTTGATGACGCCAAGGCAATTGCCGCTTCTTCCCAAATCACCACCCTTAAAAATGTTTCGCCAGAGTATTCAAGACGGGCTCAAATAGTGGCCGGCAGGAATAATACTAATACCCAAATTCTTGGAGTGACTCCGTCTTACGCCGAAGTGAGAAAAGTAAGCGTCTCTTCAGGCTCGTTTGTTTCTCAACATGACGTGGATAGTGTAAATAAAGTGGCCGTTCTTGGACCCCAAGTCGCAAGCGATTTATTTGGCGAAGGAGCAAACCCTGTTGGCGAAAACGTGCGTATAAATGGACAATCATTTCGAGTTATAGGAATAACCACCTCAAAAGGAGGAACGGGTTTTCAAAACCAAGATGATATAGTCATTGTTCCTTTAACCACTGCCCAGAAGATTATTTTTGGGGTAGGAAACATTAGTTCAATTTCTTTAGAGGCAAAAAGCGAAAGAGTTATGACTGCCGCCCAGGATGAGGTTGGCTATTTTCTGCTCGGGCGGCATCGGCTAAACGACCCATCCCAAGCCGATTTTTCAATACTTTCCCAAAAGGATATTTTAAGCACTGCTTCTTCGGTGACAGGAACGTTTACGGCCCTTCTTTCTGGAATAGCGGCCATATCTTTAATTGTCGGCGGCATTGGAATTATGAATATAATGCTGGTGACCGTCACGGAAAGAACTCGGGAAATTGGTCTACGGAAAGCCCTAGGAGCGAAAAAGAAGGTAATCACTAGCCAATTTTTACTTGAATCTGTAATCTTAACTGGAGCAGGAGGAGTTTTGGGGATGATTTTTGGAATTCTTGCCTCACTTATCATTTCTCATTTCTTGAGCCTTCCCCTAACTCTTTCCCTTTTTTCAATTGTTTTGGCAATTGGCGTTTCTGGAGCAATTGGTATTGTTTTTGGCTGGTATCCAGCCCGCAAGGCAGCAGATTTACAGCCAATTGAGGCATTAAGATATGAATAATAAAAACTCAAAACTCAAATTTCAAAAGTCAAAATTATAAGAAAAGGGGTGAGGATTATGAAAAATAGCATAATAATTACAGTCCTACTTTTGATTATTGTTGGCGGGGGAGCATTTTTTGCCGGGATGAAATATCAACAATCGAAAAGCCCACGCCCTGGTAACTTCCAAGGCAACAGAAGTGGTCAATTCCAACAAAGAACTGGGCAGAGTGGAAGAGCAGTTAATGGAGAAATCTTAAACGCGGATGATAAAAGCATTACTGTTAAACTCCAAGATGGTTCAAGCAAAATTGTTCTTTTAACCGAGACCACCACCATTAACAAATCCGCCGAGGGCTCAAAATCTGATCTTAAAGAAGGTGAGAAAGTGGCTGTTTTTGGAACCGAGAATTCTGATGGTTCAGTCACCGCCCAAAATATCCAATTGGGTCAGAGGCCTTTTTAATTGACTTCTTAAAGTTTTCTTGTTAAAATAAAACCTAAGAATTAGGAGTTTTGAGGTGGGAAGAACCCACCTTTTTAAATAATTATGGCCTACATTCCAAGAACTGAATTTGCCACCGCCCTCTCACAAGTGGCTAACGAGCGGGGAATCAAACCCGAAGTGGTCTTAGAGACGATTAAATCGGCAATTGTGGCCGCTTATCGCCGGGATGCCAGAGAGCAAGGAATAATTATTCCTGAAGAGGAAGAGTTTGAGGTTGAAATTGACTCCCAGTCTGGTGAAGCAAGAATTTTTCAAGGTAAAGGCAAAAAAAGAAAAGACATTACTCCGCCTGGTTTTGGAAGAATTGCTGCCCAAACCGCCAAACAAGTGATTTTACAAAAAATCCGCGAGGCAGAAAAGGCCGCGGTTTTGGAGGAATATTCTCAAAGGCTGGGGACGCTTGTTTCGGGCATGATTCTTCGATTTGATGGTCCAAACATTATTGTTGATATTGGTAAAACCGAGGCAGTCATGCCTCCCCAAGAACAAGTAAGAAGTGAAGGCTATAAACTCAATCAGAGACTAACTTTTTATATTGAAGAGCTTCGAGAAGGATCCCGCGGTCAGCAAGTTATTGTTTCTCGAGCCTCAAAAGGTTTGGTTGAGAGACTTTTCAAAAGAGAAGTACCTGAAGTCTCATCCGGTGCAGTTGAAGTTGCGGCTATTGCCCGGGAGGGAGGTGCCAGAACCAAAATTGCCGTTTTTTCAAACCAGCCAGGAGTTGACCCAGTTGGTTCTTGTGTTGGCCAAAAAGGAGTTAGGGTTCAACAGGTAATTGAGGAGTTAAACGGAGAGAAAATTGATATTATTCAGTATAGCGAAGACCCGGAAAAATTCATCGCCGCCTCTTTATCTCCAGCCGAGGGAATAGGTGTTAAATTAGACAAAAAAGGAAAAACCGCCAAGGTGACTGTTCCCGATGACCAGTTATCTTTGGCAATTGGCAAAGAAGGACAAAATGTGAGATTAGCGGCAAAATTAACAGGCTTTAAAATTGACATCGTGGGTGAAAGCGAAACCAAAGAGGAAAAAAAGCCTAAGAAAAAGGTAAAAACCACCAAGAGAAAGGTAACAAAGAAAAAAAGTGAGAAAAAATAAACATTTTGCCCGGCCCGCCTTGCCGCGAGGCAGGCCGCCGATTGTGGCGGTTTTAGGTCATGTTGATCATGGAAAGACTACTCTTTTGGATTTCATCAGAAAAACTCGGGTTGCTCTTCGAGAAGCTGGGGGAATTACCCAAAAGATTGGGGCTTATCAGGTAGAGGTAGACTCAAAAAAAATCACTTTCATTGATACTCCAGGTCATCAGGCTTTCTCCAAAATGCGCTCTCGAGGAGCCAAAGTAGCCGATTTAGTGGTACTGGTGGTGGCCGCTGACGACGGAGTCATGCCTCAAACTTTGGAATCTTTGGAACATATAAGAACGGCTGAAGTGCCTTTTTTGGTAGCCATAAACAAAATTGATATTGCCGGGACAGACCCGGAAAAAATTAAAAAGCAGTTAGCTGACAATGGGATAAAGATTGAAGGACATGGCGGAGATATTGTTTGTGTTCCAGTTTCGGCTAAAACCGGCCAAGGAGTAAAAGATTTATTGGAAATGATTTTGCTCTTGGCAGAGATGGAGGAGATAAAAGGGAGTGTCGAAGGTCCGCTTGAGGCGGTGGTGATTGAGTCAAAAATGGAAAAGGGTGGACCGGTGGGAACAATGATTGTCAAAAATGGCACTCTGAAGATTGGCGAGCAAATTTTGGTAGAGAATGTTCCTACCAAAGTTCGGGGAATACTTAATGAAAATGGCAAAAATCAAACGTTGGTCCAGCCAGGACAGCCGGTTGAGGTGATTGGTTTTGAATCTGTTCCTCCAATCGGCGCCAAAGTTACCAAGGCCGAAGAAGTAATTTCCAAGGAAACTCCAGTTCAAAAAACAGAAAAAATTGAAATTCCAGATGAGGCCAAAGACAAACTAAAAATTATTCTTCGGGCAGATTCGAAAGGAAGTCTTGAGGCAGTAAAGGAAAGTCTGCCGGAAAGCGTTTTTGTGGTTTTTTCTGGAGTTGGTAATATCTTAGAATCTGATATTCTTCTTGCCCAAACAATTAAAGCCCAAGTTTTTGGCTTTAATGTCAAGGCGTCTTCGGAAGTTGAAAAACTCGGGGAAACAGAGAAGGTAAAAGTAAAGACTTACAAGATTATTTATGAACTTTTGGAAGAATTAGAAAAAGAAAGTCTGGGAGAAATTTCTGAAGAAAAAGAGATTCTGGGGAAAGCGGTTATTCTTAAAGAATTCGAGATTGGAGGTTCAAGAATTGCCGGCTGTCGAGTTTTAGAAGGAAGAATAAATCAGGCAGACAGAATAATTCTTCAAAGAGGGGAAAGAGAAATCGGCAAAACAAAGATTTCTTCAATGAAGCACCAAAAAACAGAAATTTCTGAAAGCCGGCAAAATGAGGAATTCGGGGCAATTTTTTCTTCCCCGCTTGACTTTAAAGTCGGCGATATGCTAATATCGTTTGCGCCTGCCGAGAAGGAATGAAAACTTACTCTTTCGCAGAAATCCAAAGACTTCTTGGTCCTGCTCAAAATATTTTAATTTGTCTTCCTAAAAGTATAACCTTGGATCAGGCCGCCGCTGGTCTTTCTTTATTTTTAAGCCTGGGAAAAGCTGGGAAAAACGTCAATATCGTTTCTGCTGAGCCAATGACTGTTGGCTTTTCTCATTTGGTCGGTCTTGATAAAGTCGCTGATAAAATCTCAGGGGTAAATTTAGTTTTAACTATTGATGCTCCGATTGAAAATATCGATAAAATTTCAACTCAAGATGATGGAAAGCGTCTAAGTTTAGTGATTGTCCCCAAAACCGGGATGCCACCAGTAAGCAGGGAACAAATTATTTTTAATCAAGGAGGAACCGGAACTGATTTAGTTATTACCGTCGGTGCCAGAAGACTTGAGGGTTTGGGAAAAATTTATTTGGAAAATCAGGGAATTTTTCAGGGAAAACCAATCATAAACATCGACAACAACTCCCAAAACTCAAATTTTGGCAGGCTTAATATCATTGATCCTGACGCCTCCTCTTGTTCAGAAATGGTTGCTTCTCTCATCTGTGGAATGGGTTTTCCGGCTGACGAGGACATTGGTTCTAATTTACTTTTGGGTCTTAAGGAAGAAACCAGAAATTTTCAAATCGAAAAGGTCTCGGCCGACACTTTTGAGACAGCCGCTTTTTGTCTAAGAGTTGGTGGAAGAAGAGAGGCAGTTTTAAAACCTGAAGAATCGGTTAAGGAAGTTAAAAAAGTTGAGGAGAAAAAGCCTTCCCAGCCCCCATCGGATTGGCTTGAGCCAAAAATTTATAAGGGTTCTACCTTGCCATAAAAAGCCCTTCTTGCGGGAAAAGGGACCCCTCTGATATAATTTTATTATTATGCCATTAACTTTAAATGAAAAGAAAAAAATAATTGAGAAATTTGCCACGGTAAAGGGCGATACTGGCAGTCCAGAAGTCCAAATCGCTCTTTTGACGGAGAAAATAAAGAAATTAACTGACCATCTCAAGGACCATAAAAAAGATACCCATTCGAGAAGAGGGCTTTTGTCTATGGTTTCCAAAAGAAGAAGACTTTTGTCATATCTTTTAAAAAAGGATGAGGATCGTTATAAAAAGGTAATCAAAGATCTTGATCTTCCAAAATAACCTTGTGAAAAAAATTTCCAAATCAATAGAAATTGGTGGTAGGACCTTGACGCTTGAGACCGGAGGCATTGCCTATCAGGCGCAGTCTGCGGTTCTGGCTCGCTATGGAGACACTGAAGTTTTAGCCGCAGTCTGTTCTGGAGCAAAAAGAGAGGATTTAGATTATCTTCCTTTGGATATTGAATACGTGGAAAGACTTTATGCTGGAGGAAGAATTAAGGGTTCTCGTTGGGTAAAAAGAGAAGGAAGACCCTCAGATGAGGCAATTTTAATAGGAAGGTTAATTGATCGTTCTCTCCGACCTCTTTTCCCAAAAGAATATTTAAACGAAATTCAAATAACGATTATAGTACTTTCGGTTGACCTTGAGAACAACCCAGACGCTCTTTCGGTTATTGCCGCTTCAGCCGCTTTGGCGATTTCTGATATTCCCTGGGAAGGGCCAGTGGGAACAGTCAGGGTCGGACTTAAGGATGGAAAATGTTTCGTTAATCCGATTAATGGAGAACTGGAGTTTTCCGATTTAGATTTGGTCGTTTCCTCAACCTCCGATGAGGTGGTCATGATTGAATCTTCAGCCAAACAAGTTCCTGAAGAGAAGTTTTTGGAAGCAATAAATTTTGGAAAAAAGGAAGATTCAAAAATTATTGATTTAATTTCTTCTCTAGTAAAAGAGAAAGGTGTCAAAAAACAGGAAATTGAGAAGGAGGAAAAGACTCCGGAAGTTAGAAAAAAGATTGAAAAAGAAATCAGAAAAAACCTTGACCTTATTTTTTCGGATAAAATAGAAAGCTTTGAGGTTAAACAAGCAATTTTGGCAGAAGTTGAAGAAGGAGAAAAAAAAGAGGCTGGAAAAGCCTTTGATGAAATTTTCAAAAGTTTAGTCAGAGAGAGAACACTGTCTGGCAAAAGAACAGATGGCAGAAAACCGGATGAGATAAGACCAATTGAAATTGAGGTTGGACTTTTGCCCCGAACCCATGGAAGTGCTCTCTTCTCTCGAGGCCAAACCCAGGTTTTAACGGTAACAACCCTAGGTAGTCCCTCTCTTGAGCAATTAATTGAAAGCCCAGAAGGTGAGGAAACTAAAAGATTTATTCATCATTACAGCATGCCTCCATATTCAATGGGCGAGGTTGGAAGAATGACCGGACCTTCTCGCCGAGAGATTGGCCATGGAGCCTTAGTTGAAAAAGCCTTAGAACCAGCGGTTCCCTTAATTGAAAAATTTCCTTATACAATTCGTTTAGTTTCTGAAGTTTTATCCTCAAATGGTTCAACCTCAATGGCCTCTGTTTGCGGCTCAACCCTCTCTTTAATGGATGCTGGAGTGCCAATTTCCGAACCTGTGGCTGGGATTGCCATGGGACTTATAGTTAAAAATGATGAAAAGTTTGTGATTTTGACCGATATCACCGGGACTGAGGATTTCAACGGCGATATGGATTTTAAGATTGCCGGGACCAAGAATGGGATTACCGCTGTTCAGTTGGATATTAAAATTTCCGGACTTGAGGAAAAATTGATTAAGGAAACTTTAAGTCGGGCTCGTCAGGCAAGACTTGAAATTCTTGAAAAGATAACCAAAGTTTTAGCGAAACCCCGAGAAAAACTTTCCCAATACGCACCGAGAGTAGCAGTTTTGCATCTTGATACAGAAAAAATTGGTGAGGTCATTGGTCCAGGAGGAAAAGTCATTAGAAGAATAATTGCCGAAACTGGGGCAACGGTTGATATCGAAGACGATGGAACAGTTAACATCTCTGGGATTAGTGAAGAATCGGTTAAAAAAGCAGTTGATTTGGTGAATGGTTTAACCCGTGAGGTCCGCCCCGGCGAGATTTACGAAGGAGTGGTTAAAAGAATTCAGCCCTTTGGAGCATTTGTTGAGATTCTGCCAGGAAAAGAGGGCTTGGTTCATGTATCGCAGATGTCTGAGGGATTTGTTAAAGACCCAGCAGAAGTTGTTTCTGTTGACCAAAAATTAAAGGTGAAAGTGATAGAAATTGATGAGATGAAAAGAATTAATCTTTCAATGCTTTTAGATGGGGTGAAAAAAGAAAGACAAAGACTTCAACCTCCACGTGCCAGGCCCCGATTTTTTCGTCCCCATAAACCAGGCTGGTAAAAATTGTATGGAAAAAACAGAAGTTTTTGCGGAAATAGAAAAACTTGAAAAGAAAGTTAAGGAAACTACTCTTCCACCTGAACTTAGAGAGAAACTTGAAGAAGAAACTCTAAGACTTCGAAGATTAACTGGGTCAGCTGGATATACCCAAGAATTCACTCAGGTTTCAACCTATGTTGATTGGGTAACTAGTCTTCCCTGGACCAAAAGAAGTGACGATATCCTAGACCTTCCCTTTGCCAAAAAAATTTTAGACAAAAATCATTATGGTCTGGGACCAATTAAGGAAAGGATTTTAGAATATCTGGCGGTTTTACGACTTCGCAAAGAAAAAGGGGGAGTAATGAAGTTTATGCGGGCACCAATTTTATGCTTTGTTGGTTTGGTGGGAACAGGAAAAACAACCATTGCTTATTCCATTGCTGAGGCGATGGGAAGAAAATTTGAAAGAATCCCGTTCGGCGGGATGGGAGATCCACTTTATCTTCGGGGACAATCCCGGGTTCATCCAGACGCTGAACCTGGTCAAGTTATTAAAGCCCTAAAAAGAGCGGGAACGAAAAATCCGGTAATTTTGCTTGATGAAATTGATCGGGTGGTTGAGGAATCGCGGGCAACAATCATGGGAGTCTTGGTTGAACTTTTAGATCCTGAACAAAATATGGCTTTTGCCGACCATTACCTGGACTTTCCTTTTGATTTATCCCAAGTTTTATTCATTACTACCGCTAACAATACCACTAATATCTCCACCGCAGTAATGGACCGACTTGAGCCGATGATGATGCCCTCTTATACTGATGAGGAAAAAATTGTTATTGGCAGAGACTTTGTTTTACCAAGAACAATGGAAGAGGCTGGATTAACCAAAGATAATTTGGAGATAAGCGAAGCAGTTTGGCCAAAAATCGTCCGCCCTCTAGGCTATGACGCTGGAGTCAGAACTCTTGAGCGAACCATTAACGGAATTTGTCGGAAAGTAGCCAAGATGATGGTTGAGAAAAAAGGCAGAAAATTCCAGATAACCGAAGAAAATGTCAAAGATTTTCTACCTAGTTGGTAGTTTACCCCGCTAAGCGGGGTTTAATTAATTAAAGTGGATAAGAAGAGAGACTTAAAAGAATTAGAAAAGCAAATTTCTTCTTGTCGGAGATGTCCGCTTTATAACCGCTTTGCCAAGAGCCCGTTTTCTCAAAACGGGGATGAAGGCAAAGCAAGGTTTCAAGCTTCCCCGCAAATTGGTGGCAAAGCGGTTGAAATCTTGAGAAAGAAAGCCCCGCACTTTCAGTGCGGGGAAGCTTATAAAACCGCCACTCAAGCAGTTCCTGGAGAAGGAAATCCTGATGCAAAAATTATGTTTGTGGGTGAGGGGCCAGGTTTCTGGGAAGACAAAAAAGGCAGACCATTTGTGGGACAAGCCGGAAAACTATTAGATAAACTACTTTCCGCCAAAGGCGGATCCGCCTCTGGCGGACAATTAATTAATTTATCAAGAAAAAACATTTTCATTACTAATATGGTTAAACATCGCCCTCCTGGTAATCGCGATCCTCTCCCAGATGAGATTAAAGCCTGTTCTCTCTGGATTGATAAGCAAATAGAGATTATAAACCCCAAAATTATTGTTACCTTAGGTAGGTTTTCTATGGCAAAATTTATTCCTGAAGGAAAAATTAGTCATATTCATGGTAAAAAATTTGTGATAGAGTTTAAGGGGAGAAGAACTATAGTTATTCCAATGTTTCATCCCGCGGCTGGTTTGCGCAGTGGGGAAATTTTGAAAGCTTTAAAAGAAGATTTTTTAAATCTGAAAAATGAAATCAGTTAAAATCATTTCCCTTGGTGGTTTTGGTCAGGTGACAAACAATATGTTTGTCTACGAGACCGAAAAAGATATTTTAATTGTGGATTGTGGAATTGGTTTTCCGACGGAAGAGATGAGAGGAGTGGATTTACTTATTCCTGATATTTCCTATCTGGCGTCTAAGAAAGAAAAAATTAGGGGATTTATAATTTCTCACGGTCATTATGATCATATCGGCGCCCTTCCTTATGTTTTGCCCCAACTTGGAAAACTTCCTGTTTTTGGTTCGAAGTGGGCTTTGGCTTTGGCTAAGGAAAAACTTTCCGAATTTGGTTTTGGGGCAAATTTTCAAGAAATATCTGAAGGTAAAAAACTTTTCTTGGGAGATTTTCAGGTTGAATTTATTCAGGTGACTCACTCAATTCCTGAAACGATGCATCTGGTTATTTTAACCCCAATCGGAATTTTTTATCATGCGGCTGATTTTAAGCTTGATTTAACCCCAGTGATGGGAAAGCCGACGGATCAAAATCTAATTAGTCAAGTCGGCAAAAGAGGAGTTTTTTGTCTTGCCTCCGACTGTCTTCGGGCAGAAAGACCAGGCTTTACTCCCCCGGAATCAAAACTTCAAGATATGTTTGAAAGAGAAATCAAAACCTGTTCAGGAAGATTTTTTGTTACGGCGATGTCTTCGGATATCTCCAGGTTTAAACAAGCAATTGAGGTTTCTCAAAAACACAAGCGAAAAGTAGTTTTGGTTGGGCGCTCGGTTGAAAAAAATATCGAGCTGGCCTTAAAACTTTCTTATTTAAAATTTCCCCAAAACCTATTCCTGTTGATAAAAGAGGCAAAAAGATTTCCTTCTTCGAGTCTGACTCTGCTGGTAGCCGGCAGTCAAGGACAAATAGGCTCGGCTTTAGAAAAAATTGTTGCTGGTGAACACGAAATTAAAATTGAAAAAGGAGATAAAATCGTTTTTTCGACTGATTATATTCCTGGCAACGAAGTGGCAATTTACACTTTAATTGACGAGATTATGCGTCAGGGCGGAGAGGTTTCTTATCCAGACGTAACTTCAGATATTCATGTTTCCGGTCATGGGTCTTCATCCGACCTAAAAAAATTAATAGAAATGATAAAACCAAAATTTCTTTTGCCAATTGGAGGAAATTTTCGCCACATGGTCGCCTACAAAAAATTGGCTCAAGGGCTAGGATTTGAAGAAAACAAAATAATTCTTCCCGACAACGGTCAGATCATTAAATTTTTTGAAGATGGCAAGGTTGATCTTTCTGAAGTCGTCGAGGTTAAAACAATAATGGTTGATGCTTTAGGGGTTGGCGATGTTGGCAACGTGGTTTTGCGCGACCGAAAAATTCTTTCTCAGGAAGGAATTGTGGTAGCAATAATTGTTTTAGACCAGGCGACTTTTGAACTTGTCGGTGAGCCAGAAATTGTGACTCGTGGTTTTGTCTACGTCAAAGAATCTGAAAGACTCCTTAAAGAGGCAAAAGTAGAAATAAAAAAAGTTTTAGCAAAGTGGAGGACAAGAAGAAGAGAATTTCGTTTTGTCTTGGGTGATCTTCAGGAGCATCTTGAGAAATTTTTCTTCCAAAAAACTGGCCGCCGGCCGCTAATTCTTACCCAGGTGATTAAAGTTTGATATAATAAGCTTAATGATGCTGCCTGGTTCACCAATGCGACTTCCTTCGCGACGGTTTTTACGTCGCTCTTTTCGGGTTCGTCTTAAAAAATCAACCATCTTTTCGGTTGGAAGCATCCTTTTTCTTTCTTTTTCCGGATTGATAATTCTTTCTTTTTTAAGACAAGGCAGTTTACTTATCAAGTTAAATAGTTCTCTTCTGTATTTCTTTGGGTGGGGAACAATTTTTCTCCCTTTTATTTTGGCTGTTGCCGGCTTAATGCTGACCAAACTTAGGACTCAGGTAAATGAGCCTCATGTTTTAGTTGGAGCGATACTTCTTATGCTTTCTTTTCTTGGACTTTCCAAAGCCGGAGTTTTGGGTCGAGAAATCTGGTTGGGAACAGCGGGAATGATTACCTCGGCTGGGGCGCTTTTGGTTTTAGTTGGTGGAATTTTAATTGGTTTTATTGTTCTTTTTAATACCTCAATTGATCAAGTGGTCATTTTTTTAATCAATTTCTTAAAAAGCGCCAAGGGCTTCTTTCTTGCCTTACCCAAAACCAAAGGTCCGAAGGTGTTAGAAGAAAAATCAGCCCTTCGGGTTCAAGAGGCTTCACCGGCTAAAACTCCGCCAAAAGAGGAACTTGCTCCCGGACTTTCAGTGATTTCTTCGGCCCAAAGCAAAATTTGGGAATATCCACCCTTAACCCTTCTTCAGGATTTAGTTGGGGGAAAGGCTGACCGGGGAGATATTAAAGCCAACGCGGCCATCGTTGAGAAAACTTTGGAATCTTTTGGAATCTCTGCTCGGGTGGTTGAGGTAAATTTGGGTCCGGCAGTTACTCAATATGCTTTGGAGGTTTCCTTGGGGACAAAACTTTCTAAGATTACCGCTTTGTCAAACGATTTAGCTTTGGCTTTGGCCGCCCCCCACGGGCAGATTAGAATTGAAGCCCCAATTCCAGGAAGATCTATGGTTGGTATTGAGCTCCCAAATCGCTCTCTTGAATTTGTTACCTTGAAAAAAATGCTTGAGTCAAACGTTTTAAAAAATGCTAAAAGTAAACTTACAGTCAGTTTAGGACTTGATGTCTCAGGAGAAGCGGTGGTGGCTGACATTGCTCGAATGCCCCATGTTTTAATC
>Ga0210057_1004691_pt1 | contig 17985 bp, 26 predicted proteins | sample CryGeyCG2114_010_2_FD_183968 | JGI IMG/M metagenome (GOLD analysis project Ga0210057, IMG submission 183968) | Groundwater microbial communities from aquifer - Crystal Geyser CG10_big_fil_rev_8/21/14_0.10 (SPAdes) (version 2) | ecosystem: Environmental > Aquatic > Deep subsurface > Groundwater ...
GATATTCAAGGACTTTTTTGTAATCTGCAGAAGTTTTTCTTGTTGCGCTGTGATTTTCCCAATTGGAATTGTTATGGCCATATCAACTACCATTCCGTTTTTGGCTGGATAACGCATACCAATATCAATGGTCAAAAGATCGCCTGTTTTCAATTGACGATCAGGAATAGCAGGCGCGTGGACAATTTCATGAGTTAAACAAGTGCAGATTGAGGAAGGAAAACCCTGATAGCCTTTAAAAGCTGGCCAGCCATTATTAACTCTGATTTCTTTTTCTGCCAGTGCGTCTAAATATTTTGTGCCGACCCCAGGCTTGGCTTCGCGCACTACCAAATCCAAAATTCTGGCTAGAATTTTTCCAGCTTCACGCATGGTTTGGATTTGGGCAGGAGTTTTGATAGGAATCATCAAATTTTTTTGTCATCCTCGCGAATGCGGGGATCCAGTGGTTTATTAAAAAACATGTTTTCTGGATTCCCGTTCTATTTGCCACTGGCAAATTAGAACTCGCGGGAATGACAATAAAGAAAAGTGGACTATGACTAATGCTAAATTCCTAATTTTTCAAATATCTCTTTTTTTACATCTTCAATAGTTTGTTCGCCATTGATATGAATAACCAAATTTTGTTTTTCATAATATTCAATTACTTCTTCTGTTTCTTCGTGATAGATTTTTAAGCGGGCGCGGATGGCTTCGGGCGTGTCATCTGTGCGGATTTCAAGCAAGCTATTATCATCATCACAAATTCCTTCTTGTTTTGGCGGATTAAATTCTAAATGATAAACTTTGCCGCATTTTGGACAGGTGCGCCGGCCAGCTAAGCGGCGCAGGGTTTCATTATCAGAAATTTCAATAACTAAAACATGGGTAATGTCAGTAAGCGTGGCTAAATATTTGGCTTGAATTCTGATGCGCGGGAAACCATCCAAAATAAAACCTTTTTGCACATCATTTTGTTGCAGTCTTTTTTTAATTAGTTCATTGGTAATTGCGTTAGAAACTAAGCTCCCGCTATCCATTTGTTTTTTTATTTGAACTCCAAGTTCACTGCCAGTTTGGGCTTCTTCACGTAAAAGCTGGCCACCAGAAATAGTTGGGATTTTTAATTTTTTAGCTAAAAATTCCGCTTGTGTGCCTTTGCCAGAGGCTTGAGGACCAAGAATAATGATTTTATAAGTTTTTTGATTGTCCATAAATTTAGTATAACACTTTTGTCATTCCCGTTCAAACTTGCCATTAAGGCAAGTTTGAACAAGTGGAAATCTCAGTGCTTACAGAAAAATTTCTGGATTTTATCCACGGGATCCTCGCTTTCGCGAGGATGACAGAAGAACGAGGATGACAAAAAATGGTTTAACAAAAAAAACCTTGCTAAAAAACAAGGATTTTTCGTGTAAATTTGAGTTCAAATTTGTGTCTATTCGTGTTTTACAGCCCTTCATAATCCCTCATCACTAATTGTGAATCAATCTGGCGCACGGTTTCCAAAACCACAGACACCACGATTAAAAGCGAAGCACCGGAAACAGCGATATTAGACATGCCTGTCAAAGGCTTAATGATTAAAGGCAGAACAGCGATTAAACCAAGGGAAAGAGCGCCTGCGAGCATAATTCTTGAAGAAACATGGCCCAAGTAATCCGCGGTCTGATGACCTGGCCTGATGCCAGGAATAAAACCGCCTTGTTTTTGCAGATTTTCCGCGATTTGATGCGGATGAAAAACAACAGCCGTGTAAAAATATGTAAAAGCAAAAACCAATAAAAAATACAGCGTGCCATAGACAGTTTGGTTTTGAAAAACATCAATGATAAACTGAGCAATATTTTTAATAGTGGCAGAATTGGCGCGCAAGAATAACTGTGAAACTAAAGTGGGAAACATAATAATGGAGATGGCAAAGATAATCGGAATCATGCCGGCCTGATTAACTTTTAAGGGCAAATGCGTGTCAAAACCGCCATACATCCGATTGCCGCGCACCCGTTTGGCATAAGAAACAGGCACATTACGCTGGCCTTCGGTAATTGCGACCACGCCAGCTACTGTAATAACAATTAAAATCAAAAACGCGAGAATGGATAAGAGCTGATCAGGAGTGAATGTGGCTAAAGTGTGTTGAATGGCTGATGGAATAGCAGAAACTATGCCCGCAAAGATAATTAAAGAAACCCCGTTGCCTACTTTTTTTTCTGAAATCAGTTCTCCAATCCACATTAAAAAAATTGTGCCGGCTGTTAAAACTAAAATAGTAGAAATATATTCGCCAGTGGTCATGGCGCTGATAATGCCGCGCTGGGACTGCTGTAATAATTTAATCATGGCATAGCTTTGTAAAATAGAAAGAGGCACGGTTAAAAGGCGCATGTATTGGTTTAATCTTTTTTGGCCGCGCTCTCCTTCTTTAGACATTTCTTCCAAAGCAGGCACAATCATGGTTAAGAGCTGAATAATAATTGAAGCGGTAATATACGGACTTACTCCCAAGGCTACCAAAGAAAAATTAGTCATGCCGCCGCCAGAGAAGATATTTAATAAGCCAAGAATCGCGTTAGAATCAAAAAATTGCCTAAGCGCGTTAGCATCAACGCCAGGCAAAGGAATATGCGCTGCGATTCTGAATATAATCAATAAACCCAAAACGAAAAGTATTGAACGCCTTAAATCATGATCTTTCCAGATTTGATGGATTTTTTCTATGAATTTCATAAAATTTTTCCGCCAGCTTTTTCTATTTTTTCTTTAGCGCTTTTTGACACAGAGCAATTTGCGATTTCCAATTTTAGTGTCAGTTCTCCATCCCCTAATATTTTAACACCATTTTTAATATTTTTCACTATTTTTTTCTCTAATAAAATATCTGGCGTGACTTTATCGCCGTCAGTAAATTTTTTATTCAAAATATCCAAATTCAAAACCGCTGGTTTAATTTGTCTTGATTTAAAACCGCGAAGTTTGGGAGTTTCTTGCATTAAGCGGCGCATACCAAGACGATTTAATTTGTGGGTACCGCCGGAACGAGCTTTCTGACCCTTACTGCCACGGCCAGAATAAGTGCCGCGCTTGCCGCCGCGGCCAAGGTCGCGTTTTTTCTTTTTGGAGCCAAAAGCAGGTTTAATTGTGTTGAGAGTTAACATAATAATTACTTATAACTATAGTTAGCCAGTATGCCCACGACTAAAGTCGTGGGTTAACCAGATTTGGTTTTTAATTTTAATAACGCATTATAAGTGCACTTAACATTGTTGATTTTATTTTTTGAACCCATCATTTTGCCAACAATATTTTCCACGCCAGCCAGATCTAAAACTATGCGCATGGGACCGCCTGCTTTAACGCCAGTGCCAAGCGGCGCTGGTTTTAATAAAATTCTGGCCGCTTTATATTTTTCTTCAATGCTATGCGGAATAGTGCCGTTATGAAGAGTTATTTTTTCTAAATTTTTTTTAGCCTGTTCCACTGCTTTGGAAATAGCCAAAGTGACATCTTTGCCTTTGGCCACGCCATAACCAACCTTTCCTTTTTTGTCGCCAATAACCATAAGAGCGCGAAAATTCATTTGTTTGCCGCCTTTGGTCACGCGGGTGACGCGCGCTAAATCAACCATTTTTTGTTCAAATTCTGGTTTTTCTCTTTTAGGATTGTAATTATTTCTTGGCATATTTTTTTATTACGAATAATTCTAATAGGAACTAATAATGTGAATAATTATAATTAAAATTTTAGGCCGGCGTCCCTGGCTCCATCTGCCAAAGCTTTAAGCCGGCCATGGTATTTGTAATGGCTTTTGTCAAAAACGCAAGTTGTTATTTTTTTCTCCAGGGCTTTTTCTCCCAGGTTTTTTCCAACCAGATAGGCGCGAAGCGTTTTAGCAATTAAATTTTCTTTGTTGGCTAAAGGCTTGATTTTCGTTTTTTCTAATTTTTTATCATCAGAACTAACCAATGTTTTGCCGTTCTTATCATCAATCAATTGAGCGTAGATATGGTTGAGGCTTTTATAGACAGATAAACGGGGAATATCTTTGGCGCCAAAAATTTTAGCTCTGACCCTGGCATGTCTGCGGATGCGTTTTGATTGTTTAAATTTATTATGATTCATATTTTATTTGGCCGCTGTTTTAACCTGTTTGCCAGCTTTGCGCCGGATGATTTCTTCAGCATATTTAATACCCTTGCCTTTGTAAGGCTCTGGTTTTCTTAGTTTTCTGATTGAAGCGGCAGTTTCGCCGATTAAGTGCTTATCAAAACCAGTTAAAATAATAGAATTTTTGTCAATATCTATTTTAATGCCAGCTGGAATAGAAAAATTAACAGGATGAGAATAGCCGAGATTTAAGACCAAAACATCATTTTTTACTTCAGCTTTATAACCAACTCCGTTGATTTCTAATTTTTTTTCAAAACCAATTGTGACGCCAATAACCATATTGTTAATAAGTTGCCGTATAGTGCCCCAGACAGCTTTTTGTTTTTTATTATTAACATCTTTTGGGGTAATGGCAATTTCGTTATTGGTTAGGGTGACGATAATTTCTAAAGGTATTTTTTGTTGCAATTCACCTTTGGGCCCTTTAACAACAACCAAATCTCTGTTGATTGTGACTTCAACTTTTTCTGGCACATTGATGATTTTTTTGCCTATTCTTGACATATATTTTAATAAATTTCACAAATTACTTCGCCGCCCACGCCATTTTTTTTAGCTTCTTTATTGGTTAAAATTCCTTTTGGCGTGGAAAGAATGGCCAGACCAAAATTATTGCGCACAACAGGCAGATTATCGTGAGTGGCGTAGACGCGCCGGCCCGGCTTTGAGATTCTGTTGATGGCTGTGATTTTGGGCGCTTTATTTTCGTATAATAATTCCATTTTAATTTGTTTGAATTTAGATGTTTCGGGATTTTTTTTCCCGCCTGTTTCAGGTTCCAGAATTTCTATTTTTCCAACCCATTGATTAAGAGAAAGAATCGTGGCTAGATTAAATTTAAAATTTGAATACGGCAAAACCACTTCAGTTTTTTTAACTAACTGAGCGTTTCTGATTCTGGTTAACATGTCAGCGATTGGATCTGTATGCATATAATTTTTACCAAGATGATTTTTTAATGCCTGGCATTTGGCCTTTATTAGCTAATTCGCGGAAACATATCCGGCAGATGCCAAAATCTCTGATAAAGCCGTGGTGCCGTCCGCAATGCCAACAACGCCTCACCAGGCGGGTGGAGAATTTTGGTTTTTTCTTTGATTTAGCAATTTGAGCTTCAGTAGCCATATAAAATTATTTTTGGAAAGGAAAACCTAATAATTTAAATAATTGATAACCGACTTTTTGATTTTTGGCTGAAGTGGTGATAGCCACTTCAAGGCCGTGCAAAGCCTCAATTTCTGAAGAATCAATTTCAGCAAAAGCAATATGTTCTTTGAAACCTAAGTTTAGATTGCCTGTTTTATCAATTAAGCTTGGCTTAAGACCCCGGAAATCACGGACGCGTGGCAAAGTGATGTTAATTAACTTATCCACGAAATCAAACAAGCGTTCGCCCCGAATAGTCACTTTGGCGCCGACCACATTGCCTTCTCTTATTTTAAACGCGGAAATGGCTTTGCGCGCCAGAGTCAAAACTGGTTTTTGTCCGGAAATTCTGGTTAATGTTTTTATGATTAGATCTTGATATTTGTCATCTTTTTTATTGGCTGAAATACCTGCATTGATAGTGGCTTTTAAAAGTTTTGGCACAGCCATTTTATTTTTATAACCAAACTCTGCCTGCATCAGAGGCACAACTTCTTCAAAATATTTTTTCTTAAGTCTGTTCATATGATTAAATAACTGCCTGGCATTTTTTGCAAATTCTTTGTTTTTTTTCTCTGGTTAATTCGTTTCTATTTTCAAATATTTTATAACCGATTCTCGCGGTTTGGCCGCATTTCGGGCAAATGAGCTGGACATTGGCGCTGTTTAAAGGCGCCGGGAACATAATCCGCTGGCCTTTTTCATTGCCTCGCTTTGGCTTTAAGTGTTTAAATTTTAAATTTAAACCTTCAACCACAACGCGAATTTTTTCTGGATTATTTTTCAGCACTTGCAAAATTCTGCCAGATTTTCCTCTGTCTTTGCCAGCCATTATTTTTACTTGGTCATTCTTTTTTATTTTCATAATACCTCTGGTGCCAAAGAAATTATTTTCATGAACCCTCTGGCCCGCAATTCTCTGGCCACTGGTCCTAAGATTCTCGTGCCTTTAGGTTCTTTTGTTTTTGGATCAATAATGACCGCGGCGTTATCATCAAAACGGATATAAATGCCTGATGGACGTCTTACTTCTTTTTTTGTGCGAACAATCACAGCTTTAACCACGTCGCCTTTTTTAACTTGGGAATGGGGCGCGGATTCTTTGATGGCGCAAACAATAATTTCACCTATATGAGCAAATCTTTGCCCGTGACTGCCGGCAATATGAATCAGCTGGAGCTTTTTAGCGCCAGTATTATCAGCCGAATTAAGCATTGAACGTAGTTGCAGCATATTTTTAATTTATTTCAATTTACACAACGCGCCATCTCTTTTCTTTAGAAATTGGCCGGCATTCAATAAAACTCACCCTATCCCCTATTTTATATTTTTTCGTTTCATCATGAACTTTATATTTTTTGGAAACTTTGTATCTTTTTTGATAACGGGGATTTATTTTTGTCCTTTCAACCTTAACCACAATGGTTTTGGCCATTTTATCAGAAACCACCACACCTGTAAAGGTTTTGACTATTTTTTTGTTTTGTTCAGCTTTCATATATTTTTAGTATTTATATTCAGATTAGTTCTTTGTTTTAAGAGAGTTAAAATTTGGGCAATCGTTTTTTTAACAACTCTAATATCTCTGACATTTTTTAATTGCCTTTGAGCCACTTTAAAACGCATTTCACGCCAATTATCTCTTGATTCAGCGAGCAGTGTTTTTAATTCATTATCTGATTTTAATTTAAGTTCTTTCATGTTCATAATTTTTTTGTCCTCATTTTTTTATCACTTTGGTTTTGACCGCAAACTTATAGCCAGCCATTTTTAAAGCTTCTTTAGCTTGCGCTTCTGGAATACCATCAATTTCTATTAAAATTGTGCCTGGCGTAATATTGCAGACATAATGATCAACTGCGCCTTTGCCTTTGCCCATAGGAGTTTCCGAGCCTTTAATAGTCACTGGTTTGTCTGGAAAAATTCTGACCCAAATTTTGCCGCCTTTTCTAATATAGCGCACCATTACCCTTCTGGCCGCCTCAATTTGTCTGGCTGTTATCCAGGCATTGGACATGGCTTTAAGAGCAAAAGAACCAAAACTGATTTTATTTAAGCGTGAAGCCAAACTGCCTGAAGTGCCAGCTGATTTATGCCATTTTCTGTGTTTGACTTTTTTAGGGAATAACATATAGATAAACTCAAAATTAAAAAATCAAAATTCAAAATTAAATTTAATTAAACATCTCGCCTTTATAAATCCAGACCTTAACGCCGACTGTGCCATAAGTTGTAAAAGCAGTGGCTAAACCATAATCAATATTGGCGCGGATTGTGTGCAGAGGAATTTTTCCTTGAACAATGGTTTCGCGTCTGGCAATTTCAGCTCCGTCCAGGCGGCCGGAACAAATAATTTTTACGCCCTCAGCCCCGGCTTTCATAATTGATTCTATATTTCTTTTCATGGCGCGCCGGAAAGGGATTCTTTTTTCCAAGTCAGTGGCCATATTTTGCGCGATAATGGGCGCTGAAAGTTGCGGCCGATTCACTTCTTTAATGTTAATTTGCATTTTTATTTTACTGGCACTGGTGTTTTTAGTGATTTTTTTCTGGATGTATTTTTTAATCTCTTCAATCATACTGCCGCCGCGCCCGATAATCATGCCTGGTTTGGAAGAATTGACCGTAATGATTAAGCTATCAGGAGAACGCTCAATAATAATTTTTTCTATCCCAGAATCTTTCAGTTTGTTTAACAAATATTTTCTAATCACCGTATCTTCTTTAAGATATTGCTGATAAATTTTTCCACTTTTAAACCAGCGCGAATCCCAGTCTTCGCTTAAACCTAATCTGAATACTTTAGGAGATACTTTGTGACCCATAGTCTTGTGTCATTCCCGTCCCCAATCAAAGTTGGGGGCAGGCTCCAGCGGGAATCCCAGTACTCACAGAAATATTTTTGTGTTTATATCCACGAGATCCTCGCTGGAGTTTACCCCGTATTGCGATACGGGGTGGGGATGACAATTTTTTTAAATAGTTTTTCTTTGAAATAATTTTTTAATTTCCCCGAATTTTTTATGGCCCGGCCTGTCGGCCCGCGCGGCCGCTTTTTTTGAACCGGTGTTTTTAAGGCTTAAATCCTTGACATCTTTTTTAACTGGCTCATGATCCTCGCCTTCTTTTTTATTTATTTCTAATGTAATTTTTTCCTGCTTGTTTTCTTTTTTTATCTCATCAAGCGAGCTGACAATTTTTACATCAGATTTATTTTTTTCTTTAATTATTTTTTCTGCCACTTTTAAGGTTTTTATTTTTTCTTCCAATTTAATGGTGATGTGCGAACTTTTTTTCAGAATTTGGCTTGCCCGGCCATAGGCTTTGGGCATCCATCTTTTTAAAGGCGCTCCTTCATCAACAAATATTTCTTTAATATAGAGATTGTCTTTTTTTAATTTAAAATTATTCTCAGCATTAGCGACTGCGCTATTTAATAATTTAAGAATTGGCCGCGCTGATTTTTGGGCCATATTTTTTAATTGGCTTTCAGCCACAGAAACATTTAAGCCTCGGATTAAATCAACAATGAGGCGTGTTTTCCTGGGAGCGATTCTTAAGTTATTAAGTTTAGCTATAATCATAATTATTTTTTAACTGGTGTTGCCGGTGCTGGCGCGGTGGCTAATGGTGCCACAGGAGTAGTGCCGCCTTTTTCTATGTCTCTTTGCATCTTACCGCCATGTTTAATGAATTTTCTGGTATGAGAAAACTCGCCTAATTTGTGCCCAACCATGTTTTCTACTATTGAAACTGGCACATGAGTTTTACCATTATGAATACCAAAAATGAAGCCAACCATTTGAGGCGTGATAACCGATCTCCTGGCCCAAGTTTTGATGATTGTTTTATCACCAACTTTAAGCTGCCCTATCTTTTTTAGGAGTCTTTCATCAACATAAGGGCCTTTTTTTAAACTGCGAGACATATATTTACTTCTTTCTTCTTTTTAAAATTAATTTATCTGTCCATTTATTTTTTCTTGTCTTCACACCAAGGGCGTGTTTGCCCCATAAAGTTTTCGGATATTTCATGCCAATCGGATGTTTGCCTTCGCCGCCGCCATGCGGGTGATCAACTGGATTCATCGCTTTGCCCCTGACAGTTGGTTTAATGCCTTTATGGCGCATGCGGCCGGCTTTGCCAATGCGCACTAGTTTAGCATCTATGTTAGACACCTGTCCAATTGAAGCCGCGCATTCTTTTTTTACCAAGCGAATTTCTCCAGAAGGCATTTTTAATTGGGCATGATAACCTTCCACATTCTGCAACACAACAAGTGTGCCTGCGCTTCTGGCTATTTTGCCTCCTTTGCCAGGCTCCAATTCAATGTTATAAACATTTTGTCCTTGAGGTATAAAAGCCAAAGGCATGCGATTGCTGATTTTGACTTCAATTTTATTTTGAGACGCCATAATAGTCTCATTAACTTTTAAGCCGTCAGCTGCTAAAATATATGATTTTGTGTGATCAGCATATTCAATCAAAGCAATTCGGGCGTTTCTGTTAGGATCATATTCCAAAGCTTTGACAACAGCTGGCAGGCCATATTTTTGTTGTTTAAAATCAATTAAACGGTAAATTTTTTTAGCGCCGCCACCGCGGTGTCTGACCGTGATTTTTCCCTGATTATTGCGGCCGGAAAATTTATTTAGAGCCACTACTAAACTTCTCTCTCTTTTCTTTTTTGTTAAATCCGAAGAATCAAGCACTGATGTGTGCCGTCTGCCGGGAGTCGTGGGTTTGTAGGATTTTAAAGGCATAATGTTTTACACTCCGCTATACACTTCAATTTTATCTTCTTTTTTTAGTATGACAATTGCTTTTTTCCAATCTTTCTTTTTGCCAAAACTTCGGCCTTGGCGAACTTTTTTACCTAATTCTTTAATTATATTTATTTTAATTGGCTTTACTCCATATAAATTTTCAACAGCTTTTTTAAGTTCAGTTTTATTGGCCCGGGGCGAAACTTCAAAAATATATTGATTGTTATAACTCAAAAAAGTTGATTTTTCCGTCATCACTGGTTTTAGCAAATATTTATAAGTTTGGCCATGGGTTTTGGATAATTCTTCTTTTTTTATTTCTTTGGGCGCATCTTTAACAGGCGTGGCTGGAGCCGCTTTCTGATCAGTTTCTGATTTTGGTTTTCTGCTGAATAGACCCATAATTTTTAAAATTTTTTTAGACTTTCATGTTTATCCTTTAAATCATATCTCTTTTGTCATTCCCGCGAGTTCTAATTTGCCAGTGGCAAATGGAATGGGAATCCAGAAAGTTATTTTTGTGATTAAGCAATATTTAATCCGCCTGGATTCCCGATTAGATCGGGAATGACAGAAAAAGACAATATTTGGAAACGGATATTTTTAATTATGATATACTTTTTCTATCACAGACAAACATTTCTCTGTCAAAATTATTCTTTCATATTTTAACAAATCCAAAACATTTAAACTGTCTGCCGTCACAACTTTAATTCCCATTAAATTTCTGGTTGCATTAAAAATCATTCTATCTGATTTTGGCAAAATAATCAAGAGAGACAATTTATATTTCTTAATATCAAATTTGTGTCTTTCCTGCTCTGCCTGTAATTGTGTTTTTGTGTTTTCTGTGCTTTTGTGTTTTCTGTGGCTTAAATTTAATATATCTTTCAAATTTTTTATGACTCCTACAATTTCTTTTGTTTTGCCTGCTTCTATTTTTACATCATCTAAAACAGTTAATAAATTATTGGCAACTTTGTCTGAAAGACACATGAACAAAGCTTTGGTTTTCATTTTTTTATTTATTTTCTGGCTGAAATTTCTAATATTTCTCGGACCAAATGTCACGCCGCCGCCAACCCAAATTGGAGATCTGCTTGAACCATGTCTTGCCCGGCCAGTGCCTTTTTGCGCCCAGGGTTTTTTCCCCCCGCCTCTGACCTCGCTTTTTAATTTGGTATGGGCAATTGCTTCGCGGGAATTTGCCATTTGCGCCACTATCACTTGATGCACCACAGATTCTTTTACTTCCACGCCAAAAATTTTGGCGTTTAATTCCAATTCTTTGATTTTTTCGCCAGTTTGTCTAAAGACTTGAGCTTTAAGAATGGTGCTTGACATAAAATATTTTATTCTGTTTTTGTTTCCGCTTTTTCTTCTGGAATATTTGTTTCATTATCAGTATTATCAGCGCTTGTCAGAGTGTTTTCTGTGTCTTCTGCATTTTTATTTTCCTTATCACTTGTCGCTAATTGCTTATCACTAATTTTTATCTCACCTTCTCCAATAATTTCCACTAAACTTCCGCGTCGGCCAGGGACTGCGCCTTTGAGATACAAAGTATTATTTTCTAAATCTATTTTAATAATTTCCAGATTTTTAACAGTAGTTTGCTCATTGCCCATATGCCCGGCCATTCTTTTGCCTTTGGCAACCGAGCCAGTTCTTTTGGAACCGATTGAGCCAGGCATTCTTTCCTGATCTTTGTGGCCATGACTGGCTGGATGGCCATGAAAACCATGGCGGCGAACCACGCCTTGGAAACCCTTGCCTTTAGACACGCCAGTGATCGTAATTTTATCTCCAGCATTAAAATTTTCTAAAGTAATCACATCACCGCGTTGTAGGGGCAATTCATGAATTGCCCTTACGCGAAATTCACGCAAATATCTAAAATCGCCTAAATTTTTTAAGTGTCCTTTTAAAGCTTTGCTTAAATTTTTCTTTTGACCAAAACCAAGCTGGACAGCGACGTAACCGTCAGTTTCTTGATTTTTTATTTGTGTCACAGCGCAAGGTCCAGCTTGAACTTTTGTTACAGGCATTACATTGCCTTCTTTATCAAACATTTGTGACATTTCTATTTTTTTGCCAAGGATGAATTTCATAGATTCCATTTGTCATCCTCGCGAAAGCGGGGATCTCGTAGCTGATGAGATTCCTGCTTTCGCAGGAATGACAGAAAATAAAAGGTGGACAAAGAAAAAATAAAACTGGCTTTAACAAAAACCAGCTTAAAAAATCATATAATTTTTTTGTGTTGTTTTTTTATGATTATTTAAACTGAATTTTGTCTCATTATCATTTCTAAGTATTAGCCAACAGTAATCCCTTTTTGGAGAACTTCATTAGCGTTTCTTAAAATGATGTGATAACTGCTACTTAAATTTATTGACGAGATCCCGAAGCGAGTTCGGGATGAAATAAAATTTATAAATAAATTTTATTTCACATTTTTATTTCCACATCCACGCCGCTGGGTAAATTTAGATTAGACAACTGATCAATGGTTTTGGCAGTGGGGTTATAAATATCAATCAAACGCTTATGGATGCGCATTTCAAACTGTTCGCGCGCGTCTTTATGGACAAAGGTAGAACGGTTAACAGTGTATTTTTTTAATTCAGTTGGTAAAGGAATCGGTCCTCTGACTTCCACGCCTGTTTTTTTCACATTATCAATAATGGTTCTGACTGATTGGTCAATAACCTTATGATCATAAGCGCGCACTTTGATTCTGACTCTTTGTTTAGGTTCGTCCATAAATTTAACCTCTCCCCCACCCTTCTCCTAATTAGGAGAGGGGGAGCTAAAAAATTCTAAAGAATTTTTTAGCGGGGTGAGGTAGAAAACAACAGTTTTTTATTTGTTAATCTTTAACACCACGCCAGCGCCAACCGTATGGCCGCCTTCGCGAATAGCAAATCTTTGTTTTTCTTCCAAAGCCACTGGCGCGATCAGTTTAATTTTTAAATTAACAGTGTCGCCTGGCATCACCATTTCCGTGCCTTCTGGCAATTCAATTTCACCGGTCACATCAGTGGTGCGGATATAAAATTGCGGTTTGTAGCCTTTCATAAAAGGAGTATGCCGTCCGCCTTCTTCTTTGGATAAAACATAAATTTCAGCGTCAAATTCAGTATGAGGCGTGACAGAACCTGGTTTAGCAATTACTTGGCCACGCATCACATTTTCTTTTTTTGTACCGCGAAGTAAGATGCCGGCATTATCGCCAGCCAGGCCAGAGTCTAAAGATTTATTAAACATTTCAATGCCAGTCACGACTGTTTTTTGTGTATCTCTTAAACCTACGATTTCAACTTCGTCATTTAATTTAACCTGGCCTCTTTCAATTCTGCCTGTGACCACAGTGCCTCTGCCTTCAATAGAAAAAATATCTTCAACAGGCATTAAAAATGGTTTATCAATTTCTCTTTTTGGTTCTGGAATATATGAATCTAATTTTTCCATTAATTCTAAAACTGCTTTATAATTTGCGTCATCTTTATTGCCGGCTTGGGCCGCTTCCAGAGCTTTTAAGGCCGAGCCTCTGATAAAAGGCACTTCATCCCCGGGAAATTCATATTTTTTTAAAAGTTCGCGCACTTCTTCTTCAACTAAATCAATTAAATCCTTATCATCAACCTGGTCAACTTTGTTTAAGAAAACAATGATATAAGGCACGCCAACCTGATGAGCCAAGAGAATGTGTTCTCTAGTCTGGGGCATTGGGCCGTCAGCAGCTGAAACCACGAGAATCGCGCCATCCATTTGTGCGGCGCCGGTAATCATATTTTTGATATAATCAGCATGTCCCGGGCAGTCAATATGGGCATAGTGTCTTTTATCTGTTTCATATTCCACATGAGCGGTCGCAATAGTAATGCCGCGCGCTTTTGATTCTGGCGCTTTGTCTAAGTCGTCAATGCCTTTTTTTTGCGCGATTTTTCCTTCGGCATTAAGGACGCTTAACATAGCAGCTGTTAAAGTGGTTTTGCCATGATCAACATGGCCAATAGTACCCACATTAACATGCGGCTTGGATCTTTCAAATTTGTCTGCCATAATTTTTTATTTGTTGCTAACAACCCCCGATTTGGCGGAGTTTTCTCCAGTTGTTAGAGATTAAATTATTCTAATGATTATTATACAAGATAAATTTATTTTACGCAAGAGTAAGAATAGCAAAAGGAAAAAAGGATGTCAAATTTTATTTAATACACTGGTTCTTCTTCAAATTTGTCTTCATCTTCTGGTATGTCAGCCATTGTTGCTGGTCCTTCAAAACTTATGTCAATCACAGGGCTTTTTTCTTCTGGTACAATAGCCGGCGCTGGCGACAAATCTGGCGGGGGCGGAATATTTTCATATTTTAAAGATTCTTCTTGTGTCCTAATCGGTTTTTGCTCTTTTTCATCTTCTGAACCAAAAGATAAAGTTTCTGGCAAAATTGATTTTTTTTCTTTGTTCCACGGCAATTCTTTTTCAAAAGATAAATCATTAGGCATAAAATCTTCTAAGTCCTCTTTGTTCTCATCAGAATATTTTTTCCAAGGCTCCTGATTCCAGATGTCTTCATTCCAAGAGTCAGAAAAATCATTTTCATCTTCTAAATTTTTATGAGAATAGTAAGATGGCCCAAATTCTAAGCCGTCCGAATTATCTGTCTGGGCGTTTTTCCAAAGCGCGATATCGCGGTTGATTTTGTCCAGCAATTCTTCTTCGGTTAAGTTTTTGACATCATTAGTGTTATCAATATTTTTTTCATATTCATCCAAAGACATCAATAGAAAATCAGCGTCTTCGCGCTCACTCATAACAATTATTTTATCGCCAGTTTTTTTAACTAAGCGGAGAATTTTTTGCAGTCGTTGCATACAAGGAATAGTATAATTTTTTTGCAAAAGATGTCAAATTATTTTTTCTCTAAACCCCTGCTTTCCAAAATTTTATCAACGACCATCAGCGGAGCTTCCTGATAATGTGAAAATTCCAGATTAAATGAAGCCCGGCCTTGGGAAAGTGAGCGGATAGTGGTGGCATAACTGAACATTGCGGATAATGGCACTTCGCCGTCAATAATTTTTGTTTTGGCCCGGTCTTTCATTTCTTTAATCACAGCGCGTTTGGAATTAAGGTCGCCGATTACTTCGCCCATATATTCTTCTGGTGTAGTAATTTCAATTTTCATAATTGGTTCAAGTAAAACTGGTTTGGCTTTTCTGGCCGCTTCTTTAAAGCCCAAAATAGCAGCCATTTTAAACGCGGCTTCTGATGAATCAACTTCGTGGTAAGAACCGTCAAAAACTGCGATTGATAAATCAACCATTGGATAGCCAGCTACTACACCATTAGCCATGGCTTCTTTAATGCCTTTTTCAATGGCTGGAATGTATTCGCGCGGGATAATGCCGCCTTTGATTTCATCAATAAATTCAAATCCTTCGCCTCTGTTTTTGGGCGCGATCCTAAGCCAGCAGTGGCCATACTGGCCCCGGCCCCCAGATTGTTTAATATATTTGCCTTCGCCCTCGGCTGTGGCTTTGACTGTTTCTTTATAAGCCACTTGCGGGGCGCCCACATTACAGTCAACCTTAAATTCACGGCGCATTCTTTCTACCAAAACATCCAAATGCAATTCGCCCATGCCGGCAATAATGGTTTCCAAAGTTTCATCATCAGTATGAACTTTAAAAGTCGGATCTTCCTGGGCCAATTTTTGCAGAGCCATCCCCATTTTTTCTTGGTCAGCTTTGGTTTTTGGTTCAATAGCGATTTCAATGACTGGTTCTGGAAAAGTTATTTTTTCTAAAATTATTGGTTTATCTTCAGCGCACAAAGTGTCGCCAGTAGTCGTGTCTTTTAAACCAACAGCCGCGGCAATTTCTCCGGCAAACACTTCATCCACATCTTCGCGATGATTAGCATGCATTCTTAAAATCCGGCCGAATCTTTCTTTTTGGCCGGAAATGGAATTATAAACATAACTGCCAGCTTTGACATGGCCGGAATAAACTCTAAAAAAAGTTAAAGTGCCAACATAAGGATCTGTGGCGATTTTAAAAGCCAAAGCGCTAAAAGGTTCTTCGTCATTGGCATGCCTTTCAATTTTATTTTCTTCTTTGTCTGGTTCAAAACCGATAATAGCTGGCACATCAGTTGGCGCTGGCAAATAATCCACGACTGCATCCAAAACCAATTGCACGCCTTTATTATCCAAAGCATCGCCGCAGAGTACTGGGAAAAAATTACCTTTAATCACTGCCTGGCGCAGAGCTTTTTTTAATTCTTCAATATTTATTTCTTCACCGTCTAAATATTTGTTGATTAAATTATCATCTGTTTCGGAAATTTTTTCTACCATTGTGGCGCGATATTTTTTCACCTGTTCTTTCATATTTTCCGGCACTGGAATTTCTGTGACATTCTCGCCTTTAGCTCCTTCAAAGTGATAAGCTTTTTCTTTGATAAGATCAATAATGCCTTCAAAAGTACTATCCATGCCAATGGGTAACTGAATAGCCACGGCAAAATTACTTAAGCGCTCCTGAATTGAATTTAAAGTCATATAAAAATCAGCGCCGAGTTTTTTCATTTTGTTGGCGTAGCAAATTATGGGTACATTATATTTTTCCGCCTGATGCCAGACAGTTTCTGATTGGGGCTCCACGCCTTGCGAAGCGTCAAAAACAGCCACGGCGCCGTCAAGCACGCGTAGAGACCGTTCAACTTCCACAGTAAAATCAACATGGCCCGGCGTGTCAATAATATTGATGCGATGGTCTTTCCAAAAACAAGTGGTAGCTGCTGAAGTAATGGTAATGCCGCGTTCTTTTTCCTGGTCCATCCAATCCATTTCTGCTTCGCCTTCGTGCACTTCGCCGATTTTATGTTTTTTGCCAGTGTAAAACAAAATACGCTCGGTTGTCGTAGTCTTACCGGCGTCAATATGGGCCATAATGCCAATGTTTCTGGTGTTTTCTAATGAATATTCTCTGGGCATAAAATTTTAGCCAAATCTGGCAAAATGCGCAAAAGCTTTGTTCGCGTCTGCCATTCTGTGCACATCTTCGCGTTTTTTAATAGCCGGGCCTTCGCCCCTGGCTGAATCCATTAAAACTTGGGCTAATTTTTCCGCCATTGGCTTGCCCTTAACTGCCTGGGCCGCGCCAATAATCCAGCGCGAAGCCAAAGTAATGCGCCTGTCATCGCGCACAGGAAAAGGCACCTGATAATTGGCGCCGCCCACGCGCTTGCCTCTGACTTCCACTGTCGGACCAACTTTTTTCATAGCTTGTTCAAAAACCTGCAAACCATTTTTTTTGGTTTTTTCCTGAATAATATCAAAAGCCCCATAAACAATATTTTTTGCCACAGTTTTTTTGCCGCGTTGCATAATATAATTGATGAACTTGCCCACATCTTGCCGGTTATATTTTGAATCTGGCTGAATTTTTCTTTTTGGTGCTTGTTTGCCGCGCATATATTTTTGCTAATTATTTTTTTCCTCTCTTTGTCCCATAAATACTTCGGCCTCTTTTTCTGTTCTCTACTCCTTGTGTATCATAACGGCCGCGCACAATGTGATAGCGCACGCCAGGCAGATCTTTAACCCGTCCGCCACGGATCATGACAATAGAGTGCTCTTGCAGATTATGGCCTTCGCCAGGAATATAGGCAGTTACTTCCTGTCCATTTGATAATCTGACTCTGGCAATTTTTCTTAAAGCAGAATTTGGTTTTTTTGGCGTTTTAGTGGTTACTTTGGTGCAGACGCCTCTTTTAAAAGGCGAGCCCTTGGGCAATTCACGGGTTTTTCTTTCTAAAACATTTAAAGTCAAACTCAAAGCAGGAGTTTTTGATTTTTTGACTTTTGATTTTCTTTTCTTTTTAATGAGTTGATGAATTGTCGGCATAA
>Ga0210057_1004692_pt1 | contig 17985 bp, 17 predicted proteins | sample CryGeyCG2114_010_2_FD_183968 | JGI IMG/M metagenome (GOLD analysis project Ga0210057, IMG submission 183968) | Groundwater microbial communities from aquifer - Crystal Geyser CG10_big_fil_rev_8/21/14_0.10 (SPAdes) (version 2) | ecosystem: Environmental > Aquatic > Deep subsurface > Groundwater ...
GGCGGCGTTTTTCTTTCTTTGACAATCAACCCATTAAAAAAGCTTCCAGTTTCGTTGAGGAAAAATAGGCGACCTTATCGAAAATAATTAAACTTCCATAAATTGTTTTTTATTTTGTCGGAATTTACTTTACAAAATATTTTTAACGTTTTAGCTTAAAAATTGAGGAAATTTAGGGTTGTGGATAAATTTTGTCAACAATTCTAATGATCTGTTGGGTCATTTTAAGAAAAAGCCACTCGGAAAATTCCCGAATGGCTTTTACTCACGAGATTTTTTTGACCCTAGGGCTATCGACCAAACTGCATTTTCTTGAAACACTCCTTTTGGGTTGATAGATAAAAGGGTACTTTTCGTTTCTTCTTTAAACTTATCCACTTGATCACCAAAAAGATATGGCGCAGCAAAGGAAGTAGAAAAGAGATAACCAATAATACTCTCTATATCCCAATTCCTTACAATTGGCACATCGTGTATCTTAATAAACCTAAATACCGAACGAGCGATTATATTGTCCCATGGCTCCTCTGATTCTTTAAATTTGCCTTTTCCCGCACGCCTTTCTTCACCTAAATATTTCTGGACAATTTTTTTTACTGCCCGCTGCCACTCTTCTTGACCAGTCCAAAGACTTCTATCACTAAAAATTGCTATGCCGCCATCTTTGTTAATTAAATCATCGAGATCGTTTAGCAGTTGTTCTTGATTCATCCAATGGAATCCTCTACAAATTGTGGCGACCTTAAAAGTACCCAGCTTTTTTTTGATTATCCTTAAATCTTCAGCTCTGCAATTAATCCAAGTAAGCTTTATTTTGGAATTTTTGGTTGCTTTTTTAGCCCATTTTAACATTTCTGGATCAGGATCTATGCATACCATCTCTCGGCATTTACCTTCCATAGCAATAGCTACTTGACCAGTACCACAACCAATATCTAGAATTCTATCGCTTGGCTTAATGTCAAAGTGTTTAACGATTATGTCGATTATTTTTCCTGAAATGCTGGGTCGATATTTTGCGTAATACTCATGCGTACCGCTGTATAATTCTGAGTCAAATTTTTTTGTGTTACCTTTCATAGGATCGCCTCCTTTATTAAAGGACTATAATAATACAATACGTTTATCTCGCATATTTGTCAAAAAATCAAAATTTGACATTTTAGGGAAACTTCATTAAAGTAAATTTAGTTGCAGGAGGCAACTATTTGCACCTAAAAACTTAATCAGGTAAAACAATACGGAAAATGAAAGGAGGTGGAAGAAGTGAATCAAAATGAACAGAAGAAAATTATCTCTAGTTATAAATGGATCAGAGATTTACCTTTTGAGGCGGGGGTAATCGGCGGAGGTTATTCGGAAGAATTGGAATACATCAAAACTTACAAAAGAGGTTCTTGCTCAGCAAAACATTATCTTTTGGGTTATGTTTGTGAAGAGCTAGAGATTCCAGTTACATATTTGACATATCCTTTTTACTGGAATGAATTAAATATTGATTACCCCAATTTCATTGGAAAATTAGTGGGGAAAATGCCTCTTCAATATCACCTTGCGATTAAAATAAATACCGATGAAGGAGAGTTCTTCCTCGATGCCACCTGGAATCTTCCTTTAGAAAAAGTAGGATTTCCCGTAAATAAAATTGGAGATAGAATAGCAAATACAAAGAATGCAATAATACCGGCCGGTGAACCTATCGTTCATTCAAATGCTTTAGAAAGAAGTAGGTGGATAAAAGAACTTATAGCTGGAATGGAAAGTACAGGGGTCGAACGTGAATTCTATAATGCACTAAATCAATGGTTAAAGGAGATACGCAAAATGTAACCGAGCAAGTTATTCTTGCTCGGTTTTTTAATAATTAAAAGTTGGTTACGTTAAGAAAAATTTGGTTATTTTTTCTGGGCATAAATACTCAATCTTCTTGAGAATAAATGGTTTGTTTCTAAAATAAAAAAGCCTTCCCTTTTTAGAGTTTTTAACAGATTATATTTTGTAGGATAAAACCAATGTCTACTATCTAAAAAAGCGTAACCCATTCTTAATCTTTCCTTTAAGGATTTTATTTTTATTAAAAAATTAACCTTCGAATCTTTCAGATAGGAGACATATGATTGGAAAAAGCGTATTAGATGTTTTATTGAGAGAAAATTCTGTGCCCCAATATGAAGAATACCGCCTTGTTTTAGAGCTCTATAAAATTTTCGAATTGCTTTTTGCTTTTCTTTGGGAGAAAGGTGAACAATAGCAGCAGCGGTCCATACTCCATCAAAACAATTGTTTTGGAAATTAAGAGATCTCATATCATCAAGAGACAAATTTACTTTCAGGTTTTTACTCTTAGATTTTTCAAAAGCTTTTTTCAACATTCCTTGAGACAAATCTATCCCATAAACATCGTATCCATGAGAAGCAAAATATATACAATCTTTTCCAGTCCCACATCCTGCGTCGAGAATTTTCTTAGGTGAAGGTCCAATCATTTCTTCAAATTTTTTTAAATGTTCCAATTGAGTTTTATCATGTTTTCCTCGCCAATCTCGATCATATTCTTCAGCAATTTCATTATATCTTTCTATAGTTTCTTTTTCCATCTCATTCATGTTTATTTAGGCAAAAACTTTTATTAATAAAATATAAGTCACCAAGAGATTTCTTATCTTCAAATACTAAATTAAATCTATATTTTTTAAAAAATTTTATTATTTCTCTTCTTAATTTTGGGGTATGCCATTCTATAACTATTTTGTGAATTCTTTTCAATAAATTTTTGCTGCTTTTGAAAACTTCCATTTCCATTCCTTGTATATCCAACTTGAGAATGTCAATACTATCTAAATTATAATCCCGGAATAACTCTCCAAGAGTTGTAGTTTCCACTTGCGTTTTCTTAATTAAACTTTTCTTTAGCCAATGTCTTTTTATAATTTGCATATTCTTTCCACCGATAGAACTTACTTGTTCCACAAATTCAAAGGGTATTCTTCCAGCTTCCTTGTCTAACGCTTTATTCACTACAATTATGTTATTTAGATGATTCGATTCTACATTCTTTTTTAAAATTTCATATGGTAAGGGATTCGGTTCTAGCGCAATAATTTTACATGATGGATTATTTTGCTTTATTTTTAATGAATAATGCCCCTCGCATGCGCCACCATCAATTACTATCTTTGCATCTTTTCCGGAGAATTCGGGTAATAAAAAATGACGGTCATACTTAAATATATCTGTATACATATCTAATGAAGAATGCGCGCTACATCTTCTAAGCCATATTTTGTAATCTCCTAATTTAACAGAAAATAATCGTTTACTCTTTCCATATTTACCTTTGTGGGCGTTATTATACCAATTTTTGAGTTTCGAAATGAATTTTCTATTACTCTCGTCTTCCGCTTGATTTTTTAACCAAGTAAAGTCAACAATTTTCTTACCATTATCTAAATTATTTAGAAAAGACTTTTTAAAACGACCGATTAAACAATAATAACTTTCAGGCTCAATCCATAAATCGATAATCTTAAAGTTTTTAAACTCTTTTCTTAAAATCTCTTTATTGAATCGATAATGAGGCATTTCTTTGTCTGAACCACCAAGAATTATATAAGTTCTTGGCGCAATAAATTTTATTCCAAATAATTTTTCCCTTGGTATATATTTTTTGGCCACTTCTTTTCTAACTGTGATAAAGATTAATCCACCTGGTTTAAGAGTTCTTTCCATTTCTTTTATAAGTCTTCTTATGTCTTCTATCTTTCCATGATGTAAAGTTCTTATACTTATTATCGCATCGAAAAAATTATCTTTATAAGGTAATTTCTTATAAATGTCGCCGATCTTCAAATTAGCCCTTAGACCCTCTTCTTTCAACCAATCTTTGGCAATTTTTATTCCATGTTTTGCAATATCAATTCCATAAACATCAAAATCCTGTTTTGCTAAATAAACTAAGTGTCTCCCTGAGCCACAACCTAAATCTAATAATATTTTAACCCCCTGTTTTTTAAAAAATTTAACAATCCTTGCCATATCTTTTTGAGGTTTAGTAAAAATTTTACCCTCCTTTTTAAAAGCTTTATCCCAAGCTAATTTAGTTAATTTCATCATTTATATTTTATTAATTTTACCTTTTTGAAAATAATATACCTTAGAAGGGTTTTGGGTTACAATACCTGTTAAAATAACACCTTTTATAAAAGATCCAAGAAGGGCGGCACAAAATCTAACACCCTCTGACTTATTGGGCTTTATTTTTCGAATTGGTGGCACAAAGTATTGAGAAATATGAGTTAGAATTCCTTTTTCATTAAAAAAATGAAAACCATCATGAAAAGGGTTATTCTTTTGTGAAATTTTTAAGAAGAAGTTAACAGCTGGTGTTCTGTTTATTTTTATCTTTTTTCGATAATGTAATGCCGGCCTTAGATTAAAATGTGGAATTCCAGACAAATATTTAGACTCATACAAAACTAAACCCATACCCGTAAAACTTCTTCGCTGTTTAGATTTCGTTTTCACTTTTTTTAATAAATTAATAAATTCTTCTTCTATTCGGTTTCGATCATTTAATTTATTATCTAACTCTTTCTTTAATTGTTGGAAGGATTTGAAATGTATAGTTTCTATTCCTAATTTTTTCGGATAGGATAAATACTTCTCGTTATCATCAATGATTAAACATTCGTTAGGCTTAGATTTTATTTTTTTCATTGTATAAAGATAAATTTTCTTTTCTGGTTTTCTCATTTTTATTTTATAAGAATAAATTATCACATGAAAAATCTTCTTTAATAATTTTCTAATAGAAGCTTTCTGATAAGAAATAGCATTATTTGAAAGTAAACACAACTTGTATTGTTTTTTAAGTTTCTTTAGCATCGAGATGATATTTTTATCAACCCTTGCATGGTTTTCGAACTCTTTTATCCATATTTGTTTTAATTTTTTATAATTGTCGATGCCAAGGTTCTTAGCAAACTTTTTCCAAAAAGTTTGTTCTGGGATTTGATTCTTTTCTATTGGAATAATAAATTTAAAAAACTCTTTTTTAATTTTAGTAACACTTAGTCCAAACTTCTTTGAGATAGTTTTGTAAATATAGTTACTTGGGTCGTTCCCAATTATATTACCGTAGTCAAAAATTATTGTTTTTATGGTATTCATAAGATTTTTTTAATTAAATTGCGATAAAAAAATTTTAAAGCGCTTAGTTATTTTATCTAATTTTAATACTCTAGGTAAATCTCGACATCCTCCTAACTCAATTTTAACTAAAATAAAAATTGGACCATCGAATCGAGCTAATAAGGATTCTTTAATTATCTTTTCTAATTCTACTTGATTATTAACTTTTTTTACGATGTTGTATCCAACAACTTTTGCGAGTTTATCCAATTTTGCCGTATTCGAAATAGATGGCTCTTCACTACATGATCCGTAAGCTTGGTTATCTAATACCACATGGATTAAATTCTTAAGTTTAAAATGACCAATAGTTGCTAAAGATCCCAAATTCATTAAAAGGCTTCCGTCGCCATCGATAACAACTATTTTTAAATTTGGTTTGTTTATTGCTATCCCAAATCCGATTGATGATGCTAAACCCATTGAACCTGTCATATAAAAATTTTGTGAAGAATCTTTTAAATCAAATAATTCTCTACTAATTAATCCTAATGAAGAGACTACTGCAATATTTTTATTTAGATTTTGAAGAATTGTTTGTATAGCCTCTCTTCTTTTCATTTTAGTATTCCTTTTATTATAAGAATAACTGCTGGCGTTTGTTTTTCTTTTAGCCACGTTTTTGAAGATTGAGCTATCAACTTCATATTTTCTTTTGTTAATATCTGGGCTGATATTCCTATCGTATCGAGGATTCTTATTGTACTTCGTCCATTTATCAAATGCTGAGGAGCATCTTCTCCAGGAGCCCCTCGCAAAGTAACCAATAATAATATCGGAATTTTATAAGGAATTAATAATGAATTAATGTCATTTATTGAGTTCATTAAACCTGAATTTTGCATATATACAATTGGTCTTTCCCCAGATAAAAACGCGCCGGTTGCAATTCCTAAAGCTTCAGATTCTCTAGTAGCGGGTATATGTTTAATTTTTGAGTTATTAGAAAAATTAGCAATAATATATTTTTGAACACCGCAAGGTACGCCGGAAACAAAATTAAATCCGTTCGCTGTCAAGATTTCACAAAATTGGTTCGTCAATTTAATTTCTACATTTTCTTTCATATGTTTTATATTCTAATATTTATTGTTTATTTTTTCATTCCCAAAAGTTAGGTACCATAAACTTCTGTAATTCTCCCAAGGTCGAGGTCTTAAATTAGTGGTTATAAAAATTTTTTCGAGTTCTTTTCTAGCTTTTAAATAATATTCAATATTTTTTGCTTCCGGATTTCTTAACAATTCATGTTCGGGTAAATAATTCTGAAATATATTAATGATAGGAAATTTAGTTAAATACGGTGAAAAATTTTTAATTTTTTTAATAGCAACTCCAAGTGAATCAAGTCCTAAAATATATAATATTCCTGTATTAATCCCTTTATTTATCGCGGATTCGAGTATTTCTTTTGCTTTTGGAAGAGTAATTATGGCTTTAGAATACCGCAATAACTGTTTTCTTCTAGTAAAACATTCTAAAGTAAAATATAAAGTAAACGGTTTCGCAGAATTTTTAAGGATTTCTAAACTTTTCTCAGATGTGATTTGAGACCCAGTATATACTAGTTCTTTATTAAACCCGAAAGCTCTTAACACATCTTTTACCATTAAAATATGTTTTAACGCATTTTTCTCGTTTTCAAAACAACCAGTGCAAATACATACATATATACAATTCGATAAGTCTTTAATAGAATCTTGAGCCAAAATCTCATTGATACGATTAACTAGTCGATCTTCTGTTAATAAATTATTTATATCGTTTGCGTTTTGGCTATACGTTCCACAAAATTTACATCCCCTGCACTTACTTCTGGAATTAGAATTAAGCGTTAAGGCCGTTTTGTTCCTTCTAAAATAAGTCGAATCACAAGTATCATTTTCTCTTTCCGTTATGATTCCTATTGAATTCCCATTTAAAAATAAGTTGTCACCTTTTAAAATAAAAGGTGACGTGTCTGTGTTGGCGCATATTGCTAGATAAAATAACCCGTCGACAGTATTTAATTTTAATTTAAATCTAATTCTCTTCTCAGGAATGTCAGTATAAACTCCAAAACGATTAAGGGCAATTAAGATGATATCTTCTACTGGAATATTATACTTTCTGGAAAGTTCTTGAATTTGGACTATGCTTTTTAGCATAATACTTTTATTCTACCACGCTAATAGGATTTTGTCAAAATTAACTATTTTATAAATAAATCCTTAAAGAGAGTTAATATCTCTTAGTTTATTTTTTAAAAAATGTCGGAATTTACTTTACAAAATATTTTTAACATTTTAGCTTAAAAAATAAACGAAAATGGTTTTACTACTAAATTTTGTCAGCAAATCTTGACAAAATATATGAAATTGATAGTATGCTTATAGCATTAGTAACTTTACAACTACATCTGGATTGTTTGGATGTATTGATATAAACAGTAACGTTTAGGAGGTGCTCATGACTACCGAGGATAGATTCTTTGGATTCAGCAGAGAGAATTTTATTGACTTTTTCAAGATGCCTATACCAGACATTTTCTGGGGCATTGTGATAACAATTTTCTTTTTCTGCTGCTGGGGACTCGACTGGCTGCTCATACAGCTATGTCTGAGAAAGGATAGACCATACATAAACTAACTGGAAGGAGGTAAGTGAAATGACAAAAGTACTGGATATTCCAGTGGGAACGGTAAGATTAAGCAAAGAAGCGATTCAACTACTCGGAGCTCTAAAAAAGGAAAATAACCAACTAAAAGATTTCCTCTTAAAGAGTTATAGAGGGTTATCGGTTTCTCCCGAGATGGAGGAAAAAGCCTATAATTATTTTATCAGTCATAGCGTTATTACTGCGGCAACTGTAGCGAATCGAGGAAGTTCGGTAACTACTGAGTTTCTTTACGATGAGGATGGTTCACGCTTACCCTCACATATTGACAGATATTTCCTACAAGCTAAGGCTGGCAGAGCGGTTAAGGCACGTTTGGCTGCCATAGAGAAGGAACTGTTTAAGATTATCGAAGAATACCGTAGGAAGAAGGATAATGTCTTGATTGGCAATTTGGGTTCCGGGCCCGGACGAGATGTAATAAATACCCTTTGTCGTTATCGCCATATCTCAAACGTAAAAGCAGTCAATATTGATAAGGATGGGAAGGCTCTGGAAAGAGGAAAAAGGATGGCAATGGCTAAGGGAGTTGACCATCTCATTGAGTTTGTTGAAACGGATTTCTTGAGATACAGACCGGTAAAGAAGTTTGATATTGTGCTTCTTATTGGCGTTCTTTGTCCTTTAGAGATCAAAACCTGCATCATTTATTTGAGAGCGCTTAAAAGATTGCTAGTAGAGGACGGTTGTCTTATTGCCGGCAATGCCTCTAAAAAGATGCTAGAAGAAGACCCATTTACTTGCTATCTCATGGAATGGACTGCGAACTGGAAGTTGGTCTATAAGGACGAAGAAGAAATGAAGCAGCTTTATCGAGAGGCCGGTTATGTTTGGAAAAGGTGTTTCCTAGACTCTTATGGATTCCATATAATGGGCGTAGGAACCCCTACTTGAGTGCCCCGATATAAACATGTTAAAATAAAAAAGGTTTATATCGGGGCTTTAATTTTGCTTTCTTTTATGTTTTTTTATGCCTTAACTGGTCTAATTAATGCGGTTACTAGCACTTTTTTAGGATTTTTTGTTTACCTCAAAAATAGAAAATCAAAGATTAATCAAGTTTTTGTTTTATTTTGTTTAAGTGTAGCGATGTGGAGCTATGCTTATTATTTTTGGCCAGAAGCAGTAGATAAAAAAACTGCTCTTTTGTCTTTTCAATTGTTGCATATTGGCGCCATTTTTATTCCTGTGTGTTATTTACATTTTGTTCTCGTATGGTTAAACCTTTATAAAGAAAAAAAGAGAATTCTTAAATTGGGCTATCTAGCATCTTTTATTCTTTGTTGTTTTGTTTTTACTCCTTTATTTATAAAGGATATGGTACCCAAATTCTCCTTTAAATATTGGGGAGAACCAGGAATTTTATATCACTTCTTTCTTTTCATCTTTTTTTTATATGCCTTTTATGCTTTTTATTTATTATTAAAAGCCTACCAAAAATCCTTAGGAACTCAACGAGAACAAATTAAATATATTTTAATCGGTACAGTAATCGGTTATCTGGGAGGAGCAACAAATTACCCTCTCTGGTACAATATTTCTATCCCTCCAATTGGAAACTGGACCGCTACTCTGTATTTAATAATCGTTGCTTACGCCATTGTTAAATACCGACTAATGGATATTAGATTTGTTTTGGGTAGAGGAGCGGTGTATACCCTCTCTTTGATTACAATTATTACTTTGGCGTTTTTATTGATGTTTTTGAGCAATCAATTTCTCAGCACTGTTTCTTTTAATATTACTGGGCCTTTAATTTTAATTATCTGTATCCTGCTTTTCCAACCGATATTTCGTTTTTTTGAAAAATTTGCTTCAAAATATTTTTATTACGTTTTCTATTCCTATCAAACGGTTTTAACCGATTTGGGGAAAAGATTGACCCAGGTTCTGGATTTAAATAAACTGTCTTCTTTCATTGTCGGTACTTTGATGAACACGATGAAGCTGGACAGAACCGTAATCTTGATAAGAGAAGAGGGGAATGGTGATTATCGAATCCAGAAAAATATCGGGTTTAAGGAAGAGAACGGAATCTCTCTGGTAAAAGACAACTTTTTGACGGTTTATCTGGAGAAAACCCAAATGCCCCTGGTTTATGAAGAATTGTCTTTGATTATCAGGGATACCCCCAGGGGGAGAGAAAAAGAAAGATTAGAAACACTAAGGAGAAATATGAAAACCATTGAAGCCGCTCTCTGTTTGCCATTGTTGATGAAAGAGAAAATTATTGGAATGATTGTTTTGGGGAACAAGGTTTCAGGCGACCCCTATTCCGAGCAGGACATCGAACTTTTAACTACGCTTTCTAACCAGGCGTCAATTGCCCTGCAAAATGCCAAACTCTTTTCCGGAGTCAGAAACTTCAATTTAGAACTGGAAAGACAAGTGGGAAAAAGGACGAAGGAACTGAGCGATGCTTATAACGAACTGAAAAAATTGGATAAGGCGAAATCGGAATTCCTTTCCATCGCTTCCCACCAATTAAGAACCCCTCTGACGGCGATTAAAGGTTACATTTCAATGATCATAGAAAAAACCTACGGCGAGCCGCCGGAAAAAATGAAAACACCCTTGGGAAATATTTATTTATCGAATGAAAGATTAATAAAGTTAGTTAATAGTCTTCTGGATGTTTCCCGGATCGAAGCCGGCAGATTGGAAACAAAATTTGAAAGATTGTCTTTAGCAGACGTAATATCCAGCGTAATAGAAGAATTAAAAAATGTAGCCAGGGAAAAGGGGCTTTATTTAAAATTGGAAAAACCGACGAAACTGATACCTGAAATCTTAATCGACCAGCAAAAAGCGAGACAAATAATCTTAAACCTCATTGAAAATGCCATCCGCTATACGGAAAAAGGCGGTGTTACCATAAAATTAGACGTCGAAAGGTCCAAAATAAAAATAATCGTTTCTGATACCGGCGAGGGCATGACGAAAGAAGAAATCTCCCATCTTTTTGAGAGTTTTTCCAGAGGAAGCGCCGGCGCCAGATTTTGGACGGAAGGAGCTGGCCTTGGCCTTTATGTCGCCAAGAAATTCGTTGAAATACATAAAGGCAAAATCTGGGCTGAAAGTTTGGGAAAAGGGAAAGGGTCAATTTTCTTTGTTGAATTACCCGTAAAATGAGATAACATGAATAACGTGAAAAAAATACTCGTCGTCGAAGATGAAAGAATTCTGGGAGAAATGTACAGGGACAAATTCAGCCAGGCAGGGTTTAAAGTGATACTGATCACCTCGGCGGAAGAGGCGATTAAAGTTGTGCCCGAAGAAAAACCCGATTTGATACTCTTGGATATTCTCCTACCGCGGGAAAACGGCATTGTTTTCCTGAGAAAACTGAGGGAAAACCCGGAATTCTCTTTGATACCCGTAGTGGTATTTTCCAATTTTGATGACCTGGAAACGAAAAAACAGGCTTATCAGTTGGGTGTAAAAGATTATTTAATTAAAACCGGCCATACGCCGCAGGAAATAATAGAAAAAATTAAAGATTATTTAAAATGAAAAGAACTCTTGTAAAAGAAACGTTAAATCATCCGGCTGAAAAAGTGAAAGTTTCCGGCTGGGTTAATACTAGAAGAGACCACGGTGGCATAGTTTTTTTGGATTTGAGAGACAGGAGCGGGATTTTACAGATAGTTTGCAGCCCCAATATAGTGAAAGACGTCCAGGAGGAATGCGTGATAGAGGTGGAAGGCAATGTTCAGGAAAGACCGATTAAGATGGTAAATCCCGAACTGGAAACGGGAAAGATAGAATTAAAAGCTGAAACCGTCAAAATTTTATCCCAAGCAGCCGTTCTTCCCTTTGATTTAAAAGATTTAAAATTATCTTTGCCGAAACTTCTGGATTACCGGCCTTTGGTTTTGAGAAATCCCAGGATTAAAGCAATTTTTAAAATTGAGGAAAAGGTTATAGAAAGTTTTCGCGAAAATTTGAAAAATTCGGGTTTTACGGAATTCCAGGCGCCGACAATCGTAGCTTCGGCCACCGAAGGGGGAGCCGAGCTTTTTCCCGTCAAATATTACCAATATGATGCCTATCTGGCGCAGAGCCCCCAGCTTTACAAACAAATTTTGGTCAGTGTGTTTGAAAGAGTTTTTACCGTTACCAGGGCTTACCGGGCCGAACCGAGCATCACCACGCGCCATCTGTCTGAATATATCAGTCTGGATGCAGAAATGGGTTTTATAGATTCCTGGGAAGAATTAATGGACACCTGCGAAACGCTGATTTTGAGCATTTTCTCCGATATTCAAAAAAATTGCAGCGAGGAATTAAAAATATTCAAGGCTGCGATTCCCAAAGTCAGTGAAAAAATCCCGCGCTTGAAAATGCGTGAAGCTCAGGAAATTATTTTCCAAAGAACCGGCCGGGATAACAGAAAGGAAATAGATTTGCAGCCGGAAGATGAAAAAGAAATTTGCCTCTGGGCCAGGGAAAAACATGGTTCCGAGCTCATCTTTGTCACGCATTATCCGACCCCAAAAAGGCCATTTTATACTTACGCCGACCCGCAGGACGAAAATTATAGTTTGAGTTTTGATCTTCTCTGCCGGGGTCTGGAAATAGTAACGGGAAGCCAGAGAATAAACAAATACGAAGAATTAATAAAAAATATCAAAAAGTTCGGCTTGGAACCCAAACCCTTTCAATTTTATTTACAGGCCTTCAAATATGGAATGCCTCCCGAAGGAGGGTTTTGCATGGGTGGGGAAAGATTGGTAAAACAAATTTTAAATCTCGAAAACATTCGCGAGGCCAGCCTTTTCCCAAGAGATATGGAACGGATCGACCAAAGATTGTCTCTTTTACAGCCCCGCACCAGAACAAGTTCGGTACGAGGCAAGCCCAAAAAGCAAATTAAACAATGACGAAAAGAATTAGATTTTTATTAATCGCTCTCATCTTGAGCCTGCCTTTCTGGTGGGCGGTGAATGGTTTGGAGAAAAATCTGAATGATATTTTCTTTTGGCAGGAAATCAGCAAAAATTCCCAGGTTTTTACCGCCCAGGCGCTGCTCCAGGAACAATTAAATAATTTAAAACCATTCAGAGATAAAAATGTGGGAGATCTGGAAATTGACGCTAAATCGGCGATTTCGGTTTTAATCGACAGGTGGGGAAAAGAAAAAATTCTTTTTGAGAAAGACTCTGACCTTCAACTTCCCATTGCCAGTTTAACCAAATTAATGACGGCCGAGGTCATCCTGGAAAACTACGACCTGGCAAAAGAAATCACCATTTCAAAAGAGGCGGTAAAACAGGAAGGAAATTTCGGGAAGTTAGAAATCGGAGCAAAGTTGCCGGTAGATTATCTTCTTTATCCTTTATTGCTGGAATCGAGCAACGACGCGGCTTATGCTCTGGCTAATGATTATGATGGCATGACCGAAAGGAAATTCGTTGAATTGATGAGGCAGACAGCCGAAAAATTAGGGCTCCAGGATTCCTTTTTTGACAACCCGACCGGTCTTGACCCGGAAGAATCAAAAACCCAGCTGAACTATTCCACTGCCCAAGACCTGGTAAAACTTACCAAAGTACTCTTGAAACAATCTTTAATCTGGGATATTCTCTCTACCCAGACATTCGACATTTACGGGCCGGAATTAATCAATTCCAACGAGTTGCTGGAAGAAATGCCGGGAATAATCGGAGGGAAAACCGGTTATACCGAAATGGCCGGCGGCTGCATGATTTTGGTGACAAGAGCGCCGGAAAATTTAGGTAAAATAATAAGCGTAGTTCTGGGAACCGATGAAAACGGCAAGCGGTTCGCTGAAATGAAAAGATTGGTCGATTGGGTGCAGTCTGCTTATAAGTGGTAAAAAGTATCCATGTTTTATCTACCGGAAGCAGCAATTGACGTTATTAAAATTTTTAGCTTGGGAGCCGCCAGTTTCGTGGTGGCGTTTTTATTAACGCCATTTTTAACTAATTTTTTGTATAAACACCGACTCTGGCGGAAAGAAGTCAGGCAGCAGGCAATAGACGGAAAGGGAGTCCCCATCTTCCAGAAATTCCATGCGGAAGGCGAAACCCATATCCCGAGATTCGGCGGTCTCTTAATCTGGGGCACGGCATTAATTTTAATTTTTCTTTTCTGGGGGCTTTCCCAGGTTACGGATATTTGGTGGCTTGATAAATTAAACTTCTTGAGCAGAAATCAAACCTGGCTTCCCTTGCTTACTTTGGTGGCTGCCTCTTTGCTGGGGCTGACTGATGATATTCTGCAGGTTTTCGGCAAGGGAAAATACATTGGCGGCGGCTTGAGTTTAAAAAAACGCCTTATTCTGGTGGCCCTCATCGGTTTAGCGGGGGCTCTCTGGTTTTATTTTAAACTGGACTGGCATTCAATCCACATCCCGGGCATGGGCGACCTGGAAATCGACGGCTGGTATATTCCTCTTTTTGTTTTTGTCATGCTGGCTGTTTATTCGGGCGGTGTAATCGACGGCCTGGATGGTCTGGCCGGCGGCGCTTTTGCCTCGATTTTTGCCGCTTTCGCCGGTATCTCTTTATTTCTGGGCCAAATTGACATTGCTGCTTTTTGTACCGTCATTTTGGGAGCGATATTTGCTTTTTTATGGTTTAATATTCCGCCTGCCAGGTTTTATATGGGCGAAACCGGCATGATGGGGCTATGCGCCACCCTGACGGTTGTTGCTTTTTTAACCAATTCAGTTTTGGTACTGCCCGTTATCGGATTCCTGCTGGTTATGGAATCCGGCTCCGTAATTTTACAGCTTCTCTCAAAAAAATTCAGAAATAAAAAGATTTTTCTGGCCTCGCCCCTACATCTCCATTTTGAAGCCCAGGGCTGGCCGCATTATAAAGTGACAATGAGGTTCTGGATTATCGGCGCAGTAGCGGCAATTATCGGCATATTAATCAGATTTTTAGGTTAAAACCGTGAAATTTGAATTTTTGCGTAAAAAATATCCCCGTTTTATCTATCAGAATTATTCCTGGAAAATCTCCGGGAAAAACTTGGAGATTTTTTTTGATTTTAAAATCAGTCCCGGCATAAGATTCCGACCCAGAGTTGTCATAAAAAACATTGATAAAAAGCAGGGGTTAAAAGTAGGGGAGAGGGCATTGGATAATTTGGTTTTTAATTTGGGCCTGATGGAAATTCCCAGTTATTGGAAAGCAACCTGCAGTCCTGAGATTAAAATTAATTGCGGATATTTGAACAAGGAACAGATTTCGTGGTGGAAAGATTTGATAATAAGGGGCATGGGCCAGTTTTTCTTTGAAAATAAAATCAATTTCAAAACTCCCAGTTTCCTAAAAATTAATGCGGGAAGCAAAAACAGGGTGGATGCCATTGAAAACCCTGTGTCAAAAAATCCCGCTGCAGCTGGATTTTTTGATATACTGAAATACGTTAAAAACAGAGAGATTGGCGTTTTATTGCCTTTGGGAGGGGGGAAGGATTCGGTTGTGACTTTGGAATTGTTAAAAAGGGCTAAGAAAAATATTCGGTGTTTTTCTTTGAATCCGACTGATTCGGCAAAAAAAATAATGAAGGCTGCCAATTGCAGAAATCCGATTATCGCCGAAAGAAAAATTGACAAAAAATTACTGGAATTGAACAGAAGGGGGTATTTGAACGGCCATACGCCCTTTTCAGCTTATCTGGCGTTTTTAAGCGTTCTGATAGCGGCGCTCTCTAACCAAAAATACATTGCTTTATCCAACGAAAGAAGTTCAAACGAAGGCAATGTAAAATACCTGGGAAAGATTATCAATCACCAGTGGTCAAAGAGTTTTGAATTCGAACAAAAATTCAGACGATATTCAAAAAAATATTTAGCCCCCCACCAAAAAAATGGTGCGGGGGTCGAATATTTCAGTTTTTTAAGGCCCTTATATGAAATACAGATTGCCAAAATATTCAGCCGTTTTGCCAAATATTTCCCGGTTTTTTTGAGCTGTAATGAGGCCTATAAAACCGCTTCGGGCACAAAAAGTCCTACTAAAAAATGGTGCGGAAAATGCTCAAAATGCTTATTTGTTTTTGCGATTTTATATCCCTTTGTTAAGGAAAAACAATTGTTAAAGATTTTTTCTAAAAATCTTTTTGAGGATAAATCGCTTCTGCCGATAATGCAACAGCTGACAGGGGAGCGGGGTTTTAAACCTTTTGAATGCGTAGGAACCAGAAAAGAAAGTTCAGCCGCTTTTTATTTAAGTTGGAAGAAGCGCGGAGAACAGTTCTCCGCTAAACTGCCGATATTATTGAGGTATTTTGAAGAGAAAATCTTACCAAAATACCCAAATCTAAAGGAAAACTCAAAGAAGATTTTAGATGCCTGGAATAAACAAAATAATTTACCGAAAAAATATGAAAGTTACATCAATCAAAACCTATAAAATTACAATTCGAGACAAGAGTTTATATAAAATCTTAGACAAATATATTTCTGCATTAAAAGAGAAATCTGTTCTTGTCGTAACTTCAAAGATTATAGCAATCTGCGAAGGAAGAGTGGTTAAAGTGGGAGAAATAGAAAAAGACACGCTGATAAAAAGGGAAGCCGACTACTTTTTGCCTCCGGAAGAAAATTTTTATCATTTTCCTCTTACAATCAAGAACAACATACTGGCCGCTTCGGCCGGAATTGATGAGTCGAACGGTAACGGATATTATATCCTTTGGCCTCAAAACCCTCAAAAAACCGCCAACAAAATCAGGCGATATCTTAAAAAAAGATTTTCTCTCAAAAAGGTGGGCGTAATCATAACAGACAGCAAAACCACTCCCCAGCGCTGGGGAGTAACGGGAATAGCAATTGCTCAGAGCGGCTTTGCAGCCCTTAATGATTACCGGAAAAAGCCTGATATTTTCGGAAGAAAATTAACAGTAACCCAGGTAAGCGTAATGGACGGGCTTGCTGCGGCTGCCGTGCTCGTTATGGGAGAAAGCAACGAGCAAACTCCTCTTGCCGTTATTGAGGATATGCCTTTTGTAAAATTCCAAGCGAGAGACCCCTCTAAGGCAGAACTCAAAAATTTAAAAATCACTATCCAGGAAGATTTATATGCTCCTTTGCTTAAAGCGGTAAAATGGAAAAAAGGAAACAGATAAAATCTGTTAACTTTAACGGCTTTAAAGAAAGCGCCTAAATAAAAAGGCGTTTTTCATTTCAAAAAAGGCTGATTTTATGATATTTTGAATACAGCATGAAGCTAAACGAATTAAAGGACAAAAAAATTATTGTTTTGGGATTAGGCAGGGAAGGAAGAGACAATTTTTTGTTTTTAAGGAAATTGTTTCCCCAAAAAGTCATTGGAATTGCCGACCGAAAAACTGAACTGGATTTTAAAAACAAAAAAGCGAAATTCCATTTAGGAAAGAATTATCTTAAAGCGCTTAAAGATTATGATGTTGTAATAAAATCTCCCGGTATTCCTTTTAAAAATATTCCGAGGTCGGGACTCCGAAAATTAGTTACCCAGACGGATATTTTTTTTGACAATTGTAAGGGAAGTATTGTCGGGGTTACCGGCACAAAGGGCAAAAGCACCACCTGCTCAATGATTTATGACGTTTTAAAGGCGGGAAAAATCAAAGCGCATTTGGTAGGTAACATCGGCAGGCCGGTTTTGAATCTTTTATCTTCGGCCGGGCCAAAAGACGTTTACGTCTATGAGTTGTCTTCTCACCAACTTTATAATCTCAAGAAACCTGCCTACCGGCAGGCAGATCGTCCTCATATCGCTGTTTTTTTGAATATTTTTAAAGAGCACCTGGATTATTACCGGAATTTTAAAGAATATGCCAGAGCAAAAGCCAACATTATTCTTTACCAGAAAGAAAACGACTATCTGGTTTATAATCCCACGGATAAACTGGTAAAAAGATTTGCCCTGAAATCAAAGGCGAGAAAAATCAAGATCCAGGGCAGTTATTACGAATTGGATAAGAATGCGGCGAGAGCCGTGGGAAAAATTTTCAAAATTCCTGCAAAAACAATTGAGAAAGCGATAAAAAAATTTAAATATCTTCCTCACCGATTGGAATCGGTGGGCAAGTTTCGGGGAATTACTTTTTATAACGACGCTCTGGCGACCATTCCCGAGGCGACAATGGCGGCAATAGACGCTTTGGGAAACAGGGTG
>Ga0210057_1004694_pt1 | contig 17982 bp, 24 predicted proteins | sample CryGeyCG2114_010_2_FD_183968 | JGI IMG/M metagenome (GOLD analysis project Ga0210057, IMG submission 183968) | Groundwater microbial communities from aquifer - Crystal Geyser CG10_big_fil_rev_8/21/14_0.10 (SPAdes) (version 2) | ecosystem: Environmental > Aquatic > Deep subsurface > Groundwater ...
CCAAAAAAGTATTGGCGTGACATTGGAAACCAGCTAGTTCATCACGGAAGATATACCTGTAAAGCAAAAAAACCTTTATGCAATATATGCCCTATAAGTCGCCTCTGCCCCTCGGCTAATATCAATCTTTAAGGTTAAAAATGTTAAATTGGCAAAGATAAAAAAATAGCTGGGGTTTGCTTTTTAGGAGCATAATCCTCCTGTTGCGGGAGGCACAGCTTTGATATAATAAATTTATGACCCCTATTCAAAAAAAATACTGGCTATATTTTTTTGCCCTTTTGGCTTTCTTGCTCCTTACCACTACTTCCCTCTACTACGCTCTGCATAAAAACATAAGACTTTTAGCGGTTAGCTATTTAGATACCTTAAAAAGCAACGATAGCGATCTTCTTATGGTATCGAGGGTTATTGATGGAGATACTGTTGAACTTAATGATGGAAGCGTTATCCGCTACATTGGAATTGATTCGCCAGAAAAAGGAAAGTGCTATTTTGAGGATTCTTCCAAAGAAAATAAAAAACTGACTTTAGGAAAACATGTAGTTATAGAAAAGGACAAAACCGATAAAGACATTTATGGTAGACTATTGAGATATATATGGGTAGATGGTGTACTCATAAATCACTACCTGGTAAAAAACGGGTTTGCCAAGTCTTACCCCTACCCCCCAGACACAAAATATCAAACGGTTTTTGATTTAGCGCAAAAAAACGCTAAGGATGGGGGTCTGGGCCTTTGGTCTTCCTGCAAATAATTGGCGAAGATCTTTTTCTAGACTGCCAATTCCAAGCATGAAGCATCATATCTTTTAAAGTGTATTTAGGATTCCAATTTAATTTGTTTAAAGCCTTTTTATTATTAGAATATGTTGCTTCTATATCCCCCACTCTCCGAGCGCCAAACTCCCATTTTACTTTTTTGCCCGCAGCTTGTTCGAAAGTTTTAATTATCTCCAGTACAGTTACACCACTACCCAAACCCAGATTAAAAACATTATACAAAGAGTCCGTTTTGTATCCAAAAGCTTTGACGTGCGCTCTTGCCAAATCTACTACATGAATGTAATCCCGAATACAGGTCCCATCTCTAGTATTATAATCATTTCCAAAAACAGTTAATTTATCTCGCTTCTTGGTTGCAACTTGAGTAAGGATCGGAAGAAGGGTTTGAGAATGCTCGAAAGATAATTCGCCTATATGAGAACTTGGGTGAGCTCCCACAGGATTAAAATATCTAAGAATTGTACAGGCGGTATTACTGTTTTTTACCCAATCTTTAATTATCCTCTCCCCCATTTGCTTAGTTGCGGCGTAAGGAGACATGGCCACCCCATAAGGAGTATTTTCGGTAACAGGAAGTTTTTTTGGATTACCGTAAACAGTACACGACGAAGAAAAAACAAACTTAGAAGCATTATATTCTTTTGCGAGATCGAGAATGTTTATTAAAGAAAGCAGGTTGTTTTTATAATATTTTAGCGGTTCTTTGGTAGATTCGTTAACAAGCTTTAATGCGGCAAAATGTACTATACCATTAATGCCTTTTTCTTTTTTAAAAACCTCTTTGGTGGAATTGTAATCCGTTAGATCGATTTTATAATTTTTAACTTTTATTCCGGTTATTGCTTTAATGCCATCTAAAACCGTCTCTTTTGAGTTAGTAAGATTGTCTATAGAAATAACAGTAAAACCCGCCCCCCTATAAGCTCAACTATTGTGTGGCAACCAATGTAACCAAGCCCTCCCGTTACAAGTACTTTCATAGGTTTTAGTTCTTACTAACACCAAAAGAGTGTGGGTGCGCAAGAACTTCCAAACCGGGGAGTTTTTCTCCAGCTAAAAATTTTAACACAGACCCACCCCCCGTGGAAACAAAATTAAACTTTTCTAAAACTCCAAATTTTTCTAAAGCGGATATTGTATCGCCGCCGCCCGCAACTTTAAACACGCGGGAATTAGCAATTGCTAAAGCTACCTCTTTTGTACCCTTTTCGTACTCTAAAACTTCGAACTTACTTATAGGACCAACCCAAACTACAGTACCAAAAGTTAAGGACTTTAGATAATTTAAAATATCGCGGGTGGATTTAGAAGAAATATCCAAACCACTTTTGGCAAGCTTAAGGACTGTTACGTTTTCGTATCTGGAAAAATATAAAGCCTCGCTTTCTTGAGCTAAAGCTCCCGCAATAAATATCTTATCAGCCTTATTTATAAAATTTTCTATTACAGGAAGCTTAGATTCTGACTTTTTACCACCAATAATCATTACAAGCGGTCTTTGCGGATTTTTCGACACCTTAGACAATACCTTAACTTCTTTTTCTAAATTTAAACCGGCGTAACTTGGGAGGTATTTTGGAAGCTCTGTTACAGAAGTTTCTTTTCGATGACAGATGGAAAAAGCCTCATTTACATAAAAGTCAAAGTTTTTAGCGAATTTGTAAGCGAAATCCTCTCCCCGCTCCGTATTTTCCTCTGGAAATAGGCGGACGTTTTCTAAAAGGAGCGCGCGCCCCCGCTTTAAACTACCAATAGCCTTTCTAGCGTTTTCGTTGGGGTAATCTTTTACAAAAGATAGGTTTGACTGCGCCAGTTGGCAAATTAAAAAATTTAAAATTTTTTCTGACGAAATTTTCTTCTCTCGGGGCTTGCCAAGCTTTGTGGCTAAAACAACAGAACAGTTTAAATTGAGCAGATATTTAATCGTTGGCAAACACCTTTTAATTCTAAAATCGCTGGCAATTGATCCTCCTGGATTAAAAGGAACGTCAAAATCTACACGGCAGAATACCCGCCCCCCACGTACCAACTCTTTGGGTTGTTCAGAAAGAAATTTGATCAATATATTAAGCTATACTAATTAACCCCGCTAGTAATTTTTAATTCTTAATTAATAATAAATATCAGGAGAATACTCTGGATATCTCTTCCATTCTTTTAACCGCTGTGTTTCTAATAAAAAGCTCTTTTTCTTCCCAAGTCTTAAAATTTCCAATTTCTTGCCAAACCGCGCGACCAACCGCAAAACCCTTGGCGCCCCCAATACTTTTTGCAAGTTTTAAAGCTTCTATGTACTTTGCAAAAGGCATACCCCGACTAAGAAGTACCCACGGAACTTTTAACGTCTTTAGGGAACTTAAAGATGATTGGTCTTCCGGGTACTCGATCTTTAGTATATCGCAGTACTCCCAAAGCTCCCATGCCGACTTTTCTATGGCGGCGCTTTTGTTGAATTGCGTTTCGTTAATTGGATAGGTTACAATTTCTAAAAGAAACGGGAGATTATATTTTTCCGCTCTTAGCTTTACCAATTTTGCAACTTCGATTTGATTCTCTTTATTTGGCGCATCCGGGTTATAGTATAAAAGAAGCTTTAAAGCCGAAGCCCCCATATTTTTTAATTTTGATATCGGGTACCTTTCGTTTAACTGGGTAATTCTTCCTTCGTGAGAATCGATATAGATAGATTTTTCGCAGGAAAGAAGGACAGGTTTTTGAATAGTAATGTCTTTAAACTCAAAATAAGGCGGGTCAAGCAAAACTGCGGATACATAAGGCTCAAACATTCTTACGCTTAAAGATTTAAATTTGCTTATCTCCTCAACAGAAAGCATTTTTTTGAGCGAAGTTCTATGGTCTAAGGCCGCTATCTTTATATACCCATTTAAATCGGAGATGGAAAATATGTCCATAAAAATATTATACCAAAAACAAAAAGACCCGACCTTATAGAGATTAAGATCGGGTCTTAATTTTAAACTATTGCTGATTCACGCAATTTTTGTATCTTGCTTTAAATTCACCTCTAAAATCTTCTCTTATTTGATCTGCTCTTTCAAAATCTCCCGCTTTTCTTAACTCGCGCATTTCTTTTAATTTACCAAAAAATTTTACGACAAAAGCGAGAAAGCCCACCCCCCTTAGAGGTGGGATGAGAGCGTCTTGTATTGTTCTTTAATATATGTTAAACTTAGGATATGCAACAGTTAATAAGGGAAGCAAAGCTATATCCTAACAAAAGACAGGAAGAAAAGCTGCTTGTTTTGTTTGAAGATTGCAGGAAGCTGTATAACGTTGTTCTTGAGTCAAAGATTAAAGCGTATCAGGAAGAAAAAAAGAATATACAGCGGTTTGAACTACATAAAATGTTCAAAGATTATGAGGTAAATATTCCCGCCAGTCTAAAACAATCAGTCGCAAGTAGAGTAAATACGGCTTATGACAGGTTTTTTAGAAAGTTGGGAAAATACCCAAGGTTTAAGAGTAGAAACAGGTTTAGGAGTATTGAATTAAGACAATATAAAATAGATTATAGAATTAAGAATAATTATTTATCCATTTGGCGTGATATTGGATATTTGAGAATGATGGGTATGCAACCATTAACTAATCCAAAAGGAGCAAGAGTTGTGAAACGAGCAAGCGGATGGTATTTGCAGGTGATTGATGAGGTGTCAGAAACGCCAAGAGAAAGTAAAAAGGAAGTTGGAATAGATTTGGGGTTGAAATACTTTTTGGCAGATAGCGAGGGTAACAAGGTAGAACCACCCAAGTTTTTTAGGAATACTCAAAAGAAACTAAGGGTTCAACAACGCAGGTTGAAAAATAAAACAAAGTTTAGCAAACGGTGGAAAAGACAATCGTGGCAAGTTGCTAAAACCCACGAGTATGTTGCCAATCAGAGAAAAGACTGGTTGCATAAGATTAGTAGGGAGTATGCTGATATGTACGGCAAGGTTTATGCAGAAGATTTGAACGTCTCAGGGCTTTTGAAAAATAGACATTTAGCAAAGTCCATCAGCGATGCCTCTTGGAATATGTTTTTGAATATGCTCGGTTATAAGCTGAAAATGCTAAATCGAGAATTAGTATTAGTGCCGGCTCACTATACGAGCCAACAATGTAGCTCGTGTGGAGAATTGGCGCAAAAAAGTTTGAGTATTCGGACGCACTTATGTCCGTTTTGCGGGTACACCGCAGACCGTGATATAAATGCGGCTTTGAACATTCTTGCGGCTGGACAGGCCACTCAAGCGTCAACGTGGGACAATAGTCCGAGCGTAGCTTGAAGAACCCCACTGCTTTAGCGGTAGGAGTATGTCAGATCATTAATCCCTCTACCTTCTGTAAGAGCGCTCCAGGTTGCAAAGTCCCCATTTTCTATAGCTTCGTGTATTTGTTCGCGAACTTGAGGGTCAAAACCTGCCCTAGGTCCTCTTTGTTCATTTGCGTAAGCTCTGGTAGCTCCTATACCCACGAGAGCTAAACCCAAAACCGCTATTGCTAAAAGAATTTTGTTATTCATATTTTTTAACCTCCTTTCCCTAAACTTGTATAGAATTAATACAAAGCAAAGGGAAATTTTATTTCACCTTCTTCGATGCGGAATACCCTTAACCCCGCCAGGGTTAATTTTCTTTCCCATACTCCCAATTGCTTCTGCTATAAAGACATTTTCGCTTTCCCAATTTCCAACCGCTCTAATCATTTGTCCTTCATTAAAATCTTTTCCAAAAGGCAAGCGGGTTTTTTGATCAATAATAACAAACACTTTTTTACCTTCCCCGGTTGACACGGATATACCCTTGTCTTTCACTTCTAAAATCCAACCGGTTGGTGAATTCTTAATCTAAAAAATACTAAATGAAAAAAGAAAAGAGAAGCCAAAAATACCCCCGTAAATCCTATTCCCGTTAAAACCGAGCCTGCAATAAAATAAACCTTGGGTTTCATAGATACAGTATCCGATTCGATTTTTTTCATTACCTTCTTTGTTAAATCGATTTTTTGTTTTTTTGCGGGCATAGAAATAAATTGTATTACAGTTTAAAAGAGGTTTTTATTTCGTCTTTTACTTAAATTTGCGCTAACCAAACATCAGGGTTTGGGGAGAAAAGATTAGTAAAAGGCCGATGGCAAGCATTAGCAACCCTCCAACGAGGCGCGAAAAGCGCGCGTATCTGCCCCCTATTCCTACCACACGCAATGTTGCCATAGCCACAATAAAAATAAAAAGATCGTCTATCATAAAAAAGAAAACGTATAAAGCGATATACAAATAGTAACTAAGAGGAGAAAGGTTGTTCGTTGCTAGTATCGAGGTAAATACAGCGGGCAATCCGGCAGAGCACAAAAGTTCCGTTGTGTTTACCGCTACAGCTAAAAAAATTATTCCAAAAAAAGCTATCCACAAATTTTTTTGTAAAGTAAATTTTTTTAGCTTGGCAAAAACCTTTCTTTTCCCCACACTATCTTCGCTTTTACAACCGCCATCTTTATTTATCCAAAAATCTCTTAGAGAATATATTCCTGCCCCCAGCGCAATCAAAGCTATTGCCACCCGCACCCACTTAGCGGCGCCCAAAAGCAAAAAGAAGTTAAACCAAGCAGTCATAAACAAAAAGTAAACCAAACCTGAAGTTAAAATAAAAACAGATCCCAAAAGCCACATTCTTTTTTTGCTCTTCATTCCAAGCAGAAGGGAGATTAAAAAAAGCAAAGCCCACAGGGCGCAGGGGTTAAATCCATCTAAGACGCCAATTACTACAGCTAAAACAGGAAGAGATAATAAGCCTACGTTTAAACTCCCAAAGATTGGTAAGGTTATATTGGAAAAATTTGGGTTATCTAAAGTAGTTTGAGTTGACAAAGGAACATCAATCTTTTGCCGAATCAAAGCTTCTATTTGAGCGCCGGTTGTTTGATCGTCGCCATAACCCTGCACAACATCGTTTTCTATTACTGTAAAAGGCACGTAGCCTTGATACTCTATACCCCTTCCTTCTAAATCTCTTAGAGCTTCTATAGATTTTGGTTCCGACACTTCGTAAGAAATTAATTCGATTTGCGGATATTTTCTTGATAATTTCTCTAAAAACAGCTCCTCTTTAGCGCAATGCGGACAGGTTTTGGAGTAAAAGAAAAGTATGGGGAGAGTATCCGCCGCAAATGAACTAAAAGCTCCCGCTAATAAAAAGATTAGCGTCGATAAAAAGACATAACTAATTTTCAATTTTTGGTCATTGTTAATTTGTAAACTACCCTATCTCTTTTTATTCTCCTTAAGCAAACTCATTATCTTTTTTTCCGATGCCTCTCCATGCAGGCGAATAAACTCCTTACCGTTTTTGTCTAAAAATATAAATGTTGGAAGCCTAGATCCTTCGAGATGGTATTTTTTAATACTCTCTATATCGCTATCAAAGTCAAAATACTCTGTTATTAGCCAGGGAATTTGTTTTTCTATTTTTTGCCAGCGTGGCTTCATTACCAGACACCCGCTACACCACACAGCTCCAATTTTAATTACCTTCATAAATAATTATCCAAGATTTACCCCGAATGCGATCGGGAGATTAACTATTTTCGGACGTTAATTTGATATTTGTTGAATTTCATTTTCAAACTTTTTAAGCTTTTTTTTAATTTCTTTTGCTAACTCCACTCCCCTCTTAAATTTGGGAATGGATTTTTCTAAATCTATATCGCCAGATTCTAAATAATGAGATATTTGCTCTAACTGACTTAAGGCCTCTTCGATACTAAGCTCTTTTTTGGGCGTTATTTGAGGTTGCATGGCTATAATTCTTAATTTCTAATCTTTAATTTCTAAATAATGCTTTCTATTTCCCCATCGAAAAGCATTGTATTTATCTTATCACCAATCTTAATTTCTGACGATGATTTTAATATTTTCCCTTTATGATAAGTTATACTAAAACCCTTCTTTAAAACGTTTTTGTAGTCAAGATTCTTAAATAACCTTTCAAAATTCTCTACTTTTTCTTGTAAAAACGTAATTTTATATTTAATAGTTTTAAAAGACAAATCCACCATAGAATCTATTTTAGAGGTTACAGAATAAACTCTGAAAAACAAAATATTTTGTAGTGATTTAATAGAACTGTCGGCTAAAACCTTCTTGTTATCAAAATTTCTTTGGACAAAAAGTTGAATATCTTGAGCTAAAGAATCCACCTGTCTTAATACATCAATGCGATCTTTAACAATAAGTTCGGCCGCATTGCTAGGCGTGGAAGCTCGTAAATCTGCCACTAGATCGGCTAAACTTATATCTCTTTCGTGGCCAACCCCGACTACTACCGGTATGCAACTTGCAAATATACTTCTTGCAAGCTCTTCGCTATTAAATGAGGCTAAATCTTCTAAACTCCCTCCCCCTCTTACCAAAACAAGAGCATCGAGATTTTTCATTTTTGAATTAAAAAATTTAAACGCCTTTATAATAGATGGGACAGCCTCCCGACCCTGAACAGCTACATTATAAACAAAAATCTTAATTCCACCCATTCTGGCATTTAACACTTTAATAAAATCGTGATAACCCTCGGAATTTATAGCAGTTATAATCCCTATCCGCTCCGGGAGCGGATTTATAAGTCGCTTTCTATCTTCATTAAAAAGCCCTTCGGATTCGAGCTGTTTTCTAAGTTTATCAAAAGCCTGTTTTAAAGATCCCTCTCCAAAAGGCTCTATGCTGGAAGCGGTTAAACTAAACCTGGCAGTTTTTGTGTATAGCCTTGGAATACCAGTAACTTTAACCTTCATTCCTTCTTCTAATTCGTTTATATTTTTAATATTAAAAACAGGGGCAAAAATTTCTAGAGACGAATCTTCGTCCTTTATTACCGCAAAAACCCACTTACTCTGACTAACATTTATTTTAGATATCTCCCCCTCTACAACCATTTCACCAGCTTGAGATAAATAAATACTTATAAACTCGTTAAATTCGGTAACGGTAAATATTTTTTCCATGAGTATTTTTTAGTTTACCACTTTATGGTAATCTTAAAAATAATTGATGAAGATAACGTATGTTAAAAATACAATTATAGTGTTTGACAAAAATAAAATATTATATTATGGAAAAAATAATAGACCAGAAAGAAAATCCAAATAAAATAAATAAAAAAGAAAAGCTTATCCTCTTTACCTCCATCCTTACGTCTATCCTTCTTTTAATCTCTACAGCAATATTAGCTTATCAAAACGTTGTTTTAAGAAAAACCCCCACCAATGAAAATAGGGAGTCTGGGCAAAATGCCCCAGCGGCATTAATTGACGAGTCTGTGGAATACATAAACAAAGAGTTCGATTTTCTTATTAAATATCCTGGCTACTACCAAATTTCTACCACTCACGCGCTTTTTACAAACCACCTGCTCGGTACAACGGATTTTGAAGTTAATCTGCTAAGAAATGTTTACGAACAAAGATCTCAAACTCCAGAAATTAACCTTGCAATATTCCCTCATTTTTTTGGTTGGGATTTAGACGTAATTGCAAATATGTTGGAAGAAATGGTTAAAGAAGAGGCGGATTCTTTTCTTCTTGAAGACACCGCTCTATATAAAAATACCAAGCCGCCTGAGGTATTAAGTAAAGAAAACGTTACAATATCTCAAATACCTATGATTAAAATTGTAAGATATTTAGGTCCTGGGGTTCCTAATCCAGAAATTACAGAGTATTACTTTAAAAATCCAAGTGGAACTAAGGTATTTGTTCTATGGTCAAACCACGATAGCGAATTTGACCAAAACAGAGGGGTATTACCAGGCGAAGGCAACAGGGGTTTAATAGAGCTCGAAGATTTAGAAAAAATTATTCAAAGCTTTAAATTTTTAAACACGAAATCTATGTTCAAAGAAATAATCAATAAATACTGCGATAGCGAAAATCACATAGATCCAAGCTATCTTCCTATAGATATTGGTATTTTAAGCAAGGAGAAAAAAGACAATATTTGCGTTAGGGAAACACCAAACGGAGAGTTTACATACATAACAAATTATTATACCCTTAATGAAAAAAACAAAGCGGGGTTTATTTACAATCACAACTCTATAGAATTAGGACATGGAGGTCCTCCTTTTCTTGGAATAGTGGGCGATATAATTTATCAAACAAGAGACGGGTCAGATTCTATATACGCCTATGTGGACTATGCGCCAATGGCGGAAGGATATTATTCATCTCCCAGCATTTCCGTTAGAGGTCTTAAAAAAATAGAACTGGATAATGGGGAGGCGCTGTTGATTAACGTAGCGGCTACTGCTGTGGAACAGGAAAACCCCGATCTTGATGAAATTACAAAAAAATATTTAAAGGGTGATGAGTTCGACCTCCAAAAGGCTCAAAACGAATCGATAAAATATTTTTTTAGCGAAATAAACTTACCTTCTGTAACCGCCGCAATGAATGAAATTTCAGAAATAATGGAAAGTATTACAATAAAACCGGGCTTCTAATATATTTAAGTACTTTACTCTGTTAGCATGAAAGTCTTTTAAACAATTTCTTTAATAGCTAATGTATTTGTAAGCCCCGCCTCTTGCCAGCGATTGCCATGGACAAATAAAATTCGAGCCCCGCTTAAAATATCCCCTCTCTTTTTTAGCACTTTAACCAAGGGGTCTAGCGATACAACCTCACCTTTTGGCAAATCTTCTACAATTGGAAAAACCCCGTAAGACATTGTTAAAATATCGGCCACCTTTTTGCTAGGCGTTATAGCAAACAGGGGAATTTTTGGTCTGAATTTGCTTAATCTTCTTGCAGTTTCGCCTGTTTCGGTTACTACTACCACAGCGTCTAATTTTACCGTAGAAGCTTTACTAATGCTCGATTCTATTATAGAACTTGCCGCCCTAGCAATAATTTCGTATTGATCCGAGATATCGCTTGCAAGCAAAGGTATGGAGTAGTCTTCGTTAAAAAAAGCTATAGAAGCCATTGTAGAAACAGCAATATCCGGATATTTACCGCTTGCTGTTTCGGAAGAAAGCATTAAAGCATCGGCCCCGTCGTAAACCGCATTTGTTACATCGCTTGCCTCGGCTCTTGTGGGAGTGGGTTTTTCTACCATAGACAAAAGCATTTCGGTGGCAACAATTACCGGCTTAGATTTTAATCTACATTTTGCAATTATTTGCTTTTGCCAATAAACCATCTCTTCTACGGGAGTTTCTACCCCAAGATCACCCCGGGCAATCATAATACAATTTGAATTTTCTATAATTTCGTTTAAGTTATTGAGCGCCATTTTATTTTCTATTTTAGAAACGATGGCGGCTTTTATCTTTCTATTTTGCATTTCCTGCTTTAATATAGCTATATCGGCAACAGTTCTAACAAAAGAGAGGGCAACAAAATCTACCCTTCTCCTTGTGGCAAGATCTAATCTTTCTAAATCATCTTTTATTAAAGAGGGTAAACCTACATCTATCCCGGGAACATTAAGACCTTTGTGATCCAAAATAGTGCAGTTTTGTTCCGATCTAATTTTTGCCGCGACCCCTTTTACCTCCTCGATTTTAAATCTATAAAGACCATTATCTATTAACAACCTTTCGCCTTTTTTAATTTCTTTAAACATTTTTGGAACGGGAATTTTTAGAGTTTTTTTGCCCTTAATAAAATCGGTTGCGCAATATATAATTTCGTCTTTTAAAATAAGAGTTGGCTCTCCGGCTAGGGTTTCTACTCTCATTTCGGGACCTTGCAGATCTATAAGAATACCTACAGTTAAGTTTAATTTGTCAGCAACTTCTTGAACTTTTTCTATAGCTTTTTCGTGCCATTCTATATTGGAATGCTTCATATTAAATCTAAATATGTTGACTCCCGATTTTAAAAGCAGGGCTATGCTTTTAGAGTTGTTAGTGGCAGGCCCTAGGGTTGCAATTATTTTAGTTTTTCTTTTAGAAGCTGATATTTCCATTTTTCTTTACTGCTATTATAATTAATTTTAAAGCTAAAAAAAACACCCCGGTCCAATGGCCGGGGCGCTCTTTTTTTTATTACTCCGCGCGAGGTCTTGCTTCGTTAACAACTAAAGCTCTGCCGTCAAAATCCTTTCCATTAAAAGTTTCTACAGCCTTTTTAGCATCGGCTTCGTTTCCGTATTCAACAAAACCAAAACCTTTTGACCTACCGGTTTGTCGATCGGTAATTACAACTGCGCTAGCAACTTCTCCAACTTCGGAGAACATTTCCGATAGTTTTTCGTTTGTAACGTTATAAGGAAGATTCCCTACGTATAGTTTATTCATTTTGTGGTCACCACCATTCACTAGATCTCTTGGTGACCACATGGAATACTAAAGATTCAAAAATCACGGGAAACCAAAAAGAAAAAAAATTCACTGCGGAAATTGTAACACAAAATCGTAAAATTACAATAGTTCAAAAGTTACAGTTATAGCTTTAGAAACAGATGTTGTTCCAGATTCTATTGGGGCGCCCCCTCCCCCTAAACCCTCGGCGAATTTTAAAACCGGAGAGGCGGAAGATCCGCCCTCTACTATACTTATAATATTTCCCAATTTTCCGTTTGAATATTTGGCTAAATTTAAAGCTTTTTGCCGGGCATCTTCTAAAGCTTGCTCCAATAAAATACTTTCCGATTGATTTTCGTTATCTAATCTAAAATTTGGACCATAAACATTTGTCGATCCTGTTTGAGCAAGAAGATCGGCAAGACTGCTAGTTTTAGAAATATCCCTAAGAGTAATTTCGACACTATTGTTTACTCTCCATTGACCGGGTCTGGATTTTTGTCTATCTTCTTCCCAATAAGATTCTTCGGATTGAAAAATACTTAAATTTTGGGTTTTAATGTCCGATTCTAGAACACCAAAATTTTTAACCGCGGAGATTATTTTTTCTACAGAGGAATTAACTTCTAAAATAGCCGCGTCTTTGCTGTCGTTAACGGCAGACACCCCGGCGCTAAAACTTGCGACTTCGTTTTTTTGATCCACTGCGGCTAATCCCACAACTGTTATAAAATTTCTTTGCGAAGTAGGATTTAGATTAATAGGACCTATACTCGAATTGGTATTTGGAAGAAGATAAGAAAAGAAATATAAAACTCCTGTAAAAATTAACGAAGCTATAAAACTAATCACTGCGATTTTTTTTGCGCCCATACAAAAATACTACCTCAACCACACATCCCGCGTCAATCTAAAAATATGTTCTAAATTAAAAACAGGACGGGGGGTTGGAAAAATGCTAAAATATATCCATCATGAAAAAAGTATATTTACTTTCCATTTTTTTATTATTAATCTTTATTTTTATTCCTGCGGCAAAATTTAAAACCAATTACGATTCTCAAAAAGTAGTAACCTTAGAAGCAAACCAAACAGTAAACAAGGATTACTTTGCTTTTGGCGACGTGGTGGAAATTTATGGAACTATAAATGGGGACTTATACGCTTTGGGCGGCGAAGTAATTATAGAAGGAATTGTAAACGGGGACATTTTAGCCGCAGGGGGAAATGTAAGAATTTCTGGAAAAACTCCTAATGACGCAAGGGTGGCGGGAGGCAACATTACCATAACGGGAGAGGTTAAAAAAAGCTTAACTGCAATCGGAGGTAATGTAGAAATTGTTGAACCGTCAATAATTGGGGGGTCTTTGGTCGCGGCAGGAGGAAATGTAAGAGTTAGCGCCCCTATTGGAAAAGATATTAAAGCGGTAACAGGAGCGCTGGTAATTGCAAACACAGTTGGGGGCAGTGTAGAGGCGGGGGTAGAAGAATTTAGAATTACTTCTAGCGCGAGGATAGAAGGAAACGTTAAGTATTATGGAAGATCCGAAGCTAAAATAAGCGATGGCGCAACGATACTGGGAGAAGTAACTCAACAACAAACCCCTATAGGAATAAACAAAAACGACTATGATCAAAAAATAAAAGAGGGAAAAAACCTTTTGAGTGGATTTACTTTTTTGGGATTTGTATCGTCACTCTTAACAAGCCTATTATTAGTACATTTTTATCCTAAATTTACAATAAATACTGCGGAGGATTTGCGTAAAAACTTGGGCAAGAATCTTTTGGCGGGTCTTTTAGCCTTAATTGGAGTTCCAATAATTGCCGCCTTTTTAATGTTAACTATAATAGGGCTTCCTTTAGGGTTTATATTATTTGCTCTTTATTTTATAGCTTTATACTTGGCAAAAATACCAGTTGCGTTGTATATTGGAAATCTTATTTTAAACAAATTCGGGCAGAGAAAAAGCGTATACTGGACACTAACATTAGGTTTAGCGGTATTTACCGCAGTTGGTTTATTTCCTGTAGTTGGATTTATATTTAAATTCGGATCTCTAATTGCCGGGCTGGGAACTCTTATTATGGTTAAACGCCAAACGTATTTTAAAGCGAAAAAAGAAAATTTAATCTGATACGATATTATTCTTTATCTCCCCTATTTTCCTCTCTAGTGTTTCTATTACAGTTGTTTTAAGTGTCTTTTTTATTTCTTTCTCGATTTCTGTAACTTTTTTTTCGGCCTCTTTAGAAATTTGAGAACCTAAAACCTTTGTGTTTACAGGAATCTTATCCCCTAGTTTTTTGGCGCTGTCCCCCACCACCCTTACAGCAACGTCTATCTTAGAGTTTGTAAATAGTAAAAACAAAAACACGATTGTAAAAATTATAGGAAATATTAAGGCAGATTTTCTTTTCATGGCAGTTATAATTTATTCTATTCTATACAAAAATCTCTACTTCCGGATTCGCAAAGACCATTTATACACTGGGGACAGGGGTCTTTACCTTGGGCAATAAGATCGTCGCAAGCGCAGGTTCCGGCGGTAAAATTATTCCAAGGATTTGCTTCCATATAACACATAGCGCAGGGAGGCTCCATACAACACCTATAATCCCCCCTTTCCTTTGCCAAACGTATAGCGTAATCCCGATTTAAAATTACTCTTTTTTGCATTTCATCGGGACTAAGTTTAGTAAAAGGCGCCTCTACCCCCCTTAAAGATAAACCATACTCTAGTAAAAATCCTAAAACTAAAAAAAGAAGGGCAAAAGTAATTTTATGTTGTAGTCGCATAGTGAAATTATAACATCTAATACATCTGGTAGAATAGGCTTATGAAACTTTATAAAGAATTTTTTAATAGAAGCTCTGTAGAGGTAGCAAAGGATTTGCTTGGAAAAAGTTTATTTGTAAAATTCGAAAAATCTATTCTTTCGGGCGTAATTAACGAGACCGAAGCCTATAGAGGACTTGACGACGATGCCTGCCACGCGCGCAAAGGAAAAACAAAAAGATGCGAAGTAATGTTTGGGCCGGCAGGATATGCGTATGTCTATTTTACTTATGGAATGTATTACATGTTAAACTTTGTTTGCGAAAAAGAAGACTTTCCATCTGCCGTTTTAATAAGAAGTGTTATTCCAACAAGGGGTGAGGACAGCATGGCAAAAAATAGCTATGGACAAAAATTAGAAGAGCTTTCTAAATATAATCTTAAAAATCTTACAAATGGGCCTGGGAAATTAACCAAGGCGTTTGGAATTACAAAAGAAAACCATAACGGAGTTGACCTAGAAGGACCAGAAATATGGCTTGGCGACAAAAATACAAACTATAAAGATGAACAAATAAAAATAACTCCTAGAATTGGAATAGACTACGCTAAAAAAAGCAAAAATTGGCCTTGGAGATTTTACATTTCGGAAGAGATTTTGGACCAAAAATAAGGTATTCGATTTATATTTAGTTGGTATGCAAAACTAACTTTGTAGTAATAATCATTATTGCCACACCAAGTAAAAGGGCTGTCACGGTTTTAATTTTAGAAACATTTTTGTGATGCGTGCGGGGCAAAAAATCGCTTGCGCCGAGATATAAAAACAAACCCGCCGAAACAGAAAGAAAAACGCCAACCACAAAATCGCTGGATACATAAAAGTATACAAAAACCGCCCCTACTAAAGTCGCGAGCGCCGAAAGTAGATTTACTAATATAATCTTCCTTTTATCCCAACCTACCCTTAACAAAATTCCAAAATCCCCTATTTCGTGAGGGATCTCGTGCAAAAATGTAGACAACGCTGTAATAAAACCTAACCCTGGATTGATAATGTAAGAAGCCGAAATTGCCACCCCATCTACAAAATTGTGAATAGTATCCCCAATAATTATTAAAGGAATGGACGCTTTAGAGATATTGCGCGCCTCATCGTTATGGTGGTGAAGTTCGCAGAAAAACTGCTCAAAAAGATAAGCCCCAAAAAAACTTACGAGAACAAAAGTTAAAGAGATCTCGCCGGACATATCCATTGCCTCGGGGATAAGACTTATCAATGCCACCGTTACAAGAACTCCCGCCGCAAAAGAAATTGAATACTTGGAAAGAGCCTCGAACCAAGATTTTTTAAACAAAAAAAATACCCCGCCAATAAGAGCGAAAACGCTCCCGATTAGAGATAATATTAAGATATTAACTAGATCGGCCATTGCGATATTATATCACTGCTAGAGTCGAGCCTCATCTGGATTTTTCAAAAAATGTGATAATATACATTTATTAATTAGTATTCAAAAATCTATACTATGGAATATTTTGGAAACATAGAAGAATTAACTTTAGCAAACAAAAATTATAGACAGGTTTTACATACGGGAGATAATATGCAGTTGGTTCTAATGAATCTTAGCCCCAAAGAAGAAATAGGCATGGAAGTCCACGAAAATGTTGAACAATTTTTTAGGTTTGAGCGCGGACAAGGAAGTGTTGTTATCGAAAATAAAAGATATCAAGTGTACGATGGAATATCGATAATTGTACCCAAAGGAGCAAGCCACAATGTACTTAATACCTCGGAAGTCGATGATTTAAAACTCTATACAATATACTCCCCCCCTAATCATCCAGAAGGCGCTTTGCATAAGACAAAAGCCGAAGCCGATGAATACGAAAAAAACCGCCATTAAAAAATCTTTGGGTATAATATCTCTAGTTCTTTTTACTTTGGATAGAATAACCAAATACTGGATTCAAAAATCAAATTTTTCTTTAGAAGGAAAGTTAGTAAAGATTAACTTAGTAAAAAATGAGGATCTTTTCTTTTTTCCAGTTAACAAAACTCTGCTTCTGACAATTTCCACAGCAGTTCTTATTGGATTAAGTTATGCTGTAATAAAGTCAATTATCGAAAAAAAGAATATTTTGACCCTTGGGCTTTTTCTTATACTTCTTGGGGGAATAAGCAACATGGCAGACAGAATATTTTTGGGATATGCTCTAGATTGGATATGGGTAATAATTTACCCACTAGCTACATTTAACGTAGCGGATATTATGATTACTTTTGGGATAATAATCCTTATATTTCAACACATAAAACATCCTAGTTTGGTTGGGGTTACGGTAAAACCCAACCATACCTAGGACAAAATTCTCCACTTAAACATCGAGATATAGGCACAAATTTGATACAATCTGTTCACATAATCCGCGGTAGCTCAATGGTAGAGCAGGAAGCTGTTAACTTCAAGGTTGCTGGTTCGAGCCCAGCCCGCGGAGCCACCCTCCTTCGCTAAAGCTACGGAGGGTTTCACCCCCCAGTAGATTTTGCTAGAAGGAGGAGTGCCGTCCGAAGCCTTGGCGAAGGATGGCAATGAACTGTTAAAATTATCTCAATGCACTACGTGTATATACTTCTTTTATCAAATGGGCATTATTATGTAGGTTCAACTTCAGACTTAAGACGCAGATTGCAAGAACACGAGGGTGGAAAATCACCTACTACAAAAAGATTTCTTCCATTAAAACTAATTACGTATCTCGCATTTTCCACCAAAGAAAAAGCAGAGAAATTTGAAACATATCTTAAAACAGGTTCAGGTATTTCTTTTAGAAAAAAGCATCTGGTCTAAAAGCAAACAGCAGACAAATCAATTCTGGCGAGTTCCTGATTAGTTAGAACCAATCGATACCCTGAAAAAGGATATCTCTCTGTTGTTTCGCAAATATCGCTTGTTCTAAACGATTGTACGAAGCTAAAACTATAGAACTCGTAAAATTGGTTTGATTTTAGTAAAATAAAGAAAGAAAATTCAGAAAAATTTATGGAGTTTGTAAAATTACCAAAACTTAAAACAGGCGACAAAGTGGCGATAGTTTCACCATCTTTT
>Ga0210057_1004695_pt1 | contig 17981 bp, 15 predicted proteins | sample CryGeyCG2114_010_2_FD_183968 | JGI IMG/M metagenome (GOLD analysis project Ga0210057, IMG submission 183968) | Groundwater microbial communities from aquifer - Crystal Geyser CG10_big_fil_rev_8/21/14_0.10 (SPAdes) (version 2) | ecosystem: Environmental > Aquatic > Deep subsurface > Groundwater ...
TCGCCCTGCACCGCTGAATGCTCGCACCTCGATGGCTGCGTCTGCTCCGAAGAGTGCGGCGGAAGTATCATCGAACACGGGCAGACCTGCCCCAACAACCCCTCGCCGCCGCCGGCCAGCTGCGAGTTTGGCGGGTGGAGACAGTGCTCGGAGAGCTGCGGGCCAGGCATTACTTCCCGCTCGGACGGCTGCGGGAATACCCAGACCGCCATCTGTAACTTGGGCGAGTGCAGTGGCAGCTCGTGCGTCTGGGGAGAGTGGGGCGGCTGCACCGCTCCTTGCGGCGGGGGCTTTCAAGTTCGCTCCGACACCTGCGGCAACTCGCAGATCCAGACCTGTAACAACCACTCGTGCAATCCCTCGTGTACGTGGGAACCGTGGAGTGCCTGCTCTGAGAGTTGCGGCGGCGGCACTCGTACCAGGAACAACACTTGTGGTGCTACCGAAACCCAGCCGTGCAACACCCAAGCCTGCAGCTGTCCTAACCCCTCGTTTGGTCCGTGGAGCGGCTGTTCGGCGGCTTGCGGAGGCGGCGGCACCAGGGTCCGCGACCAGTTTTGTAACGGGGTGCTGGAGGGTCAGGAAACCGAAGCTTGCAATGATTTTGCCTGCGTCAGCCAGGATGCCTGGTTCCAAACACAGGGCGGCCACTCCTTTGCCGGCAACACTACCGGCACGGCCATCAACTCCGAAGTGTCAACCAGTATTGCCGTCTGTGGCCCCGCCCACGACACCCAGGCCTACTCCATCTTTGACGACGCCGATACGTCCCTGTCAGACGGCTTTGCTACCTCCGGCGGCGGCGCCATCTCCACCAACGGCTTCTCTAACGAGCGAACTATCCCCACCGTGGTCCACGGCACGGCCAACGCCAAGGTCAAAGAAGGCTACGAATTCTTCTACTTGCGCTCCGACTTGGGTAACAACCCCGTCGAGCACGACTTCGGTGATGAGGACAACGCCACTCGGCCAGCCAACAGCGGCATCTACTTTCGAAAAGGCAACCTCGAGATCACCGATCGGCAACCCTGGCAGATATCGAGCGGAGAGAGTATCACCGTCTTTATCGACGGGACGCTACGAATTAGCGACGGCAGCAACCTCGGTCAGATCATCACCGTTGAACCGGGCGGCTTTTTAGCGTTCATCGTCCGCGGCAATGTCTTTGTCCGTAACAATGTTGGCACCGGCACCCCGTCCGGGACAGAAGTGGAGGGCGGAGGTGACTTTAAAACCAGTATCGAGGGCATCTACGTGGCCGATCAGCAGATCATCATCAGCGCCAAGAGAGAGGGCGTGCCTGATGAGAAGTTTATCGGCGCCGGTGTGTTTGTGGGCTGGCAAGGCGTTCAGCTCAACCGTAGCTTCAGCGATGGCTCACCGACCAGCACCCTCAACGCTTGCTACAACACCGAACAATTCGTGTACCGGCCGGACCTGATCGAGAACACGCCGGCCTGGATGAAGCGGGCGCCGACGATTTGGCAGGAGACGAACTAGAACCTATCTGCAAGTAGGTTCGAGGCGGTACAGATCGGCGGCTGCTAAAACGACCTCAGATTGACGCCGGTAGTGAAGTTTTCCTGAACCGTCTCGGTGTTGGCGTTAAGGGTGGGGATATCTTTGCGGAGGGTGAAGTTGATGTTGATGTGCTTGCGGGAGCCGTCCGCGTTGGGCGTGCAGTCGAACTGGGGCGTACCAACCAGCTCCACCGCCTCTGAAGTCAAAAACACGCCCGAGTTGGAAGCAATCTTACCATCCTCGACAAAGAAACGGGTATCTTGGCCGTCCAGCGAACGAATGGTCAGCTCGGTCATGCCGGTTTGACACGTCTGGCCGGCAGTGTTGGCGACCACGTCGGCTGAGTTCCTGACCAGCAGCTCCATCTGTCCCAGCGCGTAACTGCCCTCGCTCTTGACCCGCTGAGTGACGCCTGACTGGGAGTTGCTCCGTAAAGAGGCGATGAACATCCCCGAGGCAGTCAGCGCCAAGATCACCGTCAGGGTGATGACGGTCAGCAGTTCGATCAGCGTGAAGCCGGCTTGGTCAGCGTCGGTAGCAGAGCTGGTCGAAGAGGGCCAAGTAATGACAGCGGGAAAGAAAATCATAGCTAAGGTGTGTTACGGGCGGAACACTGCCGCTACTCTAAATATCTCTAAATTCCTGCCAGACTTCAACCTGACGGGTCCTGGCGCCTTCCTGCCAAGAGACCCGAACGCGCAGCCGGATCTCCTCGAACCCACCGTCGTCCTGCCGCCAAACCGAAGCCAGCCGAGTGAAGCTAGCCCCGGGGGGAGAGTCGGGCATGGTGTCGCCGGCGCCGCATGGGCCGGCAGACATCGCCTCGAACTCGGTGGAGTTGGCGGGCAGGGTAGGCAAACAGTAGTTAGCAGTGGGCAGGGCGGCGTGGAATGCCGACCACCCCAGCGTGTTTCGTTCGCGGCGGAACATCTCGACCGCTTGCTGGGCGCGCTCGGTGGCGATCGATACCAGCTTGCTCTCGGCGGATATTTTGACCGAGTAAGTCAGGCCGCTGGCCAGGGCAGTCATCACCAAACCAACGATAGCGATAGCGATGACCAGCTCAACCAGGCCCTGACCGGGACTGCTGCCGGCTCCGGTCTGCCCAGCCAGACGAAAACCCTGGCGTCTCACAACAGCCCTCCTTCAGAAATTTCACCGCCGGCGCTGACCGTAAACTGGTACTGATCAGTGCCGTGGCTCAAAGTGATGGTAGCCGGGGCGTTAACGCCGCCGTGCAGGACGCGGAAGGTGATATCGAGGGCCGCGTCAAAGGCAACTTTCTCGTTTAGCTGAGTGGTGGAGTCTACGATGTCGGTGCTTGAGCAGTCAGCTGTTAAGGTCAAACTGGAGGTACCGGCGGCAGCCGTGACTTGGTAGCCTAGCAGGCGGCCACAGCCGCTGGGCCGGTCGCCCGCCCGAGCCTTGGTCCGGGCAGTGGTCATGACTGACTGAACCTGTTTAGCGGCGGCAATCAGCTGTTGGCGGTTGTTAAACGAAGCAAAACCCACCGCCCCGCCCACCAGCAGCAAGGTCAGCGAGATGGTGACCAACAGCTCGATGAGGGGAACCCACCGCCCCGCCCACCAGCAGCAAGGTCAGCGAGATGGTGACCAACAGCTCGATGAGGGTAAATCCCGGCAGGGCCGAGGGTGGCTGGCGGTGGTTCGGCAGCAACTGGGCAGTCATGGTCTTACTTGATGGTACCAGATAGGAGCGACCAGGGAACAGTGGGCGACGGCTGGCAACGGTGGGCGACAGAGGACTACAAGGCTATCCAGCAAGAGAAAAAGCAGGCAGAAAACCTAGTTGCAACCATTTTCTTGAACTTCCAGACAGCATTGCCATCCAGTCGGCCGAGCTTTACTCACGAGCTTTACTCAATTCTGAAGTTCAAGAATCTGGTCCTTAAGGATTGCGCACTTCCACTAGGACGCTACCCGGTTCAGTGTGGTATCGCAACCAAAACTCCTGGTTAGCGCTAAAAACATTGTACCTATAAACGTAGGGGTCGGTGTTGGTAGGATCAATTAATCTATCCTCCGACCCTTTCGACAAGTAGTTTTGCCGCTCCAAATACGGGATCAATATTTTGTAGTAATTATCGGACCTCCCGTTGGGCGTTATCCCTAAGTCAGAAAAACTAGGATAGCGGCCGTTGTCAACGCGGAACAGCACCAGGGCTTGACGGACCGTCTCGATGTCGGTCTGCCGCTTGGCGTTGCGCGAGCTTTGGCCGGCTGACTGGAAGCTGACCACCCCTATCGTGGCCAGGATGGCGATGATGGAGATCACCACCAGCAACTCAACCAAGGTAAAACCTGGCTGGCGGTGGCGCCAAACGCGACGGAGTGCGGCGGTCATACCGTAATGCTACCTGGGTTACTGCTGTTGCCGCAAGCAGAAAAAGTCTTTAGGAGTGCCGGCAAAGGTGCAGGAGGAGGTTGACGAGTTACCGTTACCGCTGTTCTCCAGCCCGGCACAGACGCAGTAGGAGGCGGTGTCAATGCAGTTCAAGAAGGGGTAGTTAGTACCTTGAGGATCCTGGGGCAAGCCAGCCGGTAGGTGGCCGGCGGCCATCACTGAACAATCAGCGTTGTACTGCTGGTTGTTAGCCAGGTAGTACAGCTCAAAGGCGATACTGAATAGCGCGCATGTCCGCCATGCGGCGCGCGTCACGCGACTGGCGCTGAGCCGAAGTGAAAGCGGTGATGCCGATAGCCACCAGGATGGCGATGATGGCGATCACCACCAGCAGCTCGATCGGGGTGAAACCGGAGGAGAGAGCCGCGGAAAGTAAACATTGGTTACTCAACGTTACATCAACCAGAAATCACTGAAGAGATTGTACGCAGAAGGTGTCTAGTGAGGCCGCGCCGCAGGCAGAACTGAATTTGCAAGTACCAGCACTGCCAAACCCACATGAGTTGCCACTTCCAGTGACCTCTAAATTAGCGAAAACCGCATATTTCGTGGGGGGAGTTAACGCATCCGTACCACAGCTGTAGCTCGCGCCAGTTGGATCGAGTGGTGTTCCCTCTGGGAAAACAGTTGCGTCACCAAACATAGTCGCACAAGCCGCATAAGCACCAATCTTCAAAAAATACTGCTCGAATCCAGCCTGAACACTCTTCATGTCCGCCCGGCGGGTGGCGTCACGGGCAGACTTCTGGGCCGAGCTAAACGCCGTAATACCAATCGCCACCAGGATAGCGATGATAGCGATCACCACCAGCAACTCGATCAGGGTGAAGCCGGCCCGGCTCTTTAAACCCAACTTCGATCTAAAGAGAGAAGATTTGGGTCGAATCGTATTTAACAGATAGTAACTGTTGAACATATCCCCATTATGTACACATTTGTTGGCTAAATGCAAGGTCATTAAAAAACCTTTCCCCTAAAAACCCTCCTCGCCAAGCTCCTACCTCACCACCTTGATGGTAACTTGGCTGAGCGGGGTGCTGGCCGAGGTGACGCCGGTAAACTCGCTGACCGTCAAGTTGGCAGTGTAGTTGCACTCGGGCAGATTGCAGTCGTAAATATGCCGGCTGGTATCTTGGGACTGGCCCAGCTGGGCAGACTGGCCGTCGCCATAATCTAGTTTGACGCGCAGGCCCAGTTCCTCGGTGATGTCCAGTAAGTAGCTAAACTCGACCACCTGACCGCTGGTGATCTGGAGGGTACGGTTGACGCTGTCCATCGGTGGATCGGTCTGGAATGTCAAAATGACTGGCCGCGGCTGGCACGTCGAAAAGCAAGTTTGGGGACAGTCAACCGCTTCTGTCCACTGGCTGCCCGTCCCGATACTGACCTCGCTCTGACAACACTGGTAGCCGTAGCCGCCGCAGCTGCTCAACGGCTGAATTCCAGGCAGTTCCTGCCGGCTGAACACCTCGACTACTTCGTTGGCTTCCACCAACACTTCCCGAGAGCGGCCCCATAGCTCGACAGCGACTTTGCCGCGGGCCTGACCGAACACCAACCCACTGCTGCCCGGCACTTTGCGTACTTGCAGAGGGAACTCGCCCTGCTCGATCACAATCGGCTCAAGGCTGAACTGCTCACAGATCGCTTCCAGTTGGTACTGACGGTCAGACAAAAACCGCAACTGGACCAGCCGGACCCCTGCCTGGCTACTGTCCAGGATGCCTTTTTCCCGGCAGTTGCGATGGTAGCGGCCGGGATTGCGGGCCACCGTCTGACCTTGGCTGATGATGTCCTTGAGCTGGCCAACAGCCGCCACCAGCACTACTTCCCGGGCAATCACGAACGTCAGCACTCCAGCCGCCGCCAGCACTACTAGAGAAACCGCAAAGAACTTGAGTACTCGCACCGTACTATCATAATAACGACAAATACCAGCGGATGATAGAGCCGCCCGCCGTCAAGGCCACCAAGGTACCGGCCACCAAAAACGGGCCGAAGGGGATAACCTGGCCCAGCCGCCGCTTGCCCAGCCCGATCAACCCTACTCCTACCAGGGCACCGGTCACAAACGCCGCCAACAGAGCCACCGTTAGCTGGGGCCAGCCCACCAGCAACCCGATCGGTACCACCAGTTTGACATCGCCCAGGCCAAGGCCGCGGCCGCGGGTCAGCCGCCACAACAACCAAAACAGGGCGGCGGCCGCGGTGGTAGCCGCTACCGACAGGGCCAAGTCAAGCGGCCGCATGATGCCAAAGCTCACCAACACTACCCGGTACAAGACCGTTAGCATGAACAGTCCCATCACCGCCGCGTCGGGAATGATCAGGAAAAGAGCGTCAGTGACGGCGATGATCAGCAGCAGTACACCCACGATCAGCCAAAAAAGCGGCTGGAGGACCTGGAACGGCGCCTGAGTTAACTGAAAGAACACAAACCCTGCCAGATACCACCACACAAACAACAGGCCGGTCAGCATCTCGAAAACCAAGTGGGATAAGCTAATCGGCTGGCGGCAGTGACGGCACCGACCCCCCAAAGCTACAAATGACAGCAAGGGAATGTTGTCGTACCAAGCGATTTGTCGGCCGCAGTGGTCGCAGCGCGACCGCGAGCCTGACCAGTCTTCGCCGGCCAGAGTGCGGTGCACCACCACGTTCAAAAAACTGCCCACCGCCGCTCCCAGCACGAACAACACTATCCCCGACAGAACCAACACCAATGTCATAGTTGTACTAAACTCATAGCAAATTCCGGCCCAAGCTAATCTGGTGGGACTGGTCCGGCTGAGCCTAATTTTATCCCGAACTGATGGCAAAACTCCAGCTGAGCTGAGTATTGGCTAAGAGATTGACTATTAGTTAAGCTGGCGGCGACCGAGCTAGAACTGGGTTGTCAGGGTATAGATCGGCATAATGATCGAGACGGTCATCAGCCCGACACCGATACCCAGCACAATCATGATCAGCGGCTCAAAAGCGGCGGTCAGGTTCTTGACGTCCTGCTCAGTTTCCTTCTCAAAGTAGACCGAGACTTTCATCAGCACATCGTCGAGCTTGCCGGTTTCTTCGCCGACCGCTATCATTTGCTGGAGCAGCAGCGGCCATAGTCGCCGGTCGGACAGTGTTTCCGCCAGGCTGACGCCTTTCTCCACATTGTTTGACGCCTTGACGATGGCTTGGCGGTAAATTATCGAGGATGCGGCGTCACCGACCGTCTCCAACGCCTGGAGCAGGGAGATGCCGGCGCCCAGCAGCAGGGAGAGCGTCCGGGTAAACTCGGTCAGCACAATTTTTTTACGCAACTCGCCCATGATCGGCACTTTAAACAGCAGTAGGTTGATCGCCTGACTGCCGCCAGGTCGGCGAGACCAAAGCCGAAAACCAACCACTCCGCCCAGCACCAGCGCCGCCAACACCCACCAGTAACGCACCGAGAAGTTGGAGAGAGCAATTAAGCCGCGGGTCATGATGGGCAAGTCGGACCCAAAGTCCTCGTACAGCACAGCCAGTCGTGGCAGCACAAACACCATCATGATGGCCGTCACCACCACCATGGCGATAATGACGATCACCGGGTAAATCAAGGCACCGCGCGTCTTAGAGCGAAACTCGCTGTCTTTCTCCATGTTGATGGCTAGCCGTTCCAGCATTTGGTCAAGGATACCGGCCGACTCACCGGCCTTGATCAGCTGAACGTAGACTTTAGAAAAGTGTTTGGGATACCGTCCCAGCGACTTGGAGAACGAGTTGCCGCTTTCGATATCGCGGGAAACTTCGCTCAAGATCTTGCTGAGGGCCGGTTTAGACTGCTGGCGGAGGATGTCCAGCGAGTCGGTCAGAGGCAGCCCGGCCGTGATCATGGTAGACAATTGGCGGGTAAAGTTGGAGATGTCCTTGGACTTGATGCCCGAGATCAGGCCGCCCAGGGTGCCAAACATCGGCTCGGCTTCAGACTTAATGGTGATCACGAACAGACCGCGGTTGCGCAAGACCTGGACCGCCAGCTGAGCATGGCGGGCATCGACCTTGCCCTCGACGGTCTCGCCGTGCTCGTTCTTGGCAGTGTACTGAAAATACGGCATAGTCGGACAGGGCTACATTCCCTGGAGCATCCGCTCCAGTTCGGCCGGCCGGAAGGCGTGCATCATCGCTACTTCTTTGGACACGGCGCCGCGCTGTACCAGTTGCTGGAGGCTGGTTTCGATCAACATCATGCCGTACTCGGCCGAGGTCTGGATAACGTTATCGATCTGGTAGGTCTTTTCTTCGCGAATCAAGTTGCGCACCGAGGGCAGAACCACCATGATCTCGGTAGCCACGATCCGTTCGCCGCTGATCTGGGGTACTAGCCGCTGGGAAATGACCGCCTGGAGAGTGGCGGCTAGCTGCTGGCGGACCTGGTTCTGCTGGGCCGCCGGAAAGACGTCAATGATCCGGTCAATTGTTTGGGCGGCAGTAGTGGTATGGAGGGTAGCGAACACCAGGTGGCCGGTCTCGGCGATAGTTAGGGTCGAGGCGATCGTCTCGAAGTCGCGCATCTCGCCGACCAACACGATGTTGGGGTCTTCGCGCAAAGCCGAGCGCAAAGCCAAGTGCCAGTCATGGGTGTCGGCGTTGATCTCGCGCTGGGAAATAATGCTTTTTTTGGGCGAAAAGACGAACTCGATGGGATCTTCGATGGTGACGATGTGCTCGGCCCGGGTGGTGTTGATTTGGTCTATCAGGGCAGCCAAAGTGGTGGACTTGCCCTCACCGGTAGGGCCGGTGATCAGCACTAAACCCTGGCTGTAGTTGATGAAGTCGGAAAAAATCGGCGGCAGCTTGAGCTCCTCGAGCGTTTTTATCTGGCCCGGGATCAGTCGCAGAGCGGCGGCCAGGGTGCCTTTCTGGTGGTAGACGTTAACCCTGAACCTGCCTTTGTCTTTGTACTGGTACCCAAAGTCAACTTCCTTGTTGACCTCCACAAAGTTCTTTTGTTCCTGGGTCATCAACGGCAGGATCAAGGCTTGAGCTTGGTCGGCAGACAACACCGGCGCCTGCTGGATCGGCAAGAGGTTGCCCTCCACTCGGATGACCGGCCGAGAGCCGACCAGGAGGTGGACGTCAGAGCCCTGGTGCTCAAACACCAGGTTGAGGATGTCGTGAATGTTCATAGTAGTTAGCTCCCGCTTTAAGTGTGATCTTTAAGTATGCCCCTAAACCTGGGCTACCCGCAAGACTTCTTCCACGGTGGTGACGCCATCGAGTACCTTCAAGTAGCCGTCCTGCTTCATCAGCAGCATGCCTCCCTTGACAGCATTTTGCTCGAACTCGCCGGCCGGCCTGTTTTTAAGGATCAGGCTGCGGAGAGTGTCGGTGATCGGCATCACCTCAAAAATACCGATCCGGCCAATAAACTCCGGCTCGTTGGCGGGCCGGTCCGGACTGGGCCGGTACAAAGTAACCTGGTCAGGGTCCTGTTTGCGCTGTTTGCACCATTGTTGAAAGTACGGGCCCAGCACCTTTTTAATGTCGGCCATCACTTCCGGCGGCGGCGTGTATTCCTGACGGAACCGGGGGTTGATACGGCGGACGATCCGCTGGGCCATGGTCAGTTCCAGCGATGACGCCAGTAAGAACGGCACCGCCCCCATGTCAATCATCCGAGGGATCGAAGTAGCTGCCGAGGAGGTGTGAAGGGTAGAGAACACTAGGTGGCCGGTCAGCGATGCTTGGACCGCCAACTCGGCCGTCTCAGCGTCGCGAATCTCACCAACCATCACAATGTTGGGGTCCTGGCGTAGGAACGAGCGCAGGCCGGAGGCAAAGGTCAGCCCGGCAGCCGGATTAGTCTGGACCTGGTTGACGCCGGCAATCTGGTACTCAACAGGGTCCTCCAGGGTGATGATGTTGACCTGCTTGGTGTTGATCTTGTTGAGCACCGAGTACAAAGTAGTAGTTTTTCCCGAGCCGGTAGGGCCGGTCACCAGCACGATGCCGCGCGGCACCGACACCGCCCTCTCCAACCGCTGGGCGGCAATCCCGGTCAGGCCCAGTTCCGCCAAAGTAGGCGCGGAAACGTTCTTTTTGAGCAACCGCATAACTACCTTTTCGCCGTTAATAGTGGGCAGGGTAGAGATACGCAGGTCGACCTCCTGGCCGTCAGAAGTAAAGTCGGATCGACCGTCCTGTGGTAGCCGCTTCTCGTCGATCTTGAGATCAGCTAGAATTTTGATCCGCGACACCACCGCTTCGTGGACCGTTCGCGGCAGGATCAGCTTTTCGCTGAGGATGCCGTCTATCCGGTAACGAATCCTGGTCCGGTTCTCCTGAGGCTCGATGTGGACGTCCGACGCTCGAGCCTTGACGGCGTAAGCTAGGATCGTCTCAATAATCTTGGCTACCGGCGCCTGGCGAATGATCTCACCGGACAGCGCCGACAGGTCCTGCTGCTCGGCTTTCAGGTCACGGATCTGGCTGGTTTCTTCAACGGCTTGGTTAACCTCAGTCGAGATGCTCTGCGAGTAACGTTCGTTGATAGTGGTCTTGAGCTCGGAAGGCATGGCGTAGTGGGGGACGATTTTTTTGCCGGTCTTTTGGCTGGCAAAGTCGATTGCCGACAGATCCAGCGGGTCGGCCATGGCTACCCACAAAGTGTCATCTTGGGTATTGATCGAGAACGGCAGCATTAGGAACCGCTCGGCCACGATCTCAGGAAGTTCCGACAGGGCTTCGGGCGAGACGCCGGTCTCGGACAGCTTAATGAACGGAATGTTGTTGAACTCGGCACGGGCCCGGGTAAGTTGCTCTTCGTTGATGTATTTGTTGGAGATGAGGATGTTATCGACCGGCTGGCCGCTGTTCATCTGTTCTAACTTGACCTGGTTAGCTTGTTCTTCTGACAAAATCTGCTGCTGCAGCAAGACGTCGAGCAATGTCAAGTTGTGAGGCGCGGGGGTAGGGTCGTCGAGCAGCTCCATCTCGTCCGATGACAGTTGGTTGGCATTGGGCTGGACAGCTATCCGCTGGGGCGGCGGTTTCTCGGCCAACGGCGCCGGCAACGTCCCGACCATCGGTTGGGACTGGCGGGCAGGTTGCCGGGAAGTTGAGACCGGAGTGGGCTGGTTGGCAGGAACGGCAGGATTGGGCATAACACGTCAATCAACCTGGCAACGGCCAGGCATGATACGATGCACTGTATCACTATGACACATCGAGTACCTCGACACAAGGCGAGCCAAAAGGGTGGCCGGCAGGCTGCCGCCCCGGCCGGCGGCGGCCAAACTTGTCTGCTGGTGACCGGCGCGCTGAGCGCAGCCGAGTCTGACCAGCTGGTGCTAGCCCAACTGCGGCTCCTCGAACCGGACTGGGCACCGACCCACCTTGACCATCCCGATATTGCCCGGCTTAATCCGGACACAGCCTTGAGCATTTCCTTGGTGCGGGACCTGCAGTCCCAGCTGGGGTACCGGCCGCTCCAGCGCCAGCAGCGCTACATCATTATTTATCGTCTTGACCAAGCTTCACTGCCGGCCCAGCACGCCTTACTAAAGTCACTGGAGGAGCCGCCTGCCTACGTTACCATTATTGCCACCACCGCCCAGCTGGACAAGCTGCTCGAGACGATCAGGTCACGCTGTCTTGTCCAGCGGGGCCGATCCGGCCAGCTCTCATCTTTTTCCGGGGACGCTGCCGACGACCAAAGCGAGTGGTCATACACCCGGCTGGCCCAAACCCGGCTGGCCGAGCTGATCGCCCAAGCAGACCAAGTAAGCGACCGAGCGGTGGCACTAAACAAGCTGGAGCAGGCTATCAAGTCTTGGCACCAGGACCAGGCCGCCCGTGACCGGCTGTCGCCGAGCCAGTACGCCCAAGCCATGGAACTACTGCACGACTGCTGGAGCGGAGCCGGTGCCAACGCCAACGTCAAACTGGCAGTGACGGACTGCTTGGTCCGGGTCAAAGCCCTGCTTGATCGGGCCGACGCTGGTTGAATGCGCCGGCACAACCACATTTTGATAACGACACGGACCGGTCTCTCCAGACCTGACGGCGCTAATCCGGTCAAAACTTGGTATAATCAGGTAGGTCAGAAAACAGCCGATTTTACTGCTCCTGACACTGCCTTCTCGAGGAACTTGGCACTTACCGGCCAATGTGTTATAAGAGAGTCTTATCATTTTCTTTCTCGAGTAACGTACCGTTATGCGCGCCAAATCAACTGTCAGTCATTCCTATCAAGCTGCCGAGATTAAAGTTCTCAAAGGCTTGGAGCCGGTCCGCAAACGGCCGGGGATGTTCATTGGGTCAACTGACTCCAAAGGCCTCCATCATCTAGCTAAAGAAATCCTGGACAACGCCGTCGACGAAGCCATTGCCGGTTACGGCAGTCGAATCCAGCTGGTCCGCCAATCTGTCGCGCCGATCCACCACCAGCTGAGCGGCAAAGATAGGCTGGGAGAAGAAGTGATCACCGTGGTGGACAACGGTCGAGGTATTCCGGTCGACATCCACGAAAGCGGCAAGTCTGCTCTGGAAGTCGTCATGACCACTCTACACTCAGGTGGCAAATTCGAGGAGACAGCCTACCAAGCCTCGGGAGGCCTGCACGGGGTAGGCTCGGCGGCGGTTAACGCCCTGTCCCAACTGGCCATGGTGGCGGTCAAGCGCGATGGCAAGTACCACTACCAAGCATACAACCGCGGCGCACCTCAGAGGGAAGTAGCCGTCATCGACCAACAGCAGCTGGAACAGCTGTTTGGGGTGGCCGCCGACAGGTTTGTCAAACTGGGGACCGGCACCATCGTCTCGTTCGTGCCCGATCCCAGCATTTTTTCAACTACTTCGTTCAGCCACAAACAGCTCAGCCAGGTCCTCAAAGACCGCGCCTACCTGCTGGCCGGGCTGTACTTAGAGTACATCGACCAGATCGAGAACGCCACCAAGCACTACTACTTCGAGGGCGGCATTAAGTCACTGGTCGAGCACCTCAACATGCACCGCAAGCCGCTCCACCAAGTTTTCTACACCGAGGGAACCTGGCGCGACACCGAGTCCAAACTGCAGATCGGCGTCGAGACAGCTATTCAGTACAGCGACGCCTACTCGGAACAGGTGGAGTCGTACGTCAACGTCATCCGCACGCCCGACGGCGGCGCCCACCTCAACGGTTTCCGGATGGCGCTGGGCAAGGTACTGCGCGACTACGCCGTCAAAAACAATTTGCTCAAAGACAAAGAGTCGTTCGTAGCCGACGATCTCAAGGAAGGCCTGACCGCCGTGATTTTTGTCAAAATGCCGGCCAACGATCTTCAGTTTGAGTCCCAGACCAAAGCTAGACTTAACAACTCCGAAGCCCAGTCGGCTGTGTACCAGGTGGTCAAAGATAACTTGGCCACTTTTCTGGAAGAACACCCCAAAGTGGGCAAGACGATCATCGAAAAGGTGATGCTGGCCGCTCGGGCCCGGCTGGCCGCTCGGGCCGCCAAGGATGCCGTCATCCGCAAGGGCGCGCTGGAAGGCTCAACTTTGCCCGGCAAGCTGGCCGACTGTCAGAGCCGGTCGCCGGCCGAGAGCGAGATCTTTCTGGTAGAAGGGGACAGCGCCGGCGGCAGTGCCAAGAACGCTCGCGACCGGCGTTTCCAGGCTATTTTTCCGCTCCGCGGCAAGATCCTCAATACCGAGCGGGCCCGGCTGGACCGGATCATCGCCTTTGAAGAGCTCAAAAACCTGGTGGTGGCGCTGGGGGCCGGCATCGAAGAGACTTACGACTCCCAAAAGCTGCGCTACCACCGCATCATTTTGATGAACGACGCAGACGTGGACGGCGAGCACATCACCACCTTGGGGCTGACTTTTTTCTTCCGCCACTTGCCGGACATTATCGAGGGCGGCTATCTCTACATTGCCGTGCCGCCGCTCTACAAGATCACTCATAAAAACGATGCTCAGTATGCCTACACCGAGCCAGAACTCAAACAAATGACCGGGGACATCAAGAAAAAAAATCCTCAAGCCAATATCGGCATTCAGCGCTACAAAGGCCTGGGCGAGATGAACCCCGACCAGCTCTGGGAAACGACCATGGACCCGAACGTGCGCATCCTCAAGAAGGTAACGGTGGCCGACGCTCAGAAAGCCGACCAAACTTTCAGCACTTTGATGGGCGATGACGTCCTGCCGCGTAAGAAGTTCATCCAGTCTCACGCTAAGTTAGCCGAACTGGACGTCTAAGGAGATACTTTAGAGAAGCGTAACAAGTACCCGCAAAGGACCTATGTCAGCTACTATGACCGTGCTAATCGAGATCCCGGCCGGCTCCGATGTTAAGTACGAACTGGACGAGGAAACCGGCCGGATGATGGTCGACCGGCTGATGCCGACCGCCATGCGTTATCCCGTCAACTACGGCCTGGTGCCGGACACCCACGGAGAGGACGGCGATGCCCTGGACTCGCTGGTCTTTACCTCTAAACCGGTTTTGCCGGGAGTGGCTATCGACTGTAAGCTGATCGGCCTGCTGGAGATGGAAGACGAAGCGGGTGTTGACCACAAGCTGGTGGCGGTGCCGGCCCAAACCAAGATCGACCCGGTCTGCGGCGACTGGAACTCGCTCGACGACGTTCCCGAGGCCAGCAAGCGGGAAATCAAGCATTTCTTTGAACACTACAAAGACCTCGAGCCCCACAAATGGGTCAAGCTCAAAGATTGGCGGGACGTGACCGCGGCCGAGCAAGTGCTGGCCGCCGGCCGCCAGCGGGCCAAGAGGTAATCACTTCATCAAGTACTAAATAGGTTCTAGGTATGGCCGATACCGACAGCGATCAAGTTGACCAACCCACCAGCCAGTCAGATGCCGCGGCACTCACCGCGGCCGATGCCCAAGACCGGGCCGAGCTGATCGGTACCTCGGAAAACTCCCGCTTCGGTCTGCTAAAGCATGTCTCGATCGTCGAAGAGATGGAGAAGTCATACCTGGACTACGCCATGAGCGTCATCGTGGCCCGGGCCCTGCCTGACGTCCGCGACGGCCTCAAGCCGGTCCATCGCCGCATCCTGTACTCGATGTACAAGAGCGGCTTTCACCATACTAATCCCTACAAGAAGTCGGCCCGGATCATTGGTGACGTGCTGGGCCGCTACCACCCTCACGGTGACGCGCCGGTCTACGGGGCGCTGGTCAGGCTAGCCCAAGAGTTCTCGATGCGCTATCCCTTGATCGACGGCCAAGGCAACTTCGGCTCGATCGACGGTGACAGTCCGGCCGCCATGCGGTACACCGAGGCCCGGCTAGCCAAGATCAGCCAGGAGCTGTTACTCGACATCACCAAAAACACGGTCGAGTTTGTCGACAACTTCGATGGCTCGCTCCAGGAGCCGGTGGTCCTGCCGGGCAAACTGCCTAACTTGCTGCTGATGGGCTCGGAGGGCATCGCCGTGGGAATGGCCACCAAGATCCCGCCGCATAACTTGGCGGAAGTGGTGGGCGCTATCAAAGCCGTTATCGACATGGGCACGGTGGAGCAGCCCGATCAGCCTGACCTGCCGCACCGGCACATTGACGCCGTGCTGGCCACCGAGCCGCGTCAGCTGGCTGGCAGTTTCGACACCAAGGCTTCGATCGACGACATCATGGCCCACATCAAAGGCCCGGACTTTCCCACCGCCGGCATCATCTATGATTTTGCCGCCATCACCGAGGCTTACCGCACCGGCAAAGGCCGAATCATGATCAGGGCCAAAGCCAAGATCGAGGAAGGTTCCAAAGGTTACCAAATCATCGTCTCCCAGCTGCCGTACCAGGTTAACAAAGCCCGGCTGTTAATGAAGATCGCCGGTTTGGTCCGCGACAAAAAGATCAAAGGCATCCGCGACCTGAATGACGATTCTGACCGCCAGGGGCTGCAGATCACCATCGACTTGAAGCGCGACGCCCGTCCCAAAGTCGTCCTCAACAAACTGTTTAAGTTCACCGATCTGCAGACGTCGTTTGCCATGAACATGGTGGCGCTCAACGCTGACGGCGTGCCCCAGCTGATGAACATCAAGCAAGTGCTGCGCGAGTACGTCAGCCATCGCCAGCTGGTGATCGTCCGCCGCACCCAGTACGACCTGGCTGCCGCTCGGGACCGGGCCCACATTCTGGAGGGCTTGATCATCGCCCTTAATAACCTGGACGACGTTATCGAGACGATCCGTCGCTCGCCCGACAGCGACCAGGCCCGGGAGCGATTGATGAAGAAGTTCGGGCTGAGCGAACCCCAAGCGGTGGCTATCCTGGAGATGCAGCTCAAGCGGCTGGCGGCCCTGGAGCGTCAAAAAATCGAGGACGAGTACCAGGCTATCAAGCACTCCATCACTCAACTGCTTAACCTGCTGGGCTCACCTCAAGCTATTCTGGGAGTGGTCGCAACCGAGATCGATGGGCTGGCGGCCCAGTACGGCGACGACCGCCGCACCAAAGTCGTCAAAGGCAAGGTTGGCCAGTTCTCGGAAGAGGACCTGGTGGCCAACGAGGCGGCCGTCATTACTTTGACCGAGTCCGGCTACGTCAAGCGGCTGAACCCCAGTTCGTTCCGGTCGCAGTCGCGGGGCGGCAAGGGCAGTTCCGGCGTCAAGATGAAAGCCGAAGACGTTGTCAAGACTTTGCTGTCCGCTGAAACTCACGACACCATTTTGTTCTTCACCAACCAAGGCCGAGTGTTTAAGCTGAAGGCTTACGAAGTTCCCGAGGCCAGTCGTCAGGCCAAGGGTACGGCTATCGTCAACCTGCTCAACCTCAAAGCCGAAGAGTTCGTCCAAACCATGCTGCTGCTCAACGAGGGCCAGGACACGGACAAGTACATCACTCTGGCCACCCGCAAAGGCTTGGTCAAAAAAACGGCCGTCAAGCTGTACCAAAACATCCGCCAGAACGGCATCGTGGCCATCACTCTCAACCAGGGTGACGAGCTGGTCAAAGGCATTCTGACTACCGGCGAAGAGTTCTACATCATGCTGATCACCCACCATGGCAAAAGCATCAAGTTCAGCGAGCGGGAGGTCAAGGCGTCCCAGCGAGACACCAAAGGCGTCAAAGGCATTACCTTGCGCCGGGACGACTCGGTCATCGGGGTGGAGGCCTTCCCGCCGTCACTCGAGAAAACCGGCCGCAAACAGGGCTTCCACCAACTGCTGGTGGTCACCGAGCGGGGCCTGGGCAAGCGGACCAACTTTGACGAGTACCCGGTCCAGAGACGATCCGGCATGGGCGTGAAAGTAGCCGAGATCACCAAAAAAACCGGCTTGGTAGCGATGGCCTCGATGGTCACTCACCAGCACCAAGAGGTGGTTATCAGCACCCAGCTGGGCCAAACCATCAAGATCCCGGTCACCAAAAGATCGATCCCTACTCTGACCAGGCCGACTCAAGGCGTCATCCTGATGCGGCTCAAGGCAGACGACCAGGTCTGCGCGGTGGCGCTGACGCTCAAAGAGGAGGCTGGCGGCCCACCCGCTGGGCTGAGCTCAGCAAAGTGATTTTGACGGAACTTTAGAACCACCCCTAGAACCACCCCGCCAACGAACTGCCCTTAATAATTCAGACACCTTAAAAAAAGTTTTCGAATCGTGGGCCAAAATGTCCCACTAATGGCCCACCAATGATGGTCATCAAAAAAGCACTTACAAACGGAATTTGTTACAATGGCAAAAAAGTAGCAATAAACAGATAGGTTCACACCATGTCAGACACTAATGACCGAAAAATGATCGACTGCCGCCAGATGCCCAGTGAGGCCAACTGCCAGCTGACGATGATGGGCCCGGAAGACGACCTGCTCGACGCGGCGGTAGACCACGCCGTCAACAAGCACGGCCACCAGCGCCGTCCTGAGCTCAGGGAAGAACTCCGCTCGGTGCTGACGGCGGCGCCGACTGGGGCTTAGCGTCTAAGACTCGGCGGGGTGAAGTTCGCCTCTACCTCAACTCGAGCAAGCAAGCGGGTAGGGGTGTCACCGAAAATTAGGATGTTCATTTAACTTCTCGCGGTGATGCTCAATTTTCCTGTTTGGTGG
>Ga0210057_1004697_pt1 | contig 17973 bp, 15 predicted proteins | sample CryGeyCG2114_010_2_FD_183968 | JGI IMG/M metagenome (GOLD analysis project Ga0210057, IMG submission 183968) | Groundwater microbial communities from aquifer - Crystal Geyser CG10_big_fil_rev_8/21/14_0.10 (SPAdes) (version 2) | ecosystem: Environmental > Aquatic > Deep subsurface > Groundwater ...
AGATAAAAAAGGATGAAGAAGAGGAAGATATGCCAATCAGAAAAAGAAAAGGTGGACTCATCTCTACTTACGTCCATCCCCCACTATCACTCTTGGAAGAGGATCAAGGTAAACCAAATACAGGAGACATAAAAGCAAATGCAAACATCATCAAACGCACACTTGCAAACTTCGGCATAGAAGTAGAAATGGATGAGATAACAGTCGGACCCACCGTCACACGTTATGCATTGAAGCCAGCCGAAGGAGTGAAACTCTCTCGCATAGTAGGACTACAAAATGACTTAGCACTTTCTCTAGCTGCACACCCTATTCGTATAGAAGCTCCTATCCCTGGCAAATCACTCGTAGGTATTGAGATACCTAATAAATCAAAATCAATAGTCGGACTCGCTACATTACTCTCAGATAGTAAATTCCAAAATTCTCCAAAACCTCTCACAATAGCTCTCGGACGAGGAATCTCCGGAAAAGCTATGTTTGGAAACTTAGCAAAAATGCCACACGTATTAGTAGCAGGAACGACTGGCTCTGGAAAATCTGTGACAATACATTCCATCATTACTTCCCTATTATATAGAAACGGACCAGATGACCTGAAACTCATATTGATAGATCCAAAACGAGTAGAGCTAACACTCTACAACAACATTCCACACCTACTCACACCAGTCATAACTGAAGCAAAAAAGACAATATTGGCATTAAAATGGGCTGCAAAAGAAATGGATCGCCGTTATGATATACTCGAAGCAGAATCTGTGCGAGATATCGAATCTTATCACACCAATGTATTTGGCAAGAATCCAAAAAAGACGAAAACAGACAGCGAAGGTGTCAAAACAGAAATCGATGCTGATCGTCTACCTTATATAGTCATCGTAATAGACGAATTAGCAGATATTATGAGTTCTTATCCAAGAGAATTAGAATCCGCAATCGTCCGTCTAGCACAAATGTCTCGAGCTGTAGGAATACATTTAATCTTATCTACACAACGTCCTGAGGTAAATATCATTACTGGACTCATCAAAGCAAACATCCCTGCTCGTGTAGCATTGAAAGTGTCTTCACAAATAGATTCACGTACTATACTCGATGCAGGTGGAGCAGAAAAACTTTTAGGTGCTGGTGATATGCTATATTCTTCTGGAGAAGCTCAACCAGAACGTTTACAAAGTGCATTTATATCAGAAACAGAAGTCAAAAAAGTTGTAAAATATTTAGTAGATACATATAAAGATGAATTAACAGATGAAATATCATTGACGACAGGCTCTATCTCGGCAGATAAAAGTATTTTCGAAAGTACATTAGATAACAAAGAAGAGGGAGAAGATGAGATGTATGAAGAAGCAAGACAATGCGTGATAGAAGCTGGAAAAGCTTCTACTTCATATCTTCAAAGAAAATTGAAACTTGGATATGCTCGTGCTGCACGACTCATGGATACACTCGAAGAACGTGGAGTAATAAGTGCTGGTGATGGAGCAAAACCAAGAGAGATATTAGAAAAGATAAATCATGATGAAAATGGAAACAACTTGGTCTAGTAAAAAAATAATAAAAATAAGTTCTATTTTTATTCTTTCACTTTTTATTATTGTTTTTGGTTTTTTTACATCAAAAAATGTGATATTTGGTGTAAAAATAAAAAATGTAAATATCATAGATGGGACAAAGGTCGCAAATAATATTATAGAAATAACAGGAAATGCTAAAAATGCCGTCAATCTAACATTAAATGATCGCCCTATTTCAATAGATAGAAAAGGAAATTTTGATGAAACTGTAGCTTTACTTTCTGGATATAATATAATAAACATAAAAGCAAAAGACGAATTTGGAAATAATGATGAGAAAAATTATAAATTAATATATTAATATAGGCACTAGGCTCTAGATATTAGGCATTAGCTAAATTAAAAAAAGCTAGCGTCCAAAGCCTAATACCTAAAACCTAATTTTTTATGCAATCCCGTTAGAAGCCGCGGTCACGGTAAAATGGGAAGTGAGAGAAATATTATTAAATTTAATTTAGTGGGAAGGTTTTATTTTTTGAAAAATAAGACCGCAACCTGCTTCTAAACGGGATGCAAAAGAAAAAAGCAAAAAAAGAAGATAAGACAATAGGAATATCTATGATCGATGATACAGTGAGAGCAATACAAGCTAAATTTGGAGAAGGTTCTATTATGAAACTTGGTGACTCACCTAAAGTAGATGTGAATACAATACCTACAGGCTCTATCGGGCTCGATATGGCACTCGGTGTCGGAGGAATACCTCGTGGAAGAATCATTGAGATATTTGGACCAGAATCTTCTGGAAAAACTACCCTTTCACTTCACATAGTAGCTGAAGCACAAAAGCTCGGTGGAGTATGTGCTTATATAGATGCTGAGCATGCAATGGATCCTGATTATACTAAGAAACTTGGAGTTAATATTGATAATTTATTAATTTCACAACCAGATACAGGAGAACAGGCTCTTGAAATAGTAGAGTCTCTCGTACGAACTGGGAAAATTGATGTCATCGTTATAGATTCTGTAGCTGCACTCACACCAAAAGATGAAATAGAGGGAGATATGGGAGCTTATCACGTAGGAAAACAAGCAAGACTAATGTCTCAAGCACTTCGCAAACTCACAGCTATAGTAGCTAGAAGTAAAACTGTCGTTATTTTCATAAATCAAATAAGAATGCAAATAGGGGTAATGTTTGGTAATCCTGAAACGACGACAGGAGGAAAAGCACTCAAATTCTATACTTCTGTAAGACTTGATATAAGAAAAATTGCACAAATTAAAAAAGGTGAAGAAATAGTAGGGAGTCGTACACGCGTAAAAGTAGTAAAAAATAAAGTAGCTGCACCATTTAAACAGACAGAATTTGATATTATTTATAATGAAGGAATTTCTAAAGAGGGTGAAATAATAGCATTAGGAGAGAAATTTAAAATTGTAGAAAAAACTGGGAATTCATATTTTTATCTGCCCACAGTAAAAGATACGGCAACAGAGAAAATAAAATTGGGTGTGGGATATGACAGTACTCGTATGTTCTTAAAAGAAAATAAAAAAATAGCTGAACAAATTCTAAAAGAAATTCGTAAGAAATTTGTAGAGCAAGTCTAAATTAAAAACTCTTACTTGGTATACTTTTAAAAAATTCATTCAAAATTTCCAACAAGAATCAATTTTTATAAAGCAATCTATATAGCGAAGCTTCGCTAGTGAACTGCTCGTCGTTCAAGTAAATAATAAATAGAATACTATTTTTATTTTCTAAACTCCTGCACAAGGCTTTCTAAAAACTATTCTTATTGGAAATTAGAAAATTTGATTTTATAAAAAATTCTGTTAGTATAAATTTATGTCACAATTACAATATAGCGAAATAAAAGAAAAAAAAATAATTATTTATAGTGGTGAGCCTTGTGAAGTAATTGATTCACACGTCGCACGAACACAACAAAGAAAACCTCAAAATCAGGTAAAACTAAGAAGTTTGATAACTGGCAAAACTATCTCAGCTACTTTTCATGTTTCTGATTCGGCAATTGAAGCAGATATAGAAAAAAGAGATGTTAAATTTCTTTATCAAAATAAAGGTCAATACTGGTTTTGTAATCCAGATGATCCTAAAAATAGATTTGAGTTAGATTCATCTCTCATTGGTGATTCTGGAAAATTCTTTAAAGAAAATGGTTTAGTCACTTCCTTAGTCTGGGATGATGATGATGAAGAAAAAATAATAAAAATAACTCTTCCTATAAAAATGGAATTTAAAGTAAAAGAAGCTCCACCTGCTGTGCGTGGAGATACTTCTAAAAGTGGTAACAAAATAATCACACTAGAAAACGGAACGACAATAAGTGCTCCAATGTTTATAGAAGAAGGAGATGTCATACGTCTAAACACAGAAACTGGATTATATGTGGAAAGAGTATAAATTTAATTAAAAAACCCAACGCCAGGCGTTGGGTTTTTTAATATTTTAATTTACTTAGCAACGAAAGGTAATAGACCTAAAAATCTAGCATTCTTAATAGCATTAGATAGTGCACGTTGATTCTTAGCTGTTACTCCAGTACGTTTATGATTCATAATCTTACCATTAAGATTTAAAAATTTTCTTAAAATTTCTATATCCTTGTAGTCTATATGTTTTATATTGTTTGCTGAAAAATAATCTTGTTTCATAATTTATAATTCGTAATTATTAATTCATAATTGTTTTAGAACGGTATATCTTCTGGATTGATATCTTCCTCAGGATATTCTATAGTATCAATTTCTTCTTTTTCTTTTGTATCTGCTGCTTTTAGAGAACCAGTACTTGGTATAGATGCTCCAGAATTTCCACCTTTAGGACCAAATTGTGTACGATCTGCAACTATTTCTGTACGATATTTTTTTTCTCCACTTGTTTTATCTTCCCAACTTCTTGTCTGCATTCTACCTTCAACCAAAATAGAACTTCCCTTTTTCATATATTGAGCTACTGTCTCTGCTTGTCGTCCGAATACTACAACATTATGATAATCTGTAGATTCTTGACGTGCATCATTTTTATCTTTCCAAACACGATTTGTCGCAAGAGAGAATGAACAAACTTTTATTCCTGAAGGAAGAGAACGAATCTCTGGATCACGAGTTAAATTTCCTATTACAATTGCTTTATTTAGATACATCCCGTTAGAAGCAGGTCGCGGTCTTAATTTTTTTATATAAGAAACGCCCCCACTAAATTAGTATTTATAATATTTTATATATCCAGTTGTCAGCTGTGACCGCGGCTTCTAACGGGATACATAGTTTTAATTGTTAAACTAATAATTATGCCGCAACCATAGCCTCTATCTCTTTATCTATTTCTTCTTTATTTATAGACACAACTTCTTCATTTTCACCATCCTTTTTTGTAGATGTCTTTCTTTTAAAATCTTTATGTATAAATCTCTTTGCTGCAATAGTATTCTCCTTGACTGTTTTAAGTATTAAGAATCTAATGAAATTAGGATCCAAGTCAACTTTTTTCTTTAATTCTAATATCTTGTCGCTACCCATTTCAAACTTAACCCAACCAAAATATGCTGTATCAAATCTATTTCGTACATTTTGTGTAACTTTAAGCATTTGATAAGCAAGAAAAATCATCTTAGGCATTTCATCTGAGATTATTTCCCCACCCAAGCTAGTAATAAGCTCTTTTAAATTACCATAAACTACTGGCACATTTTCTTCTCCTATAGTAGGTATCAAAAGATAACCAAGCTCATAAACTCGAGAATTTACTTCTACTTCTTCGTCATTATTTTTCATTTATATAACTCTAGATTAATTATTTTTAATAAATCTCACTATGGACCTTTGTGTTCCGACTTCAAGACCGGAACAAGTGAGATATATACACAATAGCAATTTTATTCTTAAATGTCAAAAAGTCTTTCTGCATTTTTTATAATAGCTTTTGCTACATCTACTTCATGTAAATTTTTAATTAAAGCTATTTTTTTAACAATTTCTCTCACATACACAGGCTCATTACGTTTTCCACGATAAGGAACTGGGGCTACATAAGGGCTATCAGTATCTGTCAATATCATATCAAGTGGAGTTTCTCTTATTACAGCTTCATAATCACAAATTTCTGGCTTGGGTTTATAAGTGATAGGACCAGCAAATGAAATATAAATACCTTGATTAACAAATCTCTTCATATCTTCCACACTACCTGCAAAAAAATGTGACACTCCTCTAACTTTTGGAAATTTCTTTAATAATTCACAAGTATCAAAATACGCATTGTGAGTTTTATCTTGCGGATTATTACGAATATGAAGCATTAGAGGTTTTTCTATTTCGTTTGCAAGCTTAATCTGTTCAATAAATGCTTTTTTTTGTTTTTCTATAGATTCTACAGATAAATGATAATAATCTAAACCACATTCACCTATAGCTACAACTTTTGGATCTTTAGCCAACTCCAAATATTTTTTTTTATCAAAAATTTCTCCACGTGAAGTAAATTCTCCTCCTTCTTCACCTAATTCATCTTTATCATGATATGAAGCACTCGTATGAATAGGATGTAAACCAATGACAGCAAAGACACCCTCTTCATATCTATGGGCTAATTTAATTGCTTCACGAGAAGTATCTATCTGAGTACCAACATTAAAAAACCAAGTATCATTATCAAGTGCTCTACGAATGACAGCACTATGATCTTCTTCAAAGATTTTAAAATTTACATGAGCATGTATGTCTATATATTTTGGTCTCATTTTATTATTCTTTTCGCAAAAACAATGGTTGTTCTGGTTTTTTATTTTCTTTAATTAAATCTTTTATTTTTTGACTTGTCTCTGGAAGTATGGGTTCTAATAAGGAAGCTATGCCATACAAGTGAAACAATAAATAATTTATATCTTTTCTCGCTTTTTCTTCATCTATCTTTATTTTTTTAAATGGTTCTTCTTTTTGTATATATTCATCTAGATTTTTAATATTAAACCAAATATTATTTACAAATTTATTAATATCAAAATTCTCTAAATCTTCCACTGAATTTGTATAATATCCTGTTTTTAAATCTTCCTCAGATAATTTCACATTATAATTTACAGCCATAGTCATAATACGAGAGACAAGATTCCCTAAACCATTTGCTAGACCAGAATTATACGAATTCTTAAATCTTTCTATAGTAAAGGGACTATCTTCAAAACTACTAACCTCTCTCAAAAGAAAGTAACGTAATGCATCAATACCATACTCTTTCACTATATCTCTAGGATCAACAACGTTTCCAAGAGTCTTAGACATTCTTATACCACCATCTCCTGTGATAAATCCATTTATAACTATCTGGTGAGAATTTGGTAAACCTGCCGCAATAAGCATAGCTTGCCACATAGCTCCTTGAAAACGAGTATTGTCTTTTCCACAATATTGCGTAGGATTACCATTTATCCAATATTTTTCAAAATTTTCTAAATTATCTGGCCAACCAAGAGTAGAAATATAATTTGTTAATGCATCAAACCAAACATACATGACATGGTCTCCATCATTAGGTACTTCTATCCCCCATGGCATTTTTGATTTTAATCTTGAAATAGAAAAATCTTGTAATCCATTTTTAATAAAAGATTTTATTTCATTAAAACGAAAATCTGGAATTATAAAATTTGGATTCTTTTCATAAAAATCTAAAAGCTTATTTTCAAATGCTGAATATTTGAAAAAATAATTCTCTTCACTAATTAAAGAAACTTTTACACCAGGATGATCTAAACATTCACCATTTTCCAATTCAGAATCTGTCTTTTCACTTTCGCAACCAATACAATATTTTGTCTCATAATTCTTCTTATAAATATATCCATTTTGAGATACTATTTTCCAAAATTCTTGTGCCGCAATCTCATGGTGTTTGTCTGTAGTACGAATAAAATGAACATCCTTACTCATTCCAAACATTTTTAATTGTTCTTTAAAAGTTTCAAAACCTTTATCAACAAAATCTTGTACTGCTATTTTATTTTCTTTAGCTTTTTCATATATTTTGATACCATGTTCATCTGTACCAGTATTGAAATAAACATCATATCCAATTAATTTTTTATAATGTGCTATAGTATCTGCCCTCACGAGCTCAAGAGCATGCCCCATATGAAGAGGTGCATTTACATAAGGTAATGTAGTCGTAATGTAAAAATTTTCTTTTTTCATCCCGTTAGAAATTTCCATAAATAAACTTAAATAATTTATTAAAATAATAAGACATATATAATATTATTTCTAACAGGATTCATTGTTATTGTTTATTTATCCTAGAAGAAATCTTTTTTTTCTCAAGATCACTCATTAATTCCATAATGAAAACAGCCACGGGAATAGCAAGAACTAAACCCCAAAATCCACCCAACTCAAAACCTATCACTGCAGCAAGTATCACGACAAGTGGTGAAAGGCCTACAACACTTTTTATTACAAGAGGAGCAAAAAGAAAAACTTCAAATTGATGTAAAATGGTATAAGCTCCAGTAACCATCAAAGCACTTCCAAGACCTCCAGATAAATAAGAAAAGGAAAAAGCAGGAACGAGAGCTATTAATATACCGTATGGTACAAGCTCCATTATTCCAGCAATTATTGCTAAAAGAAGAGCATATTGTATACCCATCAAAGAAAGCATCAGATAAGTTAATATAGCAATAAGTACACCTAGAAGCATCTGTCCTTTCATCCATAATGCAATCTTTCTCTGAGAACGTATCCATAAATCTACAGCATACTCTTCATGTTCTATTGGTAAAATAATTCTCAAAAAATTCTCTATTCCTTTTTCTTGTATTGATAAATAAAAAGAAATAAGAACAATAAGTACAACATTAAAGATACTTCCAAAAGCAACAGAAAGTACTTGGAAGAAACCCCCAGAAAGATTAGTAATGAAAGCATTGGAAGAAGACAAGAGAGTCGTCAAAGATAAACTATGAGAAAGATTTCCTATGATATCTTTAGCACCACTAAACGCATCATTTTTAAAATAATTTACTATAGAAGAATCTGGCATATATGAAGACAAGAAGACAGAAAAATTATAAACTTCTGTTATTAAAAGAGGAGCAAAAAGATAAAACAAAAGAGCTAAAAATGAAATTGAACAAACATATATGATAACAACTCCAAAAACTCTATTGATCTTTAATTTTTTAAAATGTGGTATAGCTGATTCTACAAAAGAAGCCAATATTATTGCAGTCAATAAAACTAAAAGTACATCACGCAAAAACCAAATTAAAAAAAAGCCAAGTGCAACTAAAAAAAACCTGATTATAGTACCTGTAGATATATAAATAGAAGAAATGCTATTTTTCTCTAACATATAAATATAATAGCACAAAATACACAACTTTTAAAACATCTAAAATTTTAGTATTTTAAGAAATTTAGACTCATTCTTAAATGGGCCGATAAGCGCTAAATTAAGTTTATTATCAACAAATATAATATTTGCTAATTCTTTAATTTGTTTTGTTGTGACATTACGTATTTCATTTGCTTTTTCTTCTGCGTTTTTTATCTCACGCTTTAAAAGCTCCTGACTACCATAAAAATTTGCAATATCATCACTAGATTCTAAAGAAAGCCTCATGTTACCTATCAAACATTCTTTAGTCTTATTTAATTCATCTTCATCAACTAAACTCTCTTTTAATTTCTTACATTCTAAAAGTACTGCATCTATAACTTCATTTATTCTTTTATTATCTACACCAGCTGAAATTTGAAAAAACCCATGATCAGTAAAAGCATCATTATATGCACGAACATAATAGCCGACACCCATCTCTTCGCGTAATTTCTGAAAAAGTCTTGAACTCATTCCACCTCCAAGAACCCCACCTAAAACAGAAAGAACAGTATTTTTTTTATTAAATAAATCATAACTACGCACGCTCAAAACAAAATGAGTCTGATCTGTTTTTTTAAACTTAATTAATACTTGTGGTTTTGTCTGTATTTCTTTTACTTTTAATTTCTTTTCTTTTTTACCACGTGGAATTTTACTAAAAATTTTATCCACCTCTCTAATCACATCTTTTTCATTTATTTTCCCTGAAACTATAAGAATCGTCGCTTCTGGTAAATAATGTGCTTTTTTATACTTTATAAAATCATCACGTTTCATATCTAAAATATTTTTCTTTTCACCTGCTATGTTCCATCCTGCTGGCTGATCACCATATAGAAGCGTCATCATAAGATCTTGTACATGCCTATTTGGCATATCTTCATACATATTTATTTCTTCTATTATTACTCCCTTTTCTTTATGCATTTCGACTTCAGGAAAAGTAGAATTCAAATAAATATCTGTTACCACATCAAAAACTTTTTTAAAATGTTTAAAATCAGATTTTGCATAATATCCTGTGTATTCTTGTCCGGTAAAAGCATTATATTGGGAACCAATAGCATCTAATTCTTTAGATATATCTATAGCTTTAGGTCTTTTGACTGTCCCCTTAAAACACATATGCTCTAAAAAGTGAGATATACCATTTATCTTTTTTGTCTCATATTTAGACCCAGCTTCTACTAATACTAAAACAGTCACCGTAGGATTATCCTTCATCGGTATTGTTACAACACGTAAACCATTATCTAAAACTTTTTTTGTGAATTTCATATTAACTAATTTTTTCTTGTATATATTTTTTTAAATCTTCCACCTTCACTCTCTCTTGTTCTCCTGTGTCTCTATCACGCACTGTGACAGTATCATTTTCTAATGTTTCAAAATCCACAACAATACAAAATGGTGTGCCTATCTCATCTTGACGACGATAACGCTTGCCGATGTTGCCATTGTCATCCCACATAACACGCCCAAACTCTGCCTTAAGTGGAGCAAATACTTTAATGTTTGCATATTCAATGAGCTCTATTTTATTTTTAAGTAGAGGTGAAACTGCACAAATAACTGGCGCAATATTAGGTTTAAATTTTAAATATGATCTTATTTCTTCTCCTTTTTCTTCCTCACAATAAGAAGAAAGTAGCAATGCCAAAACAGCCCGATCTACTCCAAAAGTAGGCTCTATAACATGAGGAATCATTTTCTCTGCCTTACCGACAGGCAGATCAGTATTTTCTTCATCAATATAATTAAGCTTATGATTCTTAAGATCAAAATCTGTCCTATAGGCAAGTCCAAAAAGTTCTTTTCTACCAAAAGGATAATCAAATTCAAAATCTACTGTTCTTTTAGAATAATGAGCACGATCAACATCTTCTACTTCCAGCTCATGCACTTTACTCATATCGATACCTACCTCTTCCATCCATGAAAGCATCTCATCTTTCCAATATTCAAAATATTTTTCCCAAGTCTCAGCTCTAACAAAATATTCTATCTCCATTTGTTCAAATTCACGAACACGAAAAATAAAATCACGAGGAGTAATCTCATTTCTAAAAGCTTTACCTATCTGCGCCATACCAAAAGGCAACTTTGGATGAAAAGCGTCTACTGTATTTTTAAAATTTACAAACATTCCTTGTGCTGTCTCCGGACGAAGATATGAAATAGCAGAAGAGTCATCTGATGCACCGACACGTGTCTCGAACATCATATTAAATTTTTTTGCTTCAATTAGATTACCACCACACACAGAACATTTGTTTTTATTTTCAAGTTGATCAGTTCGAAACTTTTCTTTACATTTTTCACATTCAACCATTGGATCTACAAAATTAGCGACATGTCCTGCATTTTGCCACACTTCTTGACGCATTAAAATAGCTGCATCTATACCATACATATCACGTCTATTATCTACAAATTTCTTCCACCAATATAGTTTAAGATTATTTTTCAAAGCTAATCCAAAATGTCCATAATCATAAGTACCACCAAGACCACCATATATCTCTGAACCAGAAAATATAAAACCTCTTCTTTTACAAAGTGAAACTATCTTTTCCATTAAATTATCTTCTTTTTTTTCTTTCATTTTATTGTTTTATATTTATTTCCTAAACTACTCGACTACTATACTTTCATTATAAGAAAAGCCCGAATCATTTAAGAGTTGTGTATCTAATGCTGACTTACTCACTCTTATATCTACATTAGCAAAATCATCATGTCCAGTCAAAATAGCATTATTAATAATGATAGGTTTCATACCAACTTGAGAAAGTGAAGGAACGAGTCCTACTTGAAAAGAAACTTCTTTCGCTTCACCAGTAATACCAGCACCTTTTGGAATAGTACCAACATTCCAAACTATTTCTTTTGTATTAGCATTATAAACTAAATCTTCCATCGCTGGATAAAATGGACCAATAAATTGCATCCATGTCGGAAGAGTAGAATGTACTTCTACGTTTGAAATACTATTTGAAGTATTAGAAAGAGACCAAGTGATTGTATATGTTGTCTTTTTTTCTACTTTTGGAGGCATTGGTCCAGTATTTGTAAAATGTCCAGAATAGTAAAGACCTTTAGTAGAAAGCCCTACATCAGAAATTATTTTTATAATTTTAGATTCTGAATTAGCTAATTCCATAACGACAGAACCATTTTGCATTTGACGACCAGTAACAGAAACCTCTATATTTATAGTAGGAGAAACTATAATTCCACCTGCTGCAGAAAACAAAGAAAGTGGAGAAAGAGAAAAAGACAAAGATCCAGTATCACCAGGATTAACTTCTATAAAGTTATCATCAGAATTTTTATTCCAAATTATTGTATCTCGTGAAGAATCATAGAAACCTTGTCCTCCAGATATCGTTTTACGATTTACGGCATTACCAGAGATCTTTGCACGAACCTCTAAATCATTTATTTTTGTATCTAAATTATTTATCCACTGTATCTGCCCTTGAATGGGTGTCTTTGTATCTACTGCGTATTCTCTTTGATATACACCATTAATCAAAAGTTTAGCTTCAATTGAGGATTTCTTTACTAAAACAGTATGTTCAGAAGAATTAAAAATAACTCCGATTATAGACTTATCTGCAACAGATTGAGAGCCACTCCATGCTCTAAATATTTTTTCTTCACCATCAAAAACATCCAACATTTTACCAACAATAGTGACTTTGTGTTCTACACCAGGTGAAAGATCTCCTAAATTCCAAGTATTATTATCTGAAGATGGAGAAGGGGTAGCTTTTATAAATTTAAAACCAATAGGATAATCAACCCTCAAAAGCATTTTTGAAACTGATTTAGTAGAATTTAATGTCGCTTTTATATTAAGAGTAATATCTTGATTTTGACTTATTTCTGTAGGAGCATCAATAAATAAATCTATTGGGGTAGAATTAATATAAACTTCGCTTAATTTTTCTTTTATAAATATAGCATTCGATCCTTCGACTCTATATTCCAAAGAAATTTTTATTTGACGAGTACTACCCTGTTCTCCAAATAATACTATTTTTATATTTTCATTTTTTATTCCACCAGCAGGAATAGTACCGAGAGATATACGAATATGATCATTGTCTTCTAAAAGACTACTAGCAGAACTTTTTGGATATTCTACAATAAGATCAACTAATTCAAGTGAAGAATTATTTCTATTAGCTATCTCAAGTAAAAGAGGATATTCTTCACCGCCAGCTGTAAAAGCATTACTAAGTAAGGAAATATCAATATTATCATTAGAAACAGTATTGCCTTTAGCAAAAAATATATAAGAAGCATAGCCTATAGCTAAAACAAAAAAAATTATAGAAAATATAAAAAACTTTTTAAATAAAGATGTTTTCATAAGAATCTCATCTCCAAAATTTTGTTCTTCTTTTGTCTTTTTTCCCCAAGAATCCATCACTTCTCTTTTCTGAAAATGTGGAAAATTATCTCGATGCTCTATCTTTACTTTATAATTTTTATTAAAAAGTTTACTTTTTAAATCTTCTATCTTATTTAACTTATCCTTATCGTTAAGTTCCATTTTTTAATTATAACATATTCTATAAATGTGTCTCCTTTAACGCTTTATTAATTTGATGTAATATTTTAGCCCTACTTTCAGAAATTTTAAATATTAAGTCTTCTTCAAAAGGTGATCTAATGAAGTCTTTTAATATTTCATTACCACCTATATAACCTAGATTATTAAGAATACGTAAGACTATAATAGCTTCTACATTTCGTAATTCATCTTTAGCCTTAGACTTTTCTAAAATAGATAATCCATTTAATAAATCAATAAATAAAATTTCATTTGGATCCTCTCCTGCAAGCAATCGTTTCAATAATTTTGAAATATTTACAAAAACTCCAAAAATTTCTGGCCTAGACAAATTTTGAAGTTTATTTGTTTTAGAAGCACTTGTAATTCGCCAAAAATCTTTTCCTCTTACAAAATCAATTTTTATATATGAAAAATCCTGTAAAACAAAACGTAATTTTGAAGACATCTTTCGTACACCTTGAGCACTAGCATATATCATTCCTAAACCACGAGTAAAAATGGCATAGTATTTACCTGTCTCTCCAAAATTACCACTACCCAATATTATTCCTTCTGTATGATAAATATGGTGCATTAAAATTCTTCTGCTTTATTCTCTTCAAAACTTTTAAATACAATACCATATTTTTCTAAGACAACTTTATAAATCGCATAATTGCCACCAAAAGAAATCAACATCCCGTCGTGAACCGGGAAACAAGTTTTTGGATTAATTTCAAGTGCGTAATTGGTAGCATTTTTAATATTAGCCCACGGACCAGCCACAGGTAAGGCTAAAATTTCAACGGGTTTATTAGGATTATAAAAAGAATCACCAGGATAAAACAATCTTTCCCTAATAAAAAATGCAGTATTTTGAACTATTGAAATATCTTGATAAATTTCTTCATGTTCACAATCATGAGCCTCAAGTTTAATACCCATGAATTCTTTTGGATTTTTATCTTCTAAAATTTGATATTCTATCCCTATATCGTCTAGTAATCTCCCAACTCCTTTATTTGTGATAACTACTGCCTTAGGATTATTTTTAATAATCTTTTTTAATGATTCAATATGAATATGATCTCCATGTTCATGTGTGATTAAAATGATATCAATATTTTTTTCTTTTACCTGTTCATCTACTGTCCAAGAACCTGGATCTGTCATTATCTTTTTTCCATTCTCTTCTATAACTAAACAACAATGTCCCAACTTCTTAATATTCATTACTTAATTATACTACATTTATTTTTCTATTTGAAAAAAGGTACTATTTTCTGCGATAGCAGAGTTTAGTACCTTTTATTATTTAATAACATTTGATATTTTTAACATTTTTAAATTATTATAAATTTTTATTTTCTTTAAATAATCAATAAATTCCTTTGGCAACGGAGAAGGCCCTCTCCATACACTTCTTTGTATCATTTGATAATGAAATTTTTTTAAATGCCAACGAAGCCATTCTCTTTCAGCTTTTTTTGTCTCTGGAATATCAAACATTACGAGTAAATTTTTAGAATCATTTTTTGAAAATTGAGATTCAAATTGTATTAAAGAATCATATTTTTTCTCAATATATTTTTTGCCACTAGGAGTCAAAAACCAACCAGAATTATCTTTTGCTATAAATTCTTTCTTCTTTAATTGATTAATCCCAGATTTAAGAGAATTATATTTATGTTGAGATAATTTCGGTATTCCAAATAAATTAACACTCACTCCTTTATAATTAATCATAGTATTATTTAGTTCATTTAATATATCAAGAATTATAGACATAAATTCATTATACAGATAAAAAACAAAGGTAGCAAACTCAGCTATCGCTGATTTTGCTACCTTTTTATAAAAATATATATATATTATGTTTATTTCTCTATCTTAATTTTAAAAACTAATTCATCTATTTTTAAAGAGTCACCTTCGTTTGCTTTGAATTCTATCTTAGAAGCAAGAATTATTTTCAAGAGCACTGTTTCAAATTTATGAATTAATTTTCTACCTTCATCATTAGTCTCAACAATAAGCGAAATTATATCACTAGGAGTAAGTCCCATTTTTTTACGTATATCTTGGACAGCCCGAACAAGTTCACGATAATCTCCTTCTTCTTTTAAATCTGGTGTCATTTTTGTATCAAGATTTACTTTTTGAATACCTATTTTTATTTTTAGAATATATTCAATATTTTTTATATTTAATTCATCTTTTATTATTTCCAAATATTCATCAGATAATTTCTCAGCTATAATTTCCAATTTGTTCAAAGGCTGACGAACTTTTATCCCCGCCCTCTGGCGAGCTTCGAGGCCAAGAGTAACCAAACTTCTAACTGTTTCCATATTTTTCAAAACTTTCGGTTTACTAAACGAAAAAATTTTAAATTTCTTTTTAGGCCAACTCGTCAAATGCACACTTTCTTCATCTTTTTCTGTTCGTAATTTTAGCCAAATATTTTCAGAGGTAAATGGAGTAAATGGTGCTATTATTTTAGCTAAGGTTTTTAACACAAAATATAAAGTTTGCCTTGCTTCTTCATCCCCATCTTTTATTCTGTCGCGAGAACGACGCAAATACCAAGTAGAGAGATCTTCAATAAATAATTCAAGTGGTCGCGTTGCTAACGCTATATCATATTTTTCCATTCTATCTGTTACATCATAAATGAACTCATCAAGTCTAGAAAGTATCCATTTATCCAAAATATTTTTTGATTTAGGAATATCACGACCTGCCCTGTAGCGAGCTTGCTCTGGTATGGGGTAAAGTTCATAAAATACTAAAACATTATTAAGCCTACCAATTATCTTATTTGAAATATCTTGAACAGCTTTTTCTAAAAAATTAATATCTTCTCCTTTCATTACAGGGCAAGACATCAAATAAAAGCGAAGTGCGTCTACTCCATACTTATTAAATAAAATCCATGGATCTGGAAAATTATTTTTTGATTTTGACATTTTTTGACCATCTTCAGCTAGAATAGTCCCAGTTGTGACAATATTTTTAAATGGTGCTTCATTAAACAAAATAGAGGAAATAACATGTGTATAATAAAACCATGTTCTAGTTTGAGCAATATATTCTGCAACAAAACCAGCTGGAAAATTTTTATTTTTCCAATCTAAATTTTCAAATGGATAATGATCTTGTGCAAAAGGCATTGACCCTGATTCAAACCAACAATCTATGACTTCAGGAATCCTACTATATTTTTCTTCTTTACTATCAATAAGTACAATTTTATCTATATAAGGCCTATGTAAATCAAGTTCAAAATTTTCATTATGCGGCAATGGAATAAAATCTAATTCTTTAATCTCAGCATTTTTAAATGTTTTAATGTCATTTTCTAAATACTGTATAGTCTCAGTATCATTAAAACCTTTTGCTCCAGCAAAAAGGACACGAGCAGAACCTTCATGGGTAACAACTAAAATATTTCTATCTTTATATTTTTCTTCTATATCATATAAGAAATCAGTAACTCTCTGCTTTAATTCTTTATGAGATTCTCCACCCTTTGGTTTATAAAAATATCCATCACCTTTTTCCCGAACTTCCAAATAATCGTTCCAGACCTTACCATCAAATATTCCAGCACTTAATTCCCAAAGTCTTTTATCAAAAATCAAATTACTATCAGAAATTCCCAATTCCTTTTTTATAATTTCTGCTGTCTCTTTTGTTCTCATAAAATCAGAAGAAATAATCAAATCAATTTTTCTATTTTTTAATTCTGAAATAGAATTTAAAACCTGTTTTTTGCCCTCTTCTGTCAAATGATCTACACCTTCAACCTTAGAACTTATCGTATTTTTTAAATTACTTTCTGACCCACCATGTCTCATCACAAAATATTTATTGCCAGACTTTTTTGTTTTTTGTTTTAAATCTTCTATTCCATTTACAAACATTATTTTTCCAGAACCAGTTTTCCAGATAGGTAAAGGACTAGCCCAATATCTATTGCGTGAAATGGTCCAGTCTGGGGCAGACTCCATTGTATTTTTAAAACGTCCTTCTTTTAAATAGGATGGAATCCAATTTATAGATTTTGCATCTTTCAATAAATAAGTTTTAACTTTCTGTATGTTCACAAACCATGATGGTAAAGCGTAATAAAGAAGTGGCGTATCACAACGATAACAATGAGGATAAGAGTGAATTATTTTTTCTTTAGCAAAAAGCTTTCCTTCTTTAGCTAAATACTTAATTATCAAAATATCAGCTGATTGGTGGTTTTCTTTTGGCTTAACTCTAATTCCAGCAAAATCAATAACTTCTTTAGAAAATGTACCATTCGGTTCGACGTGACGAATAAATGGAATATTGTGTTCTTTTGCAAGATTCATGTCATCTTCTCCAAAAGCAGGAGCTTCATGAACCACCCCAGTCCCCACATCTGTCGTCACAAAATCAGCATGCCAAACTTTCCAAATATTTTCTTTATTTGGCATATC
>Ga0210057_1004698_pt1 | contig 17969 bp, 11 predicted proteins | sample CryGeyCG2114_010_2_FD_183968 | JGI IMG/M metagenome (GOLD analysis project Ga0210057, IMG submission 183968) | Groundwater microbial communities from aquifer - Crystal Geyser CG10_big_fil_rev_8/21/14_0.10 (SPAdes) (version 2) | ecosystem: Environmental > Aquatic > Deep subsurface > Groundwater ...
GTCTTGAGCCTTTTTAAGAAACGCCAAGCTAGAGGTGTTAGCAAAAGAGCAAAGACGTTTTTGATAGAACATATTTAAGAGGCTGCTAAGGATAGCCAGAAGAATTGTCGCCCATTGAGAAATGCCGGCCTAAAGGCAAATCAGAATCATCAAAAGGCTATTCAGGCAGCTGAGATTGAAAATTACGAGAGCGGTGGTTCCCTGACCCCAGGCCAGAGAAAAAGAGATCTCGCCCTTTTGGTCCTGTTCTGGGGTTTTATTTTTTCTGGATATTTCAAAAAGAAATCCACTGGCCAGCGAGAATAATAAAACAACCCCTGTTTTTACCGACAGCAAGGGGAGAGTTAGAGACTGAATGACAAAGATAAGCATCAACGGAGAGACCAGAAGATGAAGTGTGCTATAGAGAAGAATTCTTGGCCTTAACCAAGAACCCACAAAAAACTCTTTGAACATCAAGAACGTCCAGGTCAACACCAGAGCATAAAGAATATAGGTCTGAAGATCTTTAGCCAAGACAAAAACCACCAGGCAAACCTGAGCGCCATAGGCCAACCAACCCATCCACCGAATTTCTTGAAGTTGAATGATGCCCTTTTGGAGAGCCCGATCAGGGTAGAATATTTTATCGGATTCAAAATCTTTGTGCTCGTCGAGCACCCGCAAAATAAAAAAATGAAGGTAAATAAACAGAACGGCTGCAATGTCAGCAACCCCCCAAAGAACAAGAGGCGTAGATGTCAGAAACAATTTGGTCGATAACACCATGACTATGGCGGTGATCAGGTTGATGAGTGGAAATCGTTCTTTGGACCATATATTTAAGCGCTTAAAAAATGAAAGGATCATTGTTGGGCCTCGTTGACGGATCGGTAAATATGAAATCGATAGACGCCGGTGTTATCAGTGTTTTGAGCTTCCTGAGCCTCTTTTTTCTGAAGATAGGGCTCCAATTCGGCAGGCGTTGCCGGATGTTTCAAAAAGGACCTGGCAACACAGGCCACATTCTGCGATGGATCCACTTTTTTCTGGAGAGCTTCAAAAAACAGCGCCAGTTGTCGCGGGTCCAAATAGCTGATGACGTCGGAAACAGAGGCAAAGTCGAAATCCGATTCCATAGCCGTCACGAGGTCCGTATTTTCAAAAATGACTTTGCCCTGAAAATTTTGAACGGCGTTGATAACGTTGGTGTGGGTTTCAGCGGGCCAGCCTTCTGGGTAAGGAAGCGAACCAAGAAAGAGCATTTGTAAAAAGAAACTTTCGCGGGCGCGAATTTTTGAGAGAAGACTTTCAAAAGATTGAATCAGTATGGTTGCCAAGGACTCGGCGGACCGACCTCCGTTGAGCGCTCCTTTGTAAAGCATCCGATGAAAAACAAGGGGGCTTGCCACCAGCCGCAGAAAAAGACGAAGACGGATCGCTGGCCACTGTGTTTGCATGTAAATTTTCTGCTCTTCGAGTGTTTTAGTTTCAAAGAGTTCTGTGAAATCACAAAACGACAGAGACCGAAATATTTCGCCTAGACGAATTAAAAAATGCTCCCAACGGCCAATAAATAAAAAACCCCGGGGTGCCCAAAGATTTGCATTTTCGATCCAAGATTCTTTGATAGACGAAGGCAACGGGAGAGATTTCAGGGACTCAATACGCTTCTCCGCTGAAGTGGGACTATAACCAAGCAGTTCTAAAAATTGAGGCCGTGCTAAAAACTTGGCCGAAGCCCACCGAATTTGTGTCAACTCCAGTTGTCGTTGAGAAACATCGATGATTCGAATGCTGTTTATCCCAGAATGAACGAGTGGCAGACTTCGAGATCCGGATCCCGCAACACAAAGAATATTTTTATATGTTTTTGACCACTGGCGTTCAATCCGCGAGTCTTCGTTGGCTAAGGAGTAATTCAGACCAGAAAAATAGGAGGATCTCATAGGATGGAGAGCCGAGGGTCATGGGAGTTAGTAATCTGGATGGGGGGACTTTTTTGAAGCAAAAGAGTTTCTAATTTTTTCTGATTGGACAGGCGCCGTCGATTATCCATGGCAATGGAGTTTTGAAAAAGCTGACTTGAAATATGAAATCTCGACAAAGAGGTCTCTAGATCTTCTTTGAGAAAAAAGGAATCTCCGGCATGAAGAATCCATCCTTTGTTTGAATGAATAGCAACACCACTGTGGCCCAGGGTGTGGCCCAACAACGGAACCATGAGAATTTCAGGGGGCAGTCCTTCCAGCTGTTGTATGGCTGCGAACGAATTCCAGGTATCGCCAAACTCTGAATAGAATTTCCACTTCTTATGGGAAGCCCAAATTTTTTGATCATAGCGATTTTTTAGTCCAAAAAACTGAGCGCCTGAATTTTGTCCTAGGTCCCACTCTTTTTGATGCAGGTGGGCTGTGGCGTGAGGGAAGTCAATCAAGGCCCCACAATGATCCGAGTCCAAATGGGTTAAAATGATGTGTTGAACATCTTCGGCGCGAAACCCTTTTTCTTCCAGACAGCTTTTGGCTGTTTGGCCCACTTCAATTTCAGCACCGGTCAGGGACCACAGGCGACCATAGGAAGCCTTGGAAACATCTGGATGGAGTCCAGTGTCAACTAGAACCAAGCCCTCATTTGTTTCCACCGCCAAACAGCGGCAACAGAAACATTGTACGGGACTGAGCAGCCTCAGGCTGGCTGGACAAAAACTTCCACATTGAAGATCGTGAACTTGAAAGGCCATTTCTTGATGATACCCCTTGTTCTGAATATGATGACAACATGAATCCGCAGAGCCAGCAAGCGCAGCACCTTTTAGATCTCGTCTGGATGCAGCGAAATTCGAATCAAGCCCTGATTCATTTCTATCAGGATCTCCAGGTTGTCGAAACATGGACTGCTGCTGATTTGTGGCGACGAGCTTCGGCAATGAGTGAACTTTTCGAACAACGAAAACTGCCCAAAGCTGTGGCAATCAGTTTGCCAAACGGACCTGACTTCATCGCAGTCCTATTTGGACTTTGGATGTCCCGACGAATTGCCATTCCTTTGCCGGCACCCAATGTAATGATTGCCGAGGAATATCGCCGGACTCTCGCGGGAATTATTTCCAAATCTCCCATTGAGTTTTTTATCGGACAGGCCCGAGATGGAAAATTGGGATTAAATATTCCATTTTTGATGATGGACGAGCTTCAGGACCAGGCGCAAATCAAGCATGAGCTGACGCCCCTTAAATTTTCACCTCAGCCCCAGGATATTTGTGTCATCCAGTTTTCCTCTGGAAGCACTTCCGATCCCAAGGGAATCCTGCTGAGTCATCAGAAGATTCTGATTAATCTCCAGCAAATCAGTCAGGGAATTCAATCAATGCCTGGGCAACAGTTGATGAGTTGGCTCCCGCTCTATCATGATATGGGTTTAATTGGTGGATTGTTGAGTCCTTTGTATCATCAAGTGATTTTACATCTTCATTCGCCGGTTGATTTTATCAAGGATCCATTGGCATGGCTGTCTTTGGTGGAAAAGAAGGGAATTCATTTTCTGGTGGGGCCTGATTTCATGTACAAATCATTGGCGCAACTGATGAGGCGTTGCCCCCAACCGATGAATTTATCATCGCTCCAGTTTTGTATGACCGGATCCGAGCCGGTTTCAGCTCGGACCTGTCATCAGTTCAACGAGGTCTTTTCGCCAGTGGGTCTGTCAGATCGTGCGTTGATGCCAGTTTATGGGTTGGCTGAGGCGGTTTTGGGTGTGAGCTTTCATCCTTTCCAGACGAAGTACGAAACAGAGATTTTTTCGAAAACAAAGTTAGCCCAGGGTTTTGCAGAAAAATCAGCAGATGAAAGAGATTCCATCGAGCTGGTGTCTTGTGGTTATCCTCTGCTGCAGAATCAGATCTCAATTTTAAATGAAGAGCAGGAAATTTTGGAAGAGGGACGAATCGGTGAAATTTGTTTTTGGTCACCGGCACTGACGACGGGCTATTGGCAGCGGCAGGATTTTTTCCAAGAACAGATGTGTTCGTATGGATTTAGGACGGGAGATTTGGGATTTATTCATCGAGGACGGATCTTCGTCAGTGGACGAAAAAAAGATCTTCTCATTGTTCGAGGAAAGAAAATCTTTTCCGTCGACGTCGAGAGGGTTCTTTCGGAAAAATTTTCTGGTAAATTTGGACGAATAGCTGTTGTTGGTGAAAGAGATCTTGATCTGTCAGAAGATCAAGTTTTCGTTGTCATTGAGCAGAGGGGCCTTTGGCGGAGGACAAAAATCTCTAGAAAGGAAATCATTTCGACCCTGGCCGGGTGGGTACCGTTGGCAGAAAATGATATCTTTTTTGTGCCCACCAGAACAATTCCCAGAACATCGAGTGGGAAAAGTAAAAGATATCTTTTAAATGAGATGATTCAAAATGGGGAAATTCAGCGACGGCAAAGTTGGTTTTTTGTCTATTTTCTTCAGGCACAGATATCTAAGGTAAAGATGCTCCTTAGGGTCGGTAAGAAATCCACCAAGACTTTGAGCGATGAACCCTTGGCGGATCCTCTTCGCAAAGATTTGATTGCAATCTTTTGTCTTGTGGTGGGAGTTTCTGAGAACGAAGTCAGCTTTGAGAAAAAGATTTCCGAGTACGGATTGGATTCAATTCAAGTCGTTCAACTGATTCACGAGCTTGAAAAAAAGACGGGTCCAATTCCAATTTTGGATTTCTATCGGTTTGATCATTTGGAGCAGGTATATGTTTATCTTAAAGAAAGGCATTCAAAAACCTAGATGTTCTTGAGGACACCTTTTTGAACCTTCCACTGATGTCTGGCGTCCACGGGAATATCACTGACTATGCGAAAGACAGTTTTCGTCAGATGAAAGTCTCGGAGAATTTTCTCTGCCAGTTGTTGTGAAGCAGGTGGCCAGTCGACCCCTTTAAAGACCTCGATAAAGACTAGAGTTTGATCGTCTTTCTGAACAACTGCCGCTCTTCTTAGACAAGGAATTTGTTCCAGACGGCTTTCGATAATTCCCGCGGGGATTTGTCCTTGGTCTGAGTGGATAAGGTCGGTCGCGCGGCCCATAAACCAGAGATTTCCATCAGAATCCATCTCAAGTAAATCTCCGGTGTCGTGAAAGTCTTGATTTTCAGTGTAGACATTGGCTCCCTTGAGACCCAGTCGAAAAATTCCTGGGAAAAGAGGCAATCCTGTTGGAAGCTGAAGGACAGTGAGCTCTGACAGCACCTGGCCGATCAGGTAGCCGTCATGTTGGGATTCAACATAAGCTCTTCCATCTCCAGATCCAATGGGCTCGCACTCGCTACATCCGTAGACCAAGCTGAGCTTGGCTTGTGGAAAAACCTGTTGAAGCCGTTCACAGAGCCATCGCGGAATCGGAGCGCCGCCAAGAAGAATATTTTTTACCTGCGGAAGGGTTTGTTTTTTTTCCATCAAATAGGTGGCCAGCCGATCAAGAAATCCCGGAGGGCCAGAGAGCCGGGTGACCTGGTATTTGACAATGTTGTCGATGTTGTTGGAGTCCGACTGAAGATCTGGAAAAATGGTCGTCGCCCCATCGGTAAGACTCTGTAAAATAGAAACCGGGTAACCGGCAAGGTGGACATCTGTTTTTACCTCGGGCAGGTATTGGTGACAAAAAATCTGTTGATGAAAAAGAATGCGATGGTTCCGAGCGATGACCTTTGGTTTACCTGTTGTACCAGAGGTCAATGCAATCATAACTGTGTCTTGATCTTGAACGGCGATGCAAGGGTGTCGTTTCGTTGAGCCTAAAAGGTCTGAAAGGGGCCGGACCCCGACTGAGAAAGTATCTACCGAATAGAGATCCTTGAGCCAGAGAAACCAATAAATAAATCTCCAACGAAAAAGTGCCTGGACGGAGACGATAGATTGGCAATGGCTGAGCCGAATGGCGCGCATGATTGAATTTTTAGATAGCCGGGGATCCAAAAGAACAGGAATAATTCCCTCGGCATAAATTGCTACGATCAATGACAGAAGATTCAGGCTCAAAGGCATGAGAAGTAAAATACGGTCGCTAGGCTGGTATTTATTCTCTCGAAGGCCGGAGCGAAATTGATCGACTTTATTCAGGAATTCATCAAAGGAAAGTTGCCAGCCCTCTTCGGGATGGATCAAGGCCACTCGATTGCCGTGTTGTTTTCCCTGAGCATAGATTGTTTCAGCGATGTTTCTTGGTAGAGAACTTGATTCAGTCATTCTTTCTCCTGACCAATCCACGTAAAATCCAAACATCCCCGACGAAGACAAAAATTAAACCTAGAATAATCAGTCCGCCCAGTTTTTGAAGAGGCTCAAAGACTGAAAAGAAAAATACACAGGACAATAAAATCATACCTAGGGTGACGATCAGAGAACAGGTCCCAAGGTCATCAATACTCTTCTCAAAAGATCCACGTTTCTTTCCAAAAAGAAACTGGATCGCGTTGTCTCCAGAAAGGCCGACCAGGACCGAGGCGCAAATACTGGTCACATAGAATATGGGAAATCGGCTAACCACAAAAAAACTCAACAGCGCTAAGGGCCCCCAGATGACCGAAAACAAAGCTGATACTTTGTGATTAGACCTCAGAGAAATACTTAGAAGCAAGATCACAACCATAACGATCAAAAGACTGATGAAGAGACTATTGAACAGGGTGCCTAAAATTCGGCTGCCGAACTCGTTATAGGACACCAGACTTCCCGCAAGCTCACAACTTTGCTGAGGGCAAAGAACCGAGACTTGGTGGATCAGGTTTGAAATATCTGCGAGGCTAGAAGACCTCAAGTATAAAATGGCCCTTTTTTGTCCAGTCTCAGCGATCAAACGTCGGGAGAAGATGGAATCCTTCCAAAGATTTTCAATCATTGTGCGGTAGCGAGGAGCGACGGCCTTGGATAGATAATTTTGTGCTGAAAATGGATCTTCGATGGCGCCGACCAAGGGATTAGAACTCAATGCCTTGATGGCATCTTTATGAATCTGGGCTGAGTTCTGATCGTCTCCGTTGAGCAGTAAACTGACCTCGGAATTCCAGCCACGAGTTTCCAAAAGGTGTGCGCTCGTCTGTCGCACGAGGTGGCTTTCGTGAAATAATTTTTCGGGAGAGTCCTCGATAAAGAGAGTGTTGACGAAGAACAGACCAATAAAGACGACAGCCACAAAAGCCCAGGCGACAGTTCTTGAGATTCTGAACTGAGGAATTTTTTCCATAATGGAACGACAATTGATTTGGTCAAATTTGGACTGGAGATGAAGCTTAGGAACTTTGGAAACCAGTGCTGGGATAAAAATAAAAACGGCTAGCCATTCCATCAGAGCTGCAAAGGCGCAGATAGCCCCAAAACGACGAATGATCTCAAGATCAGATACAACCAGCGAGCCAAAGCCAATAGCAGTGGTGAGAGAAGTATAAAAACTAGGAATAATGAATTTACGAAGAGCCGCTCGCCAGGTTCTTTTTTGGAAAAGAACGCCATAGGACACAAAGACAAAGTCTTCCAAACAACTGATCATCAGCATAAGACCGACGGAGTTGGTGAGAACATCCAGGGGTATTGAACTGAGGCCCATCACTCCATAGACGAGGGTCAAGGAAAAAAGAATACTGATCAAGAACAGGAATCCGGCCTTCCAGGACTTTAGAAAAAATCTGAAAAAGAACAGCGCAATAATGAAGGTCAGCGCGTTCAAGGCTTGAGATTGATCAAAGGCCTTTCTCAGTTGCCGTTGGAAAGCCGCAATCCCGGCCCAGTGGGCGGTCCACTCGGATTGAGGTTGTTGAAGATGGTTCTGAAAATCGTTTTGAATTTGATCAACAATGCGAGTGTCAAATTGCCCCCAGGTTGAACCTCCTTCGATAGGGCGAATGGAAAATAAAACGGTCAGGGCTGGCCGTGCGGGAATGGAGAGAATGTTATTCCAGGGAGAGCGATCAATTTCCTCGAAGGCCTTTTTAATCTTTTCCTCTTCTGGTAGATGCCGGCGTTGACAATCCAGTTTCAGGCGGCTTTCGAATGAAAGATTCTGATCATTGATTTCAGCGAAACGAACTCCGAAGCTAGAGCTAATTTTTTCGATGGCGGGAATTCTTTCGGGCACGGTGAGCAGCCAATACTGAAAATCACAGAGAGAAGACTTTGAGAACATGGCCTGATTGGATTCCAGAGACAGCATCAGTGTATTTTGATCGTGAAAATCGTCTCGCAAACTTTCCAACTGAGAATAAGTTTTGAAATCACGATCAATAAGGTCATCGATAGAGATCAGATAGTGAAGTCGCGCACTGAAAAATATGGAAACAAGCACAAGCAGAGTGGAAACAAAAAGAATTTTGACTGGGTGTCTCAAAGACCACCGGTGGAGTTTCAAAATGGAGATATGAAATGATTTCATGAAGTCCAAGCCCTTGGTCCAGTTTGGCCTTTTTGGCCCTTTCTTATGTTTCTGGAAAAATTTAGCATCGAACTTGTCTCTTTGACAGAATTAATTATGGAGGATCGATGAGAACTTGTTTTGCAATCACAATCGCCGCAGTGATGATGGTTACCGCCACCACTTCCGCAAAGACAAAAAAGCACCACGGAGCAAAACTCTCTGTCACTCCGTACGTCGATGATTTTGATGATCCAATTTTAAATGACAAGTTTTATAAAAAACTCGTCACAGAAATTAAACAAGAAAAAAGAAGTACGGCTCAATCAGAGACCGATGTGCCTGCTCAAGAACGGCATTTTGAAAATGACTTTTTGAATTTGCGGAGCGAAATTAACGGTGGGCCGATCTATAAGGACCAACAGGCCACCGAGAAGACCGTTCCAGGAGTAAAGAGCCCAGAGGATCTGGATCAGTTAATCACCAAAGTTTTTGATTCCACCTATTATGCGTCGTTGACACCTCAGGCACAGTTTTTGGCCCTGCAACTTCGTTCGTTGGCGCCATTTAAGGGTATTATTTTTCGCGCTAAAAACTATATTGGGCGACATACCGCGAGCCGAAGCTTTATTGTGACGTTCTTGAGAACAGCAGCAACGGGCACCCAGGTTTTTTTCCCGGGTCAAACCTCTGCCAACCATCAGTGGGATATTGTTTTTCGTTATCTGACTGAGCCGATGGCTGGTATGGGAGGAGAAATTAGTACGGACGAACAGCTGGAAAGATATCTCGCAGTATTGGTATCATCGGCGCGTGATATTAACAGAGACTTTGGAAAAATTGTTCAAATGAATAAGCCGCTTTATTGGGACAACAAAATTTATCTTCCGTTCGCGAACTTTAGTTCTGAAAAAGATCGTTACATCAAAATTGGAATTCCAGAGCAACAGGCTCTTTTTTCAGTTTCTTGTATGAATATGAGCGCACTTTTGGCGACCTCAGCTTATAGCTTGAATGGTCTGCAGGGTGCGACCAAAGATTTCTGGAAGGCCTTTGGGGTCGATGTGATCAACCCCCTGCAGGTTTCCAGCGGACTCAGTTCTGAAGAGAGATTTGATATTTTGGAAAAATACTCTTCTCTTTTTGTCTTGAAAGCAGATGGACAGTCTAGAATGAGCGGCAGCTACAAATATCTTGTGGCCTCGATCCGTTGGGCGCGGGCGGCGTGGGATGAAGTAAAGAAAACTCCGCAAGATACCGACAACGTTCTTGATCCCCGAGTGATCTTGCCCTTTAACCGTGTGATCGGAACCAGCTTTGAACGTCTCGCCGGAATGATTGACGGCGATGGAAATACGAAGAGTACGGTCGTTAATGGTGAAGTTATCACAGTGGATCTAAAGAAGTTTTTCACCACCAATTCACCGCAGAAGTTATCAGTTCTTTACCCGGTTCGATTTGATGAAGGAAGCAGGAATCTCTCGAAAATCATAGACGGGAAGAAAGTTTCCTATCGCAATTATCATCGGGGTTCTGCAAAATTTTGGTCTTATCAGGCATATAAGCCCTATTTCCCAGATATAAAACCGGCTCAAGGATCGACTACATTAACCGATGATGTTCCCCGACATGTCCGAGTCTTGAGTCAGACTTGGGGAGCTGCGGGCTTCGCAGTTCCATTGACGGCTGTGGTGTTTTAAGTAAGGCGGACGAATTTGATCAAACCGACGGAACGAATCAATCGCCTGACATTCTCTGAGGATGCCAGGCTTCAAAGAGTCGAGTTGCTTCGTCGAGAAACCGGCAAGTCTCTGCCGTCCCTGAGCGTTTCGGGGCTCGAGGCAAAATCGGTCGGTGGAAATATTGAAAATTTTCTGGGGACTCTTCAGATTCCTTTGGGTCTGGCGGGACCTCTTTTGATGCAGTTTAAAAAAGGGCCTGAAAAAGTTTTTGCCCCCATGGCCACTACGGAAGGAGCTTTGCTTTCTTCGATCAATCGAGGGGCGTTAGCGCTCAGTCTATCGGGTGGAGCTACGGCTCGTGTATTGTCGAATCGGATGATTCGAGCGCCTCAATTCCAATTCGCCAATCTAGATCAAGCCCTGGAATTTTCTCATTGGTTACAGAGTCAAATGAGTGAGCTCCAGTCTTTGGTGAAAGACAAATCAAAACATGCGGAGCTGATCGAAGTTGACCCAAAGATTTTCGGAAAGACCGTCCACGTTCGGTTTATCTATGACACCGGGGATGCCGCCGGACAAAATATGACCACTTTCTGCACGGCCCATCTCTGTCAGTGGATTTTATCGGAATTACAGGAAGATCTTGATTTTGAATGTCTGGATTGCATCATCGAAGGAAATCTTTCCAGCGATAAAAAAGTATCGATGCTTTCTGCCAGCGAAGGTCGTGGTCGTAGCGTGATGGTCGAGGCCGTCATTCCCAAAAATGTCCTTCGACGAGTTCTGAAGATGAGCTGTGAGGAGATGATTGGTCGCTTGGCCAGGAGCAAGTCTTCTCGAATTTATACCGGGATGCTGGGGTTTAATATCAATGTGGCCAATGTAATTGCTGCAATGTTTTTGTCCACGGGACAAGACGTTGCCTGTGTTCACGAGTGCAGCGTGGCCGAATTTCATTTTGAGGCCCAAGGTGAAGATCTTTATTGTTGTTTGTTTTTACCATGTTTGATCGTGGGGACGGTGGGTGGTGGTGTCCATTTGCCGGGGCCACGAGACACTCTGGAAATTTTGGGTTGTTCGGGCCCAGGAACGGCCGATCGTCTGGCCGAAATTATTGCCTCATTCGCCTTGGCTTTGGAAATCTCAACAGTCAGCGCCATTGGTGGCGGACAGTTCGTCGATGCCCACGAGAGATGGGCGAGAAAAAACACTGCCAAGTTTTTAAAAAAGTCAGATTTGAATGAGGCCTTTTTCAATCGGGCGATGGCTCGGACGGACGATAATTTATTTACCACCGTCGAATCCCTAAAGATGGGTAAGGGGATTCAGCACGGACATATTTCAGATATTGCCTATCAGGTGACAAAAAAACATTGTGGTTTGGGCGGCTATCATTTGTGGACAGCCCATGAGGCACAGCCCGAAAAGGTCTTTGTGAAGGTGAAGCCCAAAGATCAAGATGTGATTCAAGGAGCTGCGCAGATTCTTTCGGCCCTAAGCCCAAGTGTCGCCGAAGTTTTTATGCGTTCCGAGGCCAGTCTTCCGTTTAAAAACTGTCACTTGCGGGAAATTGAAATCATGGCAAGCCAGAAGCTTTCGGCCTGGACGCCCAAGTATTTGGGTGGAGTCGTGGATTCAGAAACCGAAACCTATGTGTTGATTCAAGAATTTCTTTCGGATGTCCATTTATTGAACTCTGTTGATCGAGTTCAGCAATGGACCCCGCAGCACCTTCATGCCTGTTTGAGCGCTCTATCAGAAATTCACGGCCTGTTTTTGGAGAAGAGGAGCGATGCGCTCTTGGTGTCCCCACATCTATTGGATCTTTCATCGGGCAAAGATGTCTTAAAATCCACTCTTCTTTGGGAACACCTGTATAATTTTTGTCGACTCCTTCCCTTGGATGTCGAGGTCAAAGGATTGTTCACGGACTACGAAAAAATTCTGGGCCGATTGGGGAGTCTCTGGTCTGAGATCGAAAAGCAGCCACACACTCTGATTCACAATGACCTTAATCCCCGGAACATCACCTTTCGAGGCAGCACTCAACAACCGAAGCCCGTGTTTTTTGACTGGGAATTGGCTGGCTGGGGTTTGCCGCAACGAGATGCTGTTGAGCTATTTGCGTTTACTCATGAGTTTCATTTTTCCGACGAAGATTTTTGGAAATTTTTTGATGAACACCGCATTCATGTTCAGATGAAGTCAGGGATTGCTCTGGATCCGGTTCAGTGGCGTCGTGGGGTGGAGCTGGCTGTTCAGGACTTTGTTGTTCATCGTTTGCCTTTCTATTTTGTAATTTCTCAGTTTCAGAGGTGCGACTATTTGCACCGAGTTCTTTTAACAGCAGAACGAATGATTGGCTTGGTAGGGAGTGTGTCTTGATGATTCGAGAACAGTTGGGCGGGAAGGCTTTTGGACTTTATTGGCTTCAAACTCAGGGATTTTTGGTTCCCGAGTGGAAGGTGGTTTTGAGTTCGGAGTTGGACTTCATTTTTCAAGACAATCACGGCCCACGAGAATGCCATCAGAACTTGCTCACGGGTGTCTTTCGATCAGAGTTTCTTAAAATTGCAGAAAAGTTCTCGGCCTGGAGTGACGATCCTTTGGCAGTTCGCTCATCGGCTGCCGTCGAGGACGGGGAGATCCAGTCTTTCGCAGGTGTTTTCGAATCCAAACTGAATGTTCATGGCATTGAAAGCTTGGCTATTGCGATTGAGCAGGTGGCCGCGAGTTTTTTCTCGGAGCGAGCCCTTGATTATCTTCGATTGCACAAGTTTGATCCAGCCCAAGTCAAATTTTCGATCATCGTGCAGAAGATGGTGGATGCCGAAAAGGCAGGTGTGGCGTTTACGTGCAATCCTGTCACCAAGAATCGACGTGAGCTTCAAATCAGTTGGGTGCCGGGGCTTGGTGAAAATCTGGTGAGTGGCTTGAGTGAGGCTGGAGAGATTTTATTGGATCAGCAGGGGCAAGTTCTTAGAAAAACAATGCCATCGTTTTGGTCTCCTATGGATGATCTGTCGGCAGAAGAAATTGCGTCTTTGGAAAAAACATGTCGGCATATTTCGGATTTGCAACAAAGACCGGTCGATATCGAGTGGGCCCTTCATGCAGGATCACTCTATATTCTTCAGGTTCGACCGATCACGTCCTCTCTGTCGGAAGAAACCAGCGATCACCAGACAATTTTCGATAACTCAAATATCCAAGAGAGCTATTGTGGTCCCACCACACCACTGACATTTAGTTATGCAACAAAGGCCTATGAAAAAGTCTATGAACAATTGATGCGTTATATGGGATTTTCTCTGCGAGAAATTGAGGCCTCTCAATTTCGCCATCAGCATCTGTTGGGGTATATTCATCATCGAATCTATTACAATATTAACTTTTGGTATCAGGGATTGTTGTATTTGCCGCACTTTGGACGGCAGAAACAGGATATGGAACGAATGATGGGTCTCGAAAAACCCGTCGATCTGGTCCACGACGTCGTTCTCAGTCGATCCCAGAAGATCAAAAATTTACCCAAGGTTTTTCGGTTGCTGGTTAAAATGGGAATCGAGTTTGCGAGAATGGATGCCCTCGTTGCTGGATTTGATCGTACGTTCTGGAAAATCTATCAAGGCGTAGACCGGACGAGTCTTTATCGACGGTCGGCAGCTCAACTTTTAGAGGAACTGGAAGTCATACAAAAAAAAGTTCTAGCTATCTGGGCGATACCTGTTTTGAACGATTTTCTGGTGATGATGATCAACGGCAGGGTTGCAAGAGCTTTTGAGTCTGCTGGAATGAAAGACGAGTGGAAAGATCTACTCCGAGAGAGCGAACTCGAGAGTCTTCAGCCAACAATGGCCCTGTACGATCTGGCAAAAAAGGCTCAGAGTTCTTCCGAACTGATGGGTCTCTTGCGCGACATGACGGTTTCCAGAGGCTTGGAGTTACGCTTGCAATCTCATTATCCGGATTTTTTCGAAGCCTGTATGGACTATATCGAGAGATTCGGGGATCGGAGCATGGGCGAACTCAAGCTTGAAACTCTGACTATGCGAGAGGATCATGAAAAACTGTACTCGGTACTTCGCGAATATCTTGCGGCAGATATTGATCTTTCTAAAGTTGCCCAGGCTGGCAAAGTAGATGAAGAGAAGATATGGATGTCTTATCGAAATCAATCGGGCTGGTTGTCCACCCGTCGGCTCAGAAAACAGGTTCGCAAATTAAAAAAGGTCATCTCGCACCGGGAAAAAATGAGATTCCATCGGACTCGGTCATTTGGGCTGATGCGTAGCTATTATTTAGAGATCGGCGCGCGTTTTTCGGCGATGGATGCCCTCGCAGAAGGCAGAGACATATTTTTCATGACGATGGATGAAATTTCCGATTATGCCCGTGGAAAATCAGTCACTTTGAGTCTTCGATCATTGGTTGAGCTTCGTAAGCAAGAGTATCAACAAAGCACAGAGAGAGATGTTCCAGGACAAGTTCAATTGTCATGGCCCATCGGGTGGAGCCAACAAAAACTCCCGAAAGAAATCACTACAGACACTGTGGGACTTAAAAGCTGGAGTGGATTGGGTTGTTCCTCCGGGACGGTTGAGGGTCTGATCAAGGTGGTGAGAAGTCCTGAGGATGCAACAGATCTCTCTGGTTTGATTTTGGTCGCCGAGCGTACAGATCCAGGATGGACACCATTATTTGCGTTGGTCAAAGGGGTGATCGTAGAGAAGGGATCTTCCTTATCCCATTCTGCGGTCATCGCGCGAGAGATGGGCATTCCAGCGATTGCCGCCGTTCCGCAGATTATGCAACAGCTGAGATCTGGGCAGAAAGTGAGGATGAATGGAAGTACTGGTCGAATCGAACTCCTTGATGAAAGCGCCGACCTCAGAGCTTTTGTCGATCATTCAGCTCTCGAAGTCTAACTCGTTCACGATTCCAAAATGGACTGACGGGGATATTTCTTGGGATCGCGATTGGGCTCCCCAACGAATTACTCCGTGGTTCTATTTGCCCTCTTACCAGAGGTTGCCCGTGGAAATTCAAAGACGTTACAATCAGTTGTGCTCCTTGGCGATCAATGAAATGTTTTGTCTGTTTGAAGAAGAATTTTTGCTCTCGGTCCTTGGGACGTATCTCTTGAAACCCGGAATGGATTCAGAACTCAGAGAAGCCCTCGAAATATTTTGTGAAGAAGAGATCAAGCACTCAGAGATGTTTTGGCAGCTCAGCCAAAAAGCAGCGCCACAGTATTATCCTCAGAGAGACTATTTTTTGATTAAAAAGTCCCAACAGAAAAGTGCTTGGTTTTTCAACCAGGTTGCAAAAAGTCCGGACTTTTTTGTGTTTTGGGTTTGGATGGCAATCTTTTTTGAAGAGCGGACATTGATGCACAGTCGCGAATATTTAATGCAGGCAAGACTTCAGCCGGATTCTTTGTCGCCGGCTTTTTTTGAAGCTCATAAACTGCACCTGATTGAAGAGACTCGGCATGTCCGTCTCGATGAACATATGGTGGATCACTTTTATCGTGGTTCTCCCAAGTACATTCGAACAATGACTGGAATAATCATGAAACAGATGATTAAAAACTTTGCCTCGCCCCAACGCTCTTCAGTGGCCATAGCTGCGGTTTTGAAACAAGAGTTTCCTCAGACCTCTGTGGCTGAAACTTTGGACCGAATTATGTCCGAGCTTCCGAGTCTTGCGACCTGCAAACCCTATCATCAGGCCAAGTTTGGGGATCATGCCTGCACCCGTACCCGAAAACTGATGGGACAGTTCCCTGAATTCAAGGGGATTTGGGACGTTTTATCGATTTCTAGGGGCTGAACCTTGGATTTGGTCTTAAGCTTTGTTATACCTAGCTGAATGCTTCATCATGCGAAAACCCAAATTGCCCAACTGTTGACCGGTCTTACAGAATTGTCAGAATCTGACATCTTTTCAGCCTTGGAAGTCCCAAAAATGTTTGAACATGGGCATTTGGCCTTTCCAGTTTTTGCACTGGCAAAAGTTCAAAAAAAGGCTCCGCCGGTGATCGCCCAAGCTTTGGCCGAGAAGCTTAAGGGAAGCCCGGGTTTGGCCCAGATACAAGCGGTGGGTGGATTTTTAAATTTCACTTTTCAAGATGAAGTTTTACAGAACATTCTTTTCGACAGTCTTCAAACACAGGGCCAAAAAATTGGATTCACTGAATTTGGTCACGGAAAAACCGTGGTGATTGATTTTGCATCACCCAATGTCGCCAAGCCAATGCATGTCGGTCATCTTAGAGCCATGATGATTGGGCAGGCAGTTTATAACATGGCCAAGTCCCAGGGTTACAATGTTATCGGGATCAATCATTTGGGTGATTGGGGCAGCCAATTTGGAAAACTTGCTTGGGCCTATGAAGCCTGGGGGTCTGAGTATGATTTTAATACCAAACCCATGGATAGTTTGTTGAAGCTGTATGTTCGTTTTCACGAAGAAATGAAAACCAAACCAGAATTGGAAACTCAGGGTGCAGCTTATTTTAAAAAACTAGAGAGCGGTGATCCACAGATTCAAGAGCTCTGGAAAAGAATCGTCGATTATTCGTTGAAAGATTACGCCCGTCTTTATCAGATCTTGAATGTAAAGCATGATCAGGTTTTGGGTGAATCTTTTTATAACGATAAAATGGATGAAGTTGTTCATCGACTTCAGCAGAAAAATCTTCTGAAAGAAAGCGAAGGCGCACAGGTTGTCTTTTTTGACGAGAAAGACAATATGCCTCCATGTATTATCAAAAAGAGCGATGGAGCTTCGATCTATGCCACTCGGGATCTTGCTGCGGCTATTTATCGTCACGAGGTTCAAAAGGCTGACGAGATTTTATATGTGGTCGGGCAGGATCAGATTCTGCATTTTCGTCAGGTTTTTAAAGTTTTAGAAAAAATGGGATACGATTGGGCAAAAAATTGCCATCACATTTCTTTTGGGATGTATCGATTCAAAGAAGGAAAAATGTCGACCCGTGAAGGTCGAATGATTTTATTTGAGGATGTTATTTTTCAGGCGATTGAGTTGGTAGAAAAACTGATCGAAGAAAAAAACCCCAACCTTGAGAATAAAAAACTCGCGGCCCAACAGATTGCCCTGGGTGCAGTAATTTTTAATGATCTACTCAATGACCGGGTTAAAAATGTTGATTTTGATTGGGATCGAATCTTGAATTTCGAAGGCGACAGCGGACCTTATGTTCAGTACACAACAGTTCGCTGTAAAAGTTTGGTCAGAAAATATTCAAAACCGGTTCCTGAGCGCCCACCGATAGTGATGTCTTCTCTTGAAGAGCGACAGTTGATTTACACACTTTTGCGTTTTCAAGATTCGGTGGCCGCAGCTTATCGACAGTACAAGCCAAATATTTTGGCGCAATACTTGTTGGATCTGTGCAGTGCTTTTAGTCATTTTTATCACAAGAATCGAATCTTGGGTGAGGCCGCAGAAGTGGAAGCTTCTCGAATGTCACTGGTTTCGGCGACAGAAAAAATTCTTGTTCAAGGGCTTCGTCTTTTGAACATCGAAGCCCCCGAGGCCATGTAGGGGTTCACAAGGGGGGTAGGCTGTCGAAGCGTTGGTCGCCTGCTTATTTAATCTGTGTTCATCTCAAAATGGGCATATTTTAACCTATTAATTTCACGTGAAAAATCCATGAATGAGACAGGGCTCGATTATTGAATACTCCATGGATGTCAGAGGTCAGATTTACTATTTCCAGGAGGATTTTATGTTTCGTTTAGGATTGGTCTTAGCATCATTGGTGGCTATCAGCTCTGCTCATGCAGGATATGCCGAATGCCAAATGCCAGCTCCTTATAAGTCAGTTTTTACCTACGGAATGTCCTATGTTCGTGGGACAGGCGAGGAGCGTGGAATTCTTGT
>Ga0210057_1004699_pt1 | contig 17968 bp, 19 predicted proteins | sample CryGeyCG2114_010_2_FD_183968 | JGI IMG/M metagenome (GOLD analysis project Ga0210057, IMG submission 183968) | Groundwater microbial communities from aquifer - Crystal Geyser CG10_big_fil_rev_8/21/14_0.10 (SPAdes) (version 2) | ecosystem: Environmental > Aquatic > Deep subsurface > Groundwater ...
ATAAATATAAATTTTTACCAGTAAAAGTGAGTGTATAGAATTTTTTCAAAAATAAATTAATACAAATTATATTCCTGTCGTCGCGATATTAATAATTATTAAAATATTTACAAACGAGCGAGTACAGATTATTAAAAGGTTAAAAATGGAATATTAATCAGGCTTAATAGACTAATAAGAAATATAAAGTATCATTTATATTATATATTATGAAGAGGTTTAATAAAAATGGTTCGCATGTCGGAGTAATTATTTCGTTTGTAATGTTCATAACTTTCTTAATTTTTTTGTATTTAATTATAACACCTACAATAAACAAGCAAAAAGACAAGAGTTCTGTTTTAAATAATCTGGAAAAAAGATTAATAGAGAATTTGTCGAGTGATTTGACTTTTTTGAGTTTGAAAGTTATAGCCGATTCAGGGGGGGCACAATGCGTTAATCTTGTTAATTTTTCAATTGATTCAGAAATGGATTTTAACCTTGTTATTAAAGATCAAGATGGAATGACCAGAACAGCCCATAAAAAAGATCCAGAGTTACAGATAGGGGGGAATGGATTAAATTTTTTAAAAGTATACAACTCAGAAGAGTTTAATGAATTAGATGACGAGATAAATCAAAATTGCGAATTTTTAATAAAAGATGAAGGCAATTATTCATTCGGTTTAATGAGAACTCAAAAGTATGTTTTTGAAAAGAAAATATTTTCACTTCTAAGCATATATGAAAATGATTATGAAAACTTGAAAGAAGAATTTAGTATTCCTCGCGGAAGCGAGTTTGCATTTAGTTTTAAATTAAACAATGGAAGCATAATCGGAAGGAACGAGCTGAATTTATCAACAAGCATTTATGAAAAAAGAATCTTAACAGCTTATGTCGACAACAATACAAACATCGTTCCTGGTTATTTAAATATCAAGGTGTGGTAATGAATAAAAAAGCGTCGTGGATAAGAATTGCAGAAGCATTTATTTCAATAATGTTAATTATAAGCATCTTGACAATTATTGTAAAGAATAATTATCCAAATAAAGGAGATGCGTCCTCTAAAATCTATGAAAGAGAAACAGCTGTCTTGAGGGAGATTGAATTAAACAAAACACTTAGGGGGGAAATTTTAGATTTAAATTCTCTACCAGTAGAATGGGGGGGAAATTTTCCTGAAAATGTTAAAAATAAAATAAATGAAGAAACACAAGATTACTTAGAATGCGAAGCAAAAATATGTGATATCGTTGATTCTTGCGAATTAGATGTATACCCCGAGGAAGAAATTTTTGTTCAGTCGGTTTTTATTGCTGGAAATTTAACTAAATATGCACCAAGGCAATTGAGGTTGTTTTGCTGGATGAAATGAAATTCAAATTTTTAGAACATACAGCAGATATTAAGTTTCAGGCATTTGGAGATACAATTGAAGAAGTTTTTGAAAATTCAGCTCTTGCAATGTTTAATACTATGCACGACGGCAAAATCAAAAGCAAAAAATCATTTAAAATAAAAGTTAAGGGAAAAGATTTTGAAAGTTTATTATATAATTTTTTAGAAGAACTCTTGTTTTTATTTGACAGCAAGGGTTTTTTTTTGGCTAAAGTTGAAAAAATTGAAATTGATGGGAAAAAATTCAAACTCGAAGCGAAGGTTTTTGGCGACGACGCAAAAAATTATGAAATACATCTTGATATAAAAGCGATAACTTACAATGAAATGTTTGTCCAAAAAGTAAAAAACAAATGGGTTGCACAGGTTGTGTTGGATGTTTAAAAATTCTCTGAAGGGATAAAAATATAAACTTTCAATAAGTTAATAATTTATGGAACTAAAAAAGATTTCAAAAAATATCTATGAAATCCCCAAGCAGGGAAAAATGAATGTGCCTGGAATAATTTTTGCATCTGAAAGAATATTAAAAGACATTAAAGAAGACAAGACTTTAGAACAAATTAAAAATGTTGCTGAACTTCCTGGAATTTTAAAAGCTTCAATTGCCCTCGCTGATGCACATCAGGGATATGGATTCAGTATCGGCGGAGTCGCTGCATTTGATTTGGACAAAGGAGTTATCTCTCCCGGAGGAGTTGGTTATGACATCAATTGTTCTGTGAGACTTTTGAAAACAAATTTAAAAAAACAAGATATTTTAAAAAAACAAAAAGAAGTTGTCAACGGACTTTTCAAAAAAATACCGTCGGGAGTTGGAAGAGGAAGCAAATTTCAAATGAATAAAAATGAGCTTAATAAAATTTTAAATGGCGGGGCAAAATACATTGTTGAAAAAGGATACGGAGTTGAAGAAGATTATCTGCACACAGAAGAAAACGGATGCATGAAAAACGCAGACGCTGGTAAGGTTTCTGAAAGAGCAATTCAGAGGGGAATCGGACAATTAGGAACACTCGGAGCTGGAAATCATTTTTTAGAAGTCCAATTTGTCGACGAAATCTTCGACGAGGAGATTGCTAAAATCCTTGGATTAAAAAAAGACCAAGTTACAATAATGATTCACTGCGGTTCAAGAGGACTGGGGCATCAGGTAGCGTCGGATTATATTAAAAAAATGGAAGATGAATATGGTTTTAAAAATTTGTCAGACAGGGAGTTGGTTAATGCTCCTATAAAAAGCAAACTTGGAAAAGATTATTTTTCTGCCATGTGCGCTGCTGCAAATTTTGCATTTGCCAACAAGCAGTTGATTACACACTGGGTGAGAGAAGAAATGAAAAATATTTTTCCAAATATCAAGATAGATGTTGTTTATGATGTGTGCCACAATATTGCAAAATTTGAAAAGCATTTTGTCGACGGCAAAGAAAAAGAAGTGTGTGTTCATAGAAAAGGCGCAACCAGAAGTTTTAGTCCAGGAAGAAACGAAATACCAGCAGATTATAAAAAGATAGGACAGCCGGTTATTGTCCCTGGAAGCATGGGGACTTCTTCTTATTTATTAGTCGGAACAAAAAAAGCAGAAGAATTAACATTTGGCTCAACTGTCCACGGAGCAGGAAGATTAAAAAGCAGAAGCAGTGCATTAAAAAATTTAAAGGGAGAAGATGTTAAAGAAAACCTGCACAAAAAAGGAATTGAAGTTCAATCAGGAAGCTTGAAATCACTAGCAGAAGAAGCACCTGAAGTTTACAAAAATATCGACGACGTTGTTGAAGTTGTTGTTGAGCTTGGCATTAATAAAAAAGTAGCGAGATTGAAACCATTGACAGTTGTTAAGGGATGAACAATTGTGCTCATTAACATTCGCAATATTGATGTTAAGTTAATAGAAATATTTATAAAGTTCTTTTATTTTGTTAGGCAATGAAAAAGGGGGTAATGGGTTTTGTGTTGTTAGCAGCGATTTATTAAAAGAAAGTTTAAATAGTTTAGATTACGCTGAATTTGTAAGTAGTTTTCTTATTGAAAGTTTAGTACAAATCTCTTTAAGATTCTCTTCATTTTTAACTTCTTCCAGAATTTCAGGATAATTTTTCCCAGACAAAAATCTTCTAAATATCTTCAACTCAATTGGAGTCAAAATAGAATTCATTCTTGGAGCAAGGTAAACTGTTGTTAAATTATTTTGCTCTTCTCTAAATCGAAAATTTCCTTTTTGAATTTTTAATTTTTCGAAGATAATTTTTTCTTCTTTTGTAGAAATCCTTCTTTTTACAGGATGGGTAAAGTAAGGTTCGAATCCATTTAATTTTCCTGTTTCTGCTTCTGCAGAAACTCTACATCCTCCTTTACATAATCCCACATATTCGCAAGGAGAACACCCATTAGGAATATGATTTCCTTTTCTCCATTCGTGCATTTTTTCAAGTATATTCTCCAAAGATTCATCTAAGATATTTCCATAAATCCTACTTTCATGAGAGCAAACTCTCACATTTCCTTGCGGGGAAAAAGTTAAAGTTCCTTGTGCCGCAGTACAAGCTCTTCCTTCAAAAAATCTTCGATACTTTTCTTGTTCTTCTTCCTTAAACATGCAGGGGACAGCAGGATGTAAGGAGTCTGTTTTTATCTTTAAATTTTGTTCTAATTCTAATAAAGTATCTAAGATAGAAATATATTCTTCTCGGGAAATTTCAATATTCTTCAAATCTTTTCCAGGGGAGATTACCATCGGAGTTGCACAGAAATAATTTATCCCAAATTGTTCATAGAGGAATTTACTAGTTTCATAGACTTTTTTTAAGTTCTGTTTATTCACAACCATATTCATAGCAATTCCAAAATTTTTATTTTCAAAGTATTTAAGGGATTTTTTAAGTTTCTCGAAGGATCCATCAACTCCTGTTAGAAAATCATGAATTTCTTTGTCAGGACCAAAAATTGAGCTTAAAATCGAATCTACTTTTAATTCAATTATCTTTTCTGCATCATCTTTTGTTAATAAATATAGATTAGAATTAACTCTTACATCCATATTTTCTTTCTTAAATCTTTTGATTGAATCATAAAGTTGTGATCTAACACAAAAAGGTTCACCTCCTGTGAGGGTTATATCAAAGAAATCTTGTTCTGCTATTTTCTCAATAACCCCCCTATTAGTTGAGGAAACATTAACATTATGAGAGTAATAATTATAACAAGGTTTACATTTGTGGGTGCATAATTCAGTGATTTCAAATTGTATAGAAAGTGGTTTGTAAATCATTTTTTCAGATAAATTACGCACTTTTCAAGGAGTGATTTATAATTTTTTTCTTTAGACCACTCCTTTTTTATAAATTCTCTTAGTTTTTGTTGTTCTTCTGAAGATTTCCCTTTATCCTCGACAAACCACAAATCTCTAAATTCTAAATTTAATAAAATAGTCAATGCCTCTTTTAAATCAGCTGTTTTTTCTTTTCCTATTTTGTCCTCAATTTCTTTCCAATTATTTTTATAAAAATCCAAATGCATTATTTCATGAGCAGATTTCTTCAAAGCAGAAGGAATATTGCTAAAAAGCGGGACCATAAAGCTCCCTTCCTTATAATCATAAGGACATAAAGATTGAGTGGTAATATATGCAGTTACTTCTTGAAATGGAAATTTATTTTCTGTTATTTTTTCTAATCTTCTAAAAAATTCTTCATTAATCTCATCCCATGATTCTTGAAAAGCATTTCTTGTTTCTTCAATTAAAAAAGAGTTATGTAACTTTTTATGAAAATCTTCTATTGCCTTTTTACATTCTTCAAATGTTTTCCCTTTGCATTCTTTCTCTAATTTTGGGATATTGTTAAACCTTTTCCCTAATTCCCATTTAGATTCAAAATTAACAGCGAACCAATTGTTCCATAAATCCTTTTCTTTATCAAATTTGAAAGTAACTTTTGTCATAGTCTTTTGCATAGAAATTACTATATAAATATTTATAAACATTAAAAACCCATCAAAATGATGGTAAAAATTCTTGAACCTTTAGTTGAAGAACCCTATAGAATAAGTTTGTCTGAACAAGAAGAACTTGTTGGGTACCAAAAAGAACAACTGAAAACAGATAATGAAAATAATGGATGTTTTTCATTTTCTGGATGTTATAGTGTATCTGGTTGTATCTCTTGTTATACAGTAGAATAAATAAGATGAAAAATTCAGAAGCAGATTTATCTAACTTATTTGGAATTGAAGCTCATTTTAGTCATAATCTTGAAGGTTTTAATAGGCATAAACATTCGGTTTATTCTCTGGGAGATAAAAAAATTATTATAAAGGAATTTACCGAGGAAAGATTTGCAATACGAGAAAAATTTTTTTATGAAACTTTCAAAGATTTATGTAATCTCCCCAGATTATATTTCTCAGAGGAGAATATTTTTGTCTTAGATTTTATTGATTCTGAGAATTCTCCAAATTTATTATCTGCTGTAGAGGATTGGGCGAGAATCCACTCAATTTTTTTGGGATCAGAAATTTTAGAAAATCCCTTATGTGCTAACCACAAATTAAGAAATTTAGCCTATTATGTATCTCGTAATCCAAAACTTTTTGATCCAGATTCAGAAAAACTTAAGGAAGTTTTATTAGATGAAGAGAGAGAAAGAAACTATCAAACACTCATTCACGGAGATTTATATAAAAGAAATATTTTAACTAATTCTCAAGGAAATTATTATATTGACTTTGAATTTTCTGGGAAAGGTCACCCCGTAAGAGATTTGTCTCTTTTACTCCTTAATTATCCCATCTTAAAAGAAGATTTTCTTAAAATTTATAGACAAAATATTTCTTTTGACTATGAGGGAATTGAAGAAGATATCAAAAAAGAATTATTAGGAAAAGGAACACAACTAATCATCGGATTAAAAGATTTAAACATCTCCAAAGAGAAAAGAAAGGAAATTCACGAAAATCTTTTAAGAGTAATGAGAACCTATTTGTAAACTTATCTTGGTGTTTTCGATACAGATTATCCGGAACAAAAGTTATGAAGAACATCAAGAATTAATAAAAAATAAAATAAACCCCACTTGATTTTCTATTATTAGTCCCCTTTACATCCGAGAGCATTAGCGCGAGACAATTTTTAGGTGGGCGAACGACTTCGTGATAGAGAGAAAAATAAATCTCTTCACATGAATAAAATTAAATTAACCAAAAATCCTTCTATTAATTACTTAAATAAATCTGCAGATGCTCACGTTGTTCGCATAGAGCGACAGCGAGCACAAATCTCGGGCGGGTGGGCGGGAGGGGGATAGTTGGAGTGTTGGTTAGCGGGAATATTTGAGACTAACTTTAGGCAGGGATGTAAATTTATAGAACAAATAAGATTATCTGATTATATCCAGGTATAACAATATTTAAATAATTAGTTTTGTTTTGTTATTCAATAAAAATGAAATACCTTGATTCATTCTTTAAAAATGGAAAAAGTTTTGGAAAACATGCAATCCTCGTAGGTTTATCAAGTTTTATTTTGGCTTCAGGATGTGGAGGAGGCAAGAAACCGACGACGCCGGAACCAAATCCTTCTGGAAATGAATTATCTGAGAATACATTTGTTTTATCTGAAGGAAATAAACCATATTCTTATAATTTAAATACAGGAGAAATGATTTTTTCAAACCCAGTTAGTTTTTCAGAGGGAGATATTATTGCATCAGATACAAGCGGGATTGTTCCATATGGATTTTTAAGAGAAGTTGCAACAATATCTAATGACAAAAAAACAATTCAAACAGAACTATCTAATCTTGAAAATGCAATAAAAGAATGTTCTTTCTCTAACACTACAGAACTCTTGCCGTCTGGAATGTTTAAGTCGGCTTCAGGAGTGTTTGCTGAGCCTTTTAATCCTGATTCATACAAATTCGGTGTTAATTTTTCAAAGATCATATGGGACAGTGATGGAAACCCAAATACAACTAATGACCAAGTTAAAGCAGTTGGTTATGCAAAATTTGATTTGTCTCTTAATTTTGACCTTAAAATAAAAGATAATTCTATAACTAATCTTGTTTTTAAGGGAATAATAAAAGATGAATCTAAAGTTGAAGTTTTTTCTAATCTTTCAAAAACAATTCATGAGGAATTTGAAGTTGGGGCATATAGTTTAAAACCAATTATCTTCTGGATTTCTGGGCTTCCTGTTGTTATTATACCAAAAATTAATGTAAATGTCGGGGCAGATGGAAATTTTAATTATGATTTTAATGCTGCAGTAACTCAAACAGCCATCTTAGAAGTAGGAGTTTCATATTCTAATTCAAAATGGAGCCCTATCGGCAGTGTTTCAAATAGTTTCACATTTAGTGAACCAACTCAATCTGGAAGTGCTGCTCTTACTGTTTATGCTGGTCCAGAATTAAAAGTTGAATTGTATGAATTTGCAGGAGCAAATGCAGAAGCATATGGAAACTTAAGAGCAGAAATAACTTTAGATTCTTGGGAACTTTTTGGGGGTTTGGAAGGATTTGTCGGAGTTGAAGCTGAAATTTTTGGAGAGTCGCTTTTTGACCAGTCCAAACAAGTTATTGATTATGAAAAATTATTAGCACAAGGTGGAAGCGGAAGTACTTTGGAAGCTCGCTTAATAGCAACTCCTGACAACGGAACTGCACCTCTTGAAGTTTTGCTTGATGCTTCTGGCTCTACACCAAAAGACGAAATAGTTGAATATAAATTTGATAGAGATGGAAATGGAAGCTTTGAATATACTGAAACTTCTGCAAATCACCCAGATGGGGTCTTTGACGGGAAAACAACTTACACTTATAACAATAGCGGAACATACCTTCCAAAAGTAATTGTTAAAGACAACCAAGGAGAAACAGATAGTGCAAGTGATAGTGTGATTGTTTATCAATTAAATACAATTACAATTCAACCCGGACCCACTGAAGGAAAAGATGCTTATGTAGGATTAAGTGTATGGCCAGATGGTGATAGTACTTATAGTGGTTATGGGGAAACTCAAGAGTTGAAAGTTCTTTATGATTTTTGGGGATCTCCCCGAAGAGGTACTGCAGACGAAACCCTTATTCAGTTTCCCTTATCTTTAATACCTTCTAATGCTGAAATTGTTTCTGCTGAAATTAAACTTCATGGATACGGAGTTAGTAATTATTCAAATTATGATCCTATATTTGCTATAAAAGAAATAATTAACTCCTGGAATGAATCAACAGTTAAATGGAATACAAAACCTTCTTATGGCAACCATATTTCAGATTGTACTCTTAAAGGAGAAATGAAATGGTATGAATGGGATGTTACTTCCTTAGTTCAAGAATGGGTAAATGGACAGCCAAACTATGGGGTGTCTGTTTTGACTACAGGAAATGAAGAAAGTGGAGAATTTAAAAGCAGTGATTATTCAGATCCAAGCAAAAGACCAAAACTCGAAGTTGTTTATTATCAGACTTATTAAAAATAAAATATAATTAAGATAAAACTAATATCTTCCCAAAAATTGAAATATTTATAAACATCTTTTAATTAAATAAACCATGAAGAGGTGGATAAATTTCTTTGTTCTTAGTTTGGTTTTTGGAATTGTCTTGATTAGTTTTGCTGGTGCTGGTTTTCAAAAAGGAAATCTTTCGCATTCAATTGAAAAAAGTTACGCTCCAGGGAGCAAACTCAAAGGTTGGATAAACATAAGCCTGACAAACGAGCCTGCAAACTCGCTTTTTACAACTTCTGAAGGAAATTCTATTTCTTTAATTGAATTAATCAGGAAAAACCCAGGATATGTTTATTCCTGCAATGTCGAGGACTGCGAGTCAGATTATCTTGCAACAAGTGGTGAAATTTCAAAAGACTTCGCATTAAACAATGCTCAGGAAAAAATTTTTGGATTTAAACTTACAGGACAGATACAAGAAGTAAAATCAGTGAATTTTAGTTTAATAAGCAATGCCCAGCCATCATGTACAAATCAATTAGAAATGGATTTTTTCAATGAAGGAGAAATTGATTTTGGAAACAACAAAGCATCAAACGAAGTATGCAATTATAATGATGGGTGTTACAATGATGCAGAAGAAACTACAGAATATAATTTGGGAGAAATTCCTTATTGTCAAAAAATGAATCTAACAAAATCACCTGGTTTTAAGCTCGGCGCGTGGGTCAAAAGAATTAGTGGCTTGAAAAATTTATCAATGGAATTGTGGGATGGAAGTGAACCAGTTAAATCGTGTAATCTCTCACAAGCGCCAAGCCAAGGGGGGGATATCTCTTGTGATATTGATTATTTAGTAACAGAAGAAAAAGAATATTCTGTTTGCATTTATTCTAAAGAAGGTAGCGGAGAATATAGGATAAAGGGGTACACTCTAGCAAACGGTTGTGGTTTTTATGACAACCCACCTGGGCTCGGTGTTGCTGCTTATAAAATTTTTGCGCAAGGAAAAGAATTTAATACATTCGGGACATTAAAAGTAACAGATGATTTGCCATCATCTGAAAATATTTTAAGTGAATTAATCTATGATTACATAGGAAATAAATATAGTGATTTTAATTGCCCTCCTGTCGGGTGCATTATTCCTGTAAAATTGATTTCAAAATCATCTCAAGATATTTGGCTAAGAGACTTAAAGATAACATATGTCCAATCTGGTGAAGTAACTGAAACAAAATTCTACGACTTAACAGAAACACCTGCAAAAGTCAATGCTAATTTTCAAAAGATGAATCTTGACGAAGGGAATTTTTCTGTGAAAGAAGATTTTGGAAACTACACTGCATGGCTGAAACTAAATAATATTGCGATATTCACAGAAGAAATATTCATTGAAAGGATTCCTGAAATAATTTCTGTAACTCCAACAAATGTTGCGGCGGGTTATCCAACTGAATTTACGCTGTCTGTTGATATGCACGGCTCAAGCGCGAATATAACAAGTTATGTTTGGAATTTTAACCATACAATTTCAACAACAGCGACGAACAAAGTCACTTACACCCACGCTTCAACAGGAACATTTTCATTAATAGTAAACATAACAGATTCAAATCAGTTTGCATCTTCCAAAACTTTCAGCATTGCTGTTGAAACTCCGATAAATGCAGTTAATTCTTTGCTGGCAAAAAGATTAAATGATTTGAATGTAGTTAAAACACAAATCAATGAGTATCCTGTTTTTTACAAAAATAGTTTGGATTCAACACTCAGCATTCAAACACTTGAAACAAAATTAGTTGAACTTCAAAGGCGAAATGCAACTGCGTCGTCGGATCAATCTTATATTTCATTATTAACAGATCTAATAAAATTAGAAATTCCAGAAGCAATAACAATAAGCACAAAAGCAGACGCAATGACATTTTTTCCAAAAGAAGAAGATGTAAATTTAGAAATTTTACAAAGAATCAGCACTGGAAATACCAGCGTCGACAATTCCCTTATTCCAGTTATTCTGGCGTGGAATCAAAATAACATGGACACTAAAATAACATTTAAAGAATTTTCTGCAAAATACAGCAGTTTTGAAACTCCGCTTTTAAGAATATTTGAAATAAATGCAAATAAAAAAAGCACAGCAACTGGAAATATCTATTTCATTTTAAACAAACTTGAAAACCTCAGTTTCCAGCAAGATTATTCAGAAAGAAATATTTCAGATTATATTTACACGAGATTAACAGAAACTTCAAACACAATTGTTTTCTCTACGACAAGCAATGTTGATTTTACAAACCTGCCACTTTTCATATCGCCAGAAACCAGCGCGCTTGTTATAAGCAATGTTCCTAATAACGATGAAGGCATATCTAAGTGGGTTATTTTCTCAATAATTATGTTTTTTTTAATTGTCGTTGCAATCGGAGTATATCTCTTTTTGCAGAATTGGTATAAAAAAAGATACGAAAATTATTTATTTAAAAATAAAAATGATTTATACAATATGATTTCGTATATTGCAAATGGAAAAAGAAACGGAATCAGCGACAGCGAGATTGCATCGAGGTTAAAAAAATCCGGCTGGGGTTCGGAACAGGTTGATTATGTTATGAGAAAATATTCAGGAAAAAGAACAGGTATGCCTGAGATTTCGTTTTTAAAAAAATCAAAAAACATTAACACTGCTCCAATTAAAAGAAACTTCAATAAAAAATTTTAATAATAAATAAATCACACAAAGTTTAATAAACCCTTTTGACAAATTTATAATATGGCAATAAAAATATTTAAAAATTTTTTTACAAAAATATTCGGAAATTTATTCAATAATAAAAAAGAGATAAAGCTTGGTTTTTATGGGCCTCCTAACGCCGGAAAGACGAGCCTTGCAAACAGAATATGCAAGGATTTTACAGGAGAGGAAATAGGAAAAGTCAGCAAGATTCCGCATGAGACTAGAACCATTCAATTTAAAGAAAAAGTAGAAATAAAATACAAAGGTAGAACAATGGTTTTCAAAATGATTGACACGCCAGGAATCACAACAAAAATAGATTATGAAGATTTCTTGAAATATAAAATGAAAAAAAACGAGGCGAAGAAACGGGCAAAAGAAGCAACGCAGGGAGTTGTTGAGAGTATAAAATGGCTCGATGATATGGATGTGGTGGTCGTGGTTTTAGATGCAACTGAAAATCCTTACAATCAAGTTAACATAACAATCATAGGAAATCTTGTAGCAAGAAAAATACCTGTTTTAATTGTTGCTAATAAAATTGATTTAAATAAGGCAGACATAAAAAAAATGGAGTCTGCTTTTCCAGAATACGACGTCGTGGGCATAAGCGCGAAATACGGGAAAAACCTGGAAGAGTTTTATGAATCAATATTTAAGCTTTCAAAAAACATTTAGTAAATAATTTAAAGCATATTTTACAATATATATAATAAAGAAGATGGCTGAAAAAAAGAGGACACTGGGAGAAATAAAAGGATTCACAATTAGGTTTTTGCCTTATTCTGAAATTCGCGGTTTAGACAGCAACCAGAGAATAAGAAAAATACTTGATATAGTTTTAGGAAATAATATTTTGATTTTGCAGGGAAAACTCACGCCAGAAGAAGAGGCGAGGCTGATTGGAGACACAATGGCAATGATAGGGCACATAAAGAATTTCAAGGGAATAGAACTCGCAGTTATTACTGGAAACGGAGAGTATGGGTTTTTTGGAAAAATGAAAAAAGGATTTGTCGACGCACTTACTGGCGGAGATTTAGGAGCAATCACAATCATCGGACCTGCAACAATTGTAAAGGAAATCAAGAAAAACCCTAGGAAAATTGAATTGATGCTAAAATGATGAATTTCCGCTACAAATTCAAGAAGAATTTGCAGGAAGAAAATAAAACGTAATTCTAGGAAGATTGAATTGTTTTTGAATAAATAGATTTTCATAGTCCTTGAACAAAGTTCTGCGAATGCTCACAATAAATTGTTCGCATAAAGTAAATAAAACGTAATTCTAGGAAGATTGAATTGTTTTTGAATAAATAAAACATCTAAAAATTCACAGATAAATTTATTAACTTCTTGATTTTTCTTCAGTTATGCCAATGGCATTCCCCAATTTAGGGATTAATAAATTAAATTGCAAAATTGAAAAATGCCACACCAATGTGTTAAATGTTCAAGAATTATTTCAGCTGGAAGCAAAGAGTTGCTCGAAGGATGTGCTAGTTGTAGTGGGCATTTTTTCTTTTATATAAAAGATGAACAACTGCAAAGAATAAGGGAAAATCCTATTGAAATTCCAGAAGGCGACAAAGACAATATTGAAAGAGACATAAGAGATATTGCGGGAATTCAAGAAGAAAACGCGCCTGTTATTCTGGACTTGGAATCAATAAGAGTAACTGGTGCAGGAAAATTTGAAATTGACCTCGTAAATTTATTCAATAAAAACAGGCCTTTAATCTACAAACTCGACGAGGGAAAGTATATCATTGATTTGGCTTCAACATTAAAAGAGAGTTTGAAAGATATAAAAGAAATAAGAAATCCCTATGAAAACGAATAAAAAATAAGACAAATCGGAATCTGAATCCTAAAAAATTTCTCTTGCTATCGCTCTATGCGAACAACGTGAGCATCTGCAGATTTATCGAGGACTGAATTGTCTAACTCGGATTGATAAATGAATTAATGAAAAAACACTTATTAAAATGCAATGATTGTTTTTATGTTTAAAAATTATTAATCACGACGAGTTTAGGAGGAGTGCAATGAATAAGATATTAATTTGAGATTGATTAAAAAAGGTTCATTTTAAAAACTTTATTTTCTTATTTATTTTATGAATAAAATCAATTCTATCTTAAATCAAGCATTAGAAAAAATTAAGTTTTCCAAAGAAGAGCACAAAGAAATTGAAAAACTAATTAAAGATTTTCTAGGCAGATTAAACAAAAGAATTAAAGAGCTTAATATCGACGGAGAAGCATTTGTCGGAGGAAGTTTTGCAAAAGATACTGCAATTAAAAAAAATTATTATGACATTGATGTTTTTGTGAGGTTTGACAAGAAATACAGAAGCGAGGAAATTTCAGGACTGCTCGAGAAAGCAGTTAAAATATTTAAAAATTCAAAATCTGTCCACGGCTCAAGAGATTATTTTAGGATTGAAGTAAAACCCTTGGTTTTCCTGGAAGTTATTCCTGTAATAAAAATAAAAAACCCTCGAGAAGCTGAAAACATCACTGACTTGTCATATTCGCATGTGAATTATGTCAATAAAAAAATACCTCAAAAAGTTTTAGATGAAATACGGCTTGCAAAGGCATTTTGCCACGCGAACAATTGCTATGGGGCGGAATCCTATATTCACGGATTTTCAGGTTACAGCCTGGAATTGCTTGTTTATCATTACAAAAGTTTTTTAAAATTCATAACAGCAATGGCTAAAATTAAAGACGATAAACTCATCATAGACCTTGAAAAACATTTTAAAAACAAAAATGATGTTTTAAGAGACTTAAATAGTTCCAAACTTCAATCGCCGATAATTTTAATTGACCCAACTTACAAGCAAAGAAATGCCCTTTCTGCTCTTTCTCAAGAAACCTTTGAGAAATTTAAAGAAACCTGCAGAAAATTTCTAAAAAACCCGTCGATAAATGCATTTGAATCGCAGAAAGTTGATTTGAATAAAATAAAAAATGCTGCTAAGAAGAAAAATTACGAATTTGTTTTATTAGAAATAAAAACCAATAAACAGGAAGGGGATATTGCGGGAAGCAAACTTTTGAAATTCTACAACCATCTTGGTTTTGAAATAGAAAAATTATTTGTTGTGAAAGACAAAGGCTTCAAATACAATGAAAAAAAATCAGCGAGGTGTTTTTTTGTTATCAAGAGCAAGGGAGAAGTTTTAATTCAAGGCCCGAAAATCGAGGATAAAAAAAATGTTTTAAAATTTAAAAAAAGGCACAAAAAGATATTTTACAAAAAAAACAGGATATATTCTAAAGAAAAAGTAAAATTTAGAATAAAGGAATTTATTAAAAACTGGAAAGAAAAAAACAAGATAAAAATCAAAGAAATGGATGTGGAAGATGTGTGGGTTATTAATTAGTCTTGCTTTAGGTAATCTTTAAGATTTATATTTCTATAGCTTACTTTGCCCTCGGTAACAGTAAGTATTCCTGTTTGCCCAATGTCTAAATGTCCGGAATTCCAAAATAATTCTGAAACTAATTGCCCTTCTTGAATGTGGTTTCCGTTTCTGTCATTTGCTCTATGACCGCTTTCATGAAAATGCCCGCTTACTGCTTTTGTAATCCCTAATCCTTCATAAAGGTTTTTCAAATCCGAATTTCCTCTGTTTTCTTTTCTTATTTCAACAGGTGCTCCAGTCTGAATAACTTGCTTAGCAACTGGAAGTGGATAAACAGAACCCTTTTTAACTTCTTCTTTATTCAAATAAAAATCTCGCATGACTTCACCAAATTCAGCGACATCTACACAAGTTCCAAGATTATCAAACTTTCTCAGAACATGGCAAACAACAATTGTTTTGTCGGGGTCATTTACATATTTTTTTAAATCATTCATATTAAAATATTCAAATGCTCCTTTTATTATTCCTTGATTAAATGAATCTATTAATTGCTCCCAACAATCAAATTTTCCCAATTTTCCCTGCATACTTACAAGATATCTATCAGAAGACAAATTAGAATTTCCAAAAGTATATTCTCCCCCGCAAGAAAAATCAGAACCTGGCAGGAACACTAAAGAATGATCTTTTTGTTTAACTTCTGCAAGTTCAGTTGCATCAGTTATGTTTGGGTATTTTTTTGAGAAGTATTCAATAACTTGCCCATAACCTAAAAGAGTTTCATGGCTTCCTGGCTGAACATATGCTTCTAAACCGCTTTTACCAATAGAGTCCAGAATAAATGCAGTGTATTGCTGACTCTTTTCTAAACTTCCGTAATTTCCTCCAATATCTCCGTTAACTAATAATTTTTCTGCTCCTTGTTTTTTTAATATTTCCAAAGCTAACACTATTATTCTCGGATCTTGATGAATATCTGAGATAATTCCGTATCTTGTTTCTGTCATTTTTTGTTTTATTAAATTGTATATTTAAAGATTATTGAGGTTAAATTAAATTCTTTACTCAAGAATTTTAATTAGTTCGTGAATGCGCCAGTCAAGTTTTGAAAAGTACGGATTATCGTCTATATTAATCTGACCTCTTGCAATAGTTTTCATCTCTGAAAGAATATCGTTTCTCGCCTCCCCAGAATGAGCTTCATCATAGAGTTTTAATAAAGCAAATAATCTATATGCATCTAATCTTTCTGTGATTTTATTATCAGAATCATATGCTTTACCTAAAACAACGCGACAATTTTTATCCAGTAAAGGAAGAGAGATTTTGCGTGCATCATCAAAAGAAAGTTTAGCTTCCATGCATTTTCCTTCTATAAGATAGGCCATGCCCTTTCTAACACTCTCTTTTAAACATCCCACTTCTCTATCAATCATCCTTTGTTCATTTGATTTTTCTTCTAAGCTCATTTTCACTCGCTCCTTTTCATTGCCATTTCAAATAAACTTGCGAAAGCTTGCGAGAAAAATTCAGAGTTAAGCCAGATTGCTGTGTCTTCCATGTTCTTGTCTTTTGACAAATAAAATAATATTTCTCTTCTGTCAATGATAAAAAACTTTGTGTCGATGTTTATTCTCTTGAATGTCATGTTTAGTTTTTTCTCAATTTGCTTTATTACTTTGTCGTCGCCAAACAGCGCAATTTTTAATTTTACTCCGGCTTTCTGCAAGATGCTGAATGTTTGCTCGAACAATTTAAGTTTTGAACGAATTTCCTCGACATTTGTGCAGATTATAACTTCTTTTTCTGCGTTTTGAAAAATCTCCCTGAGATAATTAGAAATATTTGACCTGCCTTTTATTGCTGCAGAGATATCTTCTTTTTTAATTGGGTTTATTCCTTCTTTGTAAATTTCTTCTAATTTTACATACTCTTCTGTTTCCCTAACTTTTGAAAGACTCTGCACTCTTTCTTCTGCGTCTTTTCTGACATTATTTTTTAATTTTTCCAGAATAACATTTGGTTTGACACCGAGATATTTAACAGGCTTCCCGAGTTTCATTATTACAAATCCTTTTTTCTCAAGTCCTTCTAAAACATCGTAGGTTCTGCTTCTTGGAACCCTCGAGATTTCAGCAACTTCGCCTGCAGACGCAACGCCTTTTCCAAGCAAAGCTAACCAAACTTTTGTCTCATAGACATTCAAATCAAAATAATCTTTGATTCTTGATATTAATTCTTGTTTGATGAGCATTTTATCTAATTATATAACCTGCAGAATTTAATTCCTGTAAAAGAGCATTATAGTCCTCCCCTGGATTTTTTGCGTAAATTATTAGTTCTTGATCACCATTAAGACATGGCACAAATAAGATGCCGTCTTCCAAACTATAAATCTTTTCTCTCGCTATTTTTTCTATAACTTGGTTATCTCTTGCTTGTTCAAAAGGAGATCTCTTTTTCTTAAACCCCAAAATAGATCTTTTTTCTTTAAATCCAATAGCCAATCTGATTGTTTTTCCAATTATCATTTTATTTTTTAGAGTGTTTAATTAAATCATCAACTAAAGCTATATTTTCTATACTTGATCTTGATACAACAAAATCAGGAAGGCGAGTACATAAATTTGGATTTTTTTCTTCACAGGAGACATGTTCTACATAATCTTCTAGCATACTTTTAAAATCAAGATAATGGTATTTGCATTGCGTTAAAGGTAAAAAATCTATGCCTGCCTTATTATAAACAACTTGATAAGAACCACTCTCACCTTCCAATTCCATAAGCACTTCTTTTCCCTGATACTGTTTTAAGATTTCCAAATCTACAACTGCAGCTTCGTTTATCCTTGCCTGCAATTCAACTTGAGTTGTCTTTCTTTTCATTGTTTATTTTTATAAAACCAGAAGTTTATAAACCTTGCGGTTTGTTACTTTTATTAAGTAAAGACAGAAAAGAAAAGTTTATAAATCTAGTAAAATAAAAAAAGGAATGACAAATAAATTTGGA
>Ga0210057_1004700_pt1 | contig 17966 bp, 16 predicted proteins | sample CryGeyCG2114_010_2_FD_183968 | JGI IMG/M metagenome (GOLD analysis project Ga0210057, IMG submission 183968) | Groundwater microbial communities from aquifer - Crystal Geyser CG10_big_fil_rev_8/21/14_0.10 (SPAdes) (version 2) | ecosystem: Environmental > Aquatic > Deep subsurface > Groundwater ...
TAGAATGGGCTAAAGAAGAAGCCCTAAATAAGAAATCTATTTCTTGAAAGAGAATAGTCCTGTACCGAAACCTTTTGTTGGATCGTATGTTTCTTGTATGGCGTTGCCATAAATATATTTTTCTTCCAGCAAGGTAAACGGACTAAAAAGTTTTAAAAGGTAGTCTCTTGTGAAGGCTCTATGAGCGTTGAAATAAGTCTTGTTTTTGTCGTCTACAGGCACAGATATGTATAGCCTGCCATTTGTAGCCAAAACTCGCTTTATTTCGCTTATGGCCTTTTCTGAGCCAAATGAGTCTATTGGGTCTCCGTATCTTCCGAGTCCTATATGTTCAATAACGCACATTGAGCTCAGTGATTTTATTTCATTATCTTTAAAAGGCAGTTTTGTAATGTCGCCTTCAATAAATGATAAATTTTCCAGGTCCACTTCTAAAGGGCGGATGTCTACCATCGTTGTCGGAGTATATTGTGAGATCAATCCTACGAACTTGGCATCAGACCCAATGTCGTAATGTTTTTCTGGTTTGTTCTCAAAAATTTTTTTCGCACACCAATTATTTTGAAAAAAATATACGGGGTCCAGTGGAGTAGTGTCAGTTTTATCATATATTCTTGGGTATAAGTCTTCTGTTTTTAGGTCGAAATTTTTGTTGGTGTTTGCTTTCTTGTATTTTTTGTAGTCACTAAAAAAAGACATCAAGAAATTGGTTTTTCTTAAAAAAGAATGTCTGTTTTTTATCGCGTGAATAGAAACCGCCAAAATCTTTAGCGGAGCAATCTTCTTAAGTTTTTTCCTATTTTCTAGTTTCATTTTATATTTTTATGCTAGATAAGATCTAGCTTTTCTTTTGATATGTTCGCCATTTTCAATGTTTATATAGTACCTGTTTCTTTCCCAAAATAAAAGTCTGTATAAAAAAAGAAATGTCGGTTCAAGAAAGGCAGGAGTTTTTGTTTTCAACCAAAAGAACAATTTTATTTTAAATGTTAGCAAATCTTTTTGCTCAGGATTTATTTCGCCTTGCTCTTTTCTGTAGCCAACCATGTCTTCGCTTAATTGGGTGGCTCTTTTTCTAAAGCGACTTACTGGTTTGTTTATAGACCAAAGAGGGGAGTACTTTGCAAATTCTGTCCACAAATAATAATCGCCAGCTAATTTAAATTTCTCATTTATTTTACTCACTTTGCTCCATAGCTCTTTTTTCCAAAAAACGCTATCTTGATGGATAAAATAAGTATTACGTCCATAGACGCCTTTTTGTATCCAGTTTTGATTAAACACATAGCAAGGCGACGCTTTTATCGTATCCAATTTTTCGTTTGATATTAAAGTTGTACCTTTTACCCAGTTGATTTCAGGATATTTTTTCAGGGTTTCTGTTATTGTTTGGAAAGCATCTGGCAAATAAATATCGTCAGAGTTTATCCAAGCGTAAACATCGCCAGTCGCCATTGAAAACCCATTATTGATAGCAGAATACATACCTTTGTCTTTTTCTGAAATAAATTTGAACGAGATATTATTGCATTTAATTTTGTATTCGTTACTTTGAAGAAGATGGTTGTATCTTTTAATTATCTCTAAGGTTCCATCTGTTGATTTTCCGTCTACAACAATATATTCAATTTCAAAATCTCCCTTTTGAGAAAGAACGCTTTCGATGGTTTCGCTTATGTATTTTTCTCCATTATAAACCGGTGTGACAATGCTGAATTTCATATATTTATATATTTTTCATTTTGGTTTTCTACTCGCCATAAATATAGCGGGATAAAAAAGACATGACTATTTTTAAAAGTTTCAGCGACCTGGAAATTGAAATCTTTATCGGCGCCTCGACCCATGAACGATGGCCAAATTCTATCTTTTAATTTTCTAAATTGGACTTTTTCGACAACTTCTTTCTTGAAGAGAGGAGAATTACCTGTTCCGGGATAATTTTCAAGTGATCCGAAAAATAATTTATTTATAAGCTTTTTTCTTTTAAAATGAAAGGGTATTAAGCTGTTTATCTTTTTTGAAATTTTTGAGATTAACCCCTTAGATCTTTGAGATATTTTGTAGATATCTTCTGGACTGACAATTTCCAATTTTTTAAGATATTCGGAAACATCTATTTCTTTGTTGAGATATTTTTTGTCAAACTTCATCCAATCAAGCGCAACATGTGTTGAATTATATTTTTTAAGTAATTCATATTGAACTTCAATTCTATTGAGAAGGGAAGCGTCATCTCCATCTTGGAATGTTATGTATTCTCCTTGTGCATATTTAAATCCCGTATTTCTCGCAAGATATCCTGCATTTACATTTCTATTAAGCTTCTTGTCAAAACGATAAGAGTCAATAGGTGATTTTACAACTTTAATCCTCTCGTCTTTTTTTTGCAACTCTTTCGCTTTATTAAAGGTGTCGTCAGAGCTGTTGTCATCAACAATAATTATCTCCAAATTTTTGTAGGTTTGGTTAATGATAGAATCAACAGCGTCTTCTATCGTAGAGGAATTATTGTATGTCGGTATTATTACTGAAATTAAAGGGTTTTTCATAGTTTGATAACGTTATCAATAAAGTCTGCATAGGTCTCGCTGAATTTTTCTTTTGTGTGGTGGATGTTTACATATTTCCAGGAATCATAAGCCATTTTACGTAAAATTTTTGAATCCATTTCAGATATTTTCTGTGCCAGTGAGATAATAGATTCTACGGATGGATTTTCAATTATAATTGAAGGAGAATCCTCGGGCAGGCCTGTTGCTTTAGTTACCACAGGGATGACACCTGCATACATCGCTTGAATTACCGCACCGGATGTTCCTTCTGAAGCAGAGGGATATATCATTGAGGCACACTGATCTGCGATTTCACTAAAAAGCTTTTCTCCTACAGTCATAATTCCATTTTTTGATATCTTCGGTCTTTGATATCGATGAATATTAGGTAGAGCAAATTCTTTTTCGTATTCTTTTGCAAATTCTTTTTCGTAAGCAGCCGGACCAACTATATGTAAGTGCAAATTGGGCATAGTAGAAAAAGCTTCAACTACTAAATCAAGTCCTTTTAGTATTGCTCCACCTCCTCCGAAAAATAAAAAGTGGGTTTGAACTTTCTCAAAATTCTTATCTTTTGGAAATTTGTATGTTTTTACTGCTGGTGCTGGTATGGGGACAATTTTTTTATCTTTGAGAGGGTAGGTTTTGTAGACAGTCTCGTTTCCATATCCAGAAATAAAATCAATATATTTAATATTGTTTGACAACACATCGTGGCGTTTGTGGGAAAATTTAACACCCCTTCGTTTTTCAAGGTTATCAATTCGTGTTTGTTCCGCATTGTTTTGGAAGAGGGGGTAGGAGGAAAGAACAAACATTACTTTTACACAAGAAGATCCTAATCTTGGTGATAACCGTTCGAGATTGTGTTGGATGTCTATACAAATAGCATACTTTTTTTTAGGAATAAAAGTTTTATTATCCCAATTGATGATATCGACATCATATCCACGCACATTAAGTAATCTGACTATTTCTTTGCTTGTCCAATAATTAGAATGAGGGTCAGTAAAAAACTCCCAGGGGGCTTTTGTGAAAGGTCCAGTGATAAATGAGACAAGAGCGTTTCCTGATCTCTTGCCTTTATGTCGCATTTTAACAACACCAAATAATTTGTTGGTTACTTTATTTCTATATGCCCAATAAATGGATGATATTTTATACATGATATTTTTTATTATTTTTGAGCCAAAGTTCTAGACATAAAAATATCCATACTTTCATACCATGTTTTTTGTCGCCTTTATTATAAAACTTATTGATCAATTTTTGAATATATCTTTTGTTCAAAAAAGAATAAACCGAAGCTTCTGAGGCAACAAAGGAATCATATATTAGTTTTTTCATTTCTTTTTTTTCTAACCAGTTGTTTATCGGCGGACCAAATCCTTGTTTGTTTCTATTTACGAATTCTTCTGGCATTATCTCTCCTAGTATGTCTTTTAATATAATTTTACCATTCTTTTTGTCTGTTTTGTATTCGGTGGGTATGTTGTAAACAAATTCTACCAAGTCTTTATCCAAGAAAGGACATCTTGTTTCGACTGACATCATCATTGATGCTCTGTCTATTTTTGGGAGCAAGTCTCCTGGCAGATACATGTTTAGATCATAAGTGTTTATTTTTTCTAAGTCGGAAAGCTTTTTTTCATTGCTATAGTCGGTTATTACTTCTGATTTGGCATATTTTTTGTTTTTCCAGAGTTGTTTCCGTTCTTTGTCGCTAATGTATGTAACACTTTTTAAGAAATTTTTAAATTGCTTGGGAAACAAGTTAAAATTTTCTATCTTATGTCTCAACCCGATATTCCAGTGTTTAACATACCATCCGTAGCCTAAAAACAATTCGTCCGCACCGTCGCCGCTTAAAAGAACTTTTGTATTTTTTTCTTTAGCTAATTTTGATATTAAATAAGTTGGTATCACAGCGGCATCGGCGATTGGTTCATCTAAATATTCGTAGACTTTCTTAAGTTCCTCCGCGATGTTCGCATCTATTATTAATTCGTTGTGGTCAGATCCAGTTTTTTCTGCCGCTTCTTTGGCAAAGGGTAGCTCGTTAATGAAGTTTCCAAAACCTACTGAAAAAGTTTTTAGAGGTTTTTTCATGTATTTTTGTGCTTCATAAGAGATTAGGGTTGAATCTACGCCTCCGCTCAGCATTGATCCGACTTCAACGTCAGAGATCATCCTTCTTTGAACAGACTTACCAAAAAGGCCTTTTATTTTTTCTTTTGCTTCTGCGTAAGAAATATTGATTTCTTTTTTTTCTAGTTTCCAGTATTGATAAATTTTAATATCGTTTAAATCTTCGCTATCAATGATGCCGTAATGGGCAGGCTTTAATGTGTGGATATTTTTATAAATAGATTTGTAGGGGGGGATATATAGGAGGCGCATAAAGTTATCTATTGCTTCAAAATCAACGTCGCCTTTTATTTTCCCAAGGGAAAATAGAGCTTTTATTTCTGACGCGAAAATAAAATTTCCACATTCGTCAAAAGCATAATAAAAAGGTTTTTTCCCGAATCTGTCGCGAGCTATAAAAAGCTCTTGTTTTTCATTGTCCCAAATAGCAAAGGCGAACATTCCCTCAAAATGTTCTAGGCATTTATCCCCGTATTCAATATATGATTTTAATATAACCTCTGTGTCGGAATTGGTTGAGAATATATGGCCTTTATCTTCTAAAGCTTCTTTAATCTCTTGATAATTATAGATTTCTCCGTTGTAGGTGACAGCAATGTCTTTTTGGTTATCTTTCATCGGCTGATGTCCAGAAGAAAGGTCAATAATGGAAAGGCGGGTTTGTCCAAGTATACATTTGCCATACTCAAGAACCCCCTGATCGTCTGGACCTCGCTTAGAAAGAGAACTAAGCGCAGATTTAATATCTTCGTTCGTGTAATTTTTTGTTTTTTTTCCTACTATTCCTAATATTCCACACATATTTTATTTATAATTTAATCCAAGATTCAGGAATGACGTCCTTTGTATTAACATTTGATTTAACTTTATTAAACCATTTTTTGGGTGCTAGAACAATTTTGTTCGGGTTTGTATTTAGCCAGGCTCCCCACCAACTGAAAGTACTATTCGCAATAATTTGGTGTTGGCACATCGATAATAGGCGTAAATCGGCGTACCCCTTATCAATCGTGTTGTGGCTGACATATGTTACAGGGAAGTCGAGATTCATATTTTGTTCCATCCACTCGTGGTCATCAGAAAAAATAAAGAAATGTGGATTGTCTATTTTTTGTGCGATAAATTTTACTGCCTTGTCGTAGTATTCCATACTGCATACCCCATGATAGTCTGTAGTTGCTGTGTCTGTTATATAGTCCGCTCTTCGTATATGTATCCCAATAGAATTTGTATTCGTTATTATTTTAGCTATCTCTTTGTCTTTGCCAGTAAGTTCATTTTTAACAGTGAATTCTTTTCGGATGGTATCTTCTATATCTTTGAAGTATTTTTCCGTTACCCAATCGCCGTTTAGATACAGAGGATGTTTAAGTGTTAACACTTCTGGATCAAAATGAAAATGTTTTGGTTGCACATAAATTTTGTTATTTGCGAAGATTTTGTTGTATAAAACCCATATTTTTCCACCTCTTCGTTTAAATTTATTAAACCAAGAGATTTCTTCCGGCGTTGCAAAGTTTTCTGTGATATTGAAAACATCAAGCCCGTATTTTCTCATTTTTTCACTTTCATAATAAGAGATGTCCAGCTTTAAATTGGCGTTATTTTTTAACGCCAAATGACGCCCAATAGCGTATTGAAACATTTGGTTTCCCAAACCGCCTTGTAATTTTGTTATAATTTCATCTCTAATCATGTTGAATGTTTATTTATCTTAATTAAAAAATATCTCAGGTCTTCTTTTGCAAGAACGATTAACTTATCTTAAATATTTTTTTTATGGTTAATTTTATTTTATATTTAATTTTTCTTAACAAGAGTGAATGCATGTAGATGATATTTTCCATGTTTCTTAAGAAGTAAATTCTAATATTTTCATATTTTGATATCGTTAAATTCAATTTTAGTATTCTGTTAATTTCTTTAATAATAGACGGAATAGCTTTCTGGTTCAAGTGGATGCCGTCTTGTAAGTATTCTCTCTTTGTCATCATGTTTTGATCAATCATTTCGGCAAAAATATCAATAAAAGGAATGCCTTTTTCTTTAAGACAAAAATGTAAGTAATTATTAAACAGAATGGTCGTCTTGTTTCTTTCTATACAATCTCCAAAAACAGGCAAATCTGGGTTGTCTGTCTCAGTGGATGGTGCGGATGGGACTGCGTTAAATATCAAGACATTATATCCCATTTTTTTAATTTCCAATATTGTTGAAAAATATCTATCTACGCATTCTTGAACAATTGTCTCTATGCCTTTTTTTTGCAATAGCGCTTGTTTTAACAAATGTGCTCGGCAATCAATTTCTCCGAAGCATAACATTATATTACTTCCTATTGGCAAGTCTTCTAGAAGACAAAATAGCTTCTCTCTTCCCTGTGATTTTGTGCCTAAAGAACAAAGATTGTATGATAGAACAGCTCCCAACCTATAAGTTTTAAAAAACGGGATGATATTTTTGGATTTTTCTGGCCATATAGGTTGCATTGTTTCTTGTCCCGAAAATACATTTACGTGGCTGTCTCCTATGCAATGGATTACTATCTGTTTTTTGTTTTCCATTTTTTTGTTAGTTTTTAATAAATTTAATTTCTTAATTTCTTCCATAAATCTTTCCAATTTCTTTCTGTTAAATAAATTAAAAATGATCTGGGGAGTCTTATTGTTAAAACAATCGCGGCAATTGGGCGATAGGGGGTATCTTTCAAAGCTTCCATATGTCCGTCAAAGTATTGCTTGAATCTGCCAAAAGGGAATATGTGGTTTTTAGGATTTTTAATTATAATTTTGTGCACGTCATTGGGCCTGTCGTTTTTTGTTGAATCTGGGCTAGAAAATCCTCCGTGTCTTTTTTTAAATAATGTCCTATCGTCGATGTATGTACTAAAGTGACTTACAGCGACAAGGCTAAAGATATAATCAGAACCCCATACCATTCTTTGCGGGTAGATTCTCCAAAGTTTTTTGGCGACATTTGTTTTAAACAAACTGTACATTAAATTTCCTTTCCCAAATATTTCAGGTTGCAGAATATATTTTACAACTTGTTTTGCCGATGGTTTCCCCGACAGTTTCGTGACTTCTTTAAATTCCATTAAGTTTCTCTCATAAGAATCTATCCCCGCAGATACTGTTGCTGCGAAATCGACCTTTTTATTTTCTATGTTTTCTATGCATGTTTTTACGAAATCCTTGTCCCATATATCATCTTGCGATGCCCACATAAAAAAGTCTCCATCAGCCTTATTTAAGACAAATTCAAAGTTTGGAAACATTCCGATGTTTTTTTCTTGTTTATGGTAGACAATCCTGGAATCTTGTTCAGCGTACTTGCGACATATCTCTTCTGTTTTGTCTGTTGAAGCATCGTCTGAAATGAATAATTTCAAATTAGAGAATGATTGATTAAGCAAAGAATCAACAGCTTTCTCTAGATGTTTCTGTCCGTTGAAAGTTATCATTCCTATGAATACTTTAGGATTATGCATAAAATTTATATTGTATTATGTTTTTTATATTTTGATTTCATTCTGGCCAAAAAAGATAATAGTCTTCTGAGCTTAAGATAGAGGGAGATAATCATTGTTTTTATTATCCCCAAAGAATCAATTTTCTTTTGTATAAAATCAATATCGTTGGTCGATAATATTTCCGTTAAGAATTTCGGTAGAATATTTTTATATGTAAAACATCGTATTGTTGAATAAATGTCATTATGTTCTTTTGGGTCTTTATAAAAACCTGAATTTAATCCCGAGGGGGTTTCTATATTGAGTTCATTGTTCCCGATAATACTCCAACTGAAATCTATGAACATTATCTTATCTTTTGAGTATAGGAGATTGGACGGGTTTATATCTCTGTGGACGATTTTATGTTTTTTAAAGATTTTTATTACGTTGAATGCCGAATATAAATATTTTTTAAAAATTTCAAAATTTTCAAATTCTCGCGCGATATCTTTAAAGGGCTTTCCTTCTAATTTTGTCATAGTTATTGACCCAAAATCAGTCTCTTCGTTTGTCGTAATATCAAGAGGACGGGGGACAATGCCATCTATTTCTTTGGATAAAATTTCCAATATGTTGTACGCATTTTGTATGTTTTTTACATCGCCTTCTTTGACAATCTGTCCCTTTTCGTTTTCAAAAACATAAGAAAAATATCTTTTGTCATTGACTTTAGTTTGCATTTTTCTTTTTATCGGGTGCCTATTAAAGGTACCGAGTGGAGATAGGGAACTCCATCCTGGGTAAAATGGGTTTTTGTTGTCTTGATTAAGCCCGAATTTGTCGAGTAATTTGAGGATTTCTTTCGGCGTTTTTAAAGAAACATCTTTCAGTATGTCGCTTTTCCATTGTTTGTCTTTTGGCAAATATCTTTTATGAAAAACAAAATTATACAAATCAAGTAATTCCCTGTCTAATAGTTTTGGGATTTTTATGTCTTTTAAAATCTCATGATTTAACAATATTTTTTCTTCAAATTTTGCGGGAAAAACGCCGAGTTTTGTTGGATATATATCAATTTTGCAAGTGCAGTGTTTTGAATCGTGAACGAAAGACAAAGTATAACGCTCTTCTTTTTCATCAGTCCTTTTTGTCAAAAAGGGATATTCTCTAAGAATATCAAAATGTTCCTTAAGGACAAGCAAATCAATATCTTTTTCTTTATTTGTCAGTTTGTTTGTATCTTTATATACAAAATCATGTCCTCTCATACTGACATATAATATCTTTTTATCATTTAAAAAATGAAAAAAATCGGCGATACAATTTCCACCATCTTTTTTTTGGGGCACATCAAAAGGGAAACCAAGCAATTCATTGAGATGAAATTGATTTTCCAAAGAGTCTTCAACTGAATCAGACAGATGCAAATCATTCTTCGTGATTGATCTGAGCTTTTTCTTTGTTTCAATACAGACAGGGTTAACGCAAGCAATCCCATTGGTTGTACTGCAGCGAATATATTTTGAAGGATTTGTAGCTATTTCAACTATTATTGTCTCTCCTTTACCTACTTGGGCTTTTTTGTCTTTCAGGATGTTTTTGATTTGATGTTCGTTGTAATTTGACAGAGGTCTTGAATAAAATTTATTTAGCCATTTTTCTTTTGATAATTTTTTTCTGGTTCTGAAAACTCTTTTAATTTCAAAATCGCCTGAAATCTCTTCCATTATCTCCTCATAGAAAGGAGCGCTTTTCGGCCAAATAATTAAAATGTGGGTTTCTTTATTGTTATTCATTTTAAATTTTTATTAGATAGTTTTTTTGTTTGTTCGGTAATCTAATATTGAAGCCATCACGCCAGATATTTGCCCTTTGAAAATTTCAGATTTTGGATTGTTTTCCGTGTCTAGTATCTCAAAACTAATGTTTTGTTTATGGTCGATTAATTCTAAACTTGGCCGATGAAATCTAACATCAAAATAATAAGTACCGACATTGAAAAGAAAAGAAGGTATTGATACAGATGTTGTATATTCGCCCGGTGCATAACTTTTGAGTTTCGCATTTTTGTCTGATTCAGCAGAAAGCAAAAGTAAATCTTCTCCAGAGTAAAAAAATACCGAGATAACCGCGCCTTTTATTTCTTTGAAAACTTCGTAGTTTATTTTGATTGTGAAATTTTGGTTTATTGGTATTCTTGCTTGATATTTTTCATTTTGATCTAGTATTGTTATTTTTGATATTTGGGCAGACTCGTTTGGGTTTAAGCGATATTCTGTTACTGCGCGAATTTCGGCATTATTAAGATAACAATCTATGACTTTTTGGGTTTCACCGGCCATTTTAATTTTGCCCTTTTCGAGAAGGATACATTTTTTGCATAGTTTCTGAATAGTGGACATATTGTGGCTGACAAAAAGAACGGTTCGTCCTGCTTTTTTGGTTATTTCGTTCATTTTGCCAAGGCATTTTTTTTGAAATTCGGCGTCTCCAACAGCCAAGACTTCGTCGACAATCAAGATGTCAGGTTCCATATGTGCGGCGACAGCGAAGGCGAGACGAACATACATACCAGACGAGTATCTTTTAACAGGGGTGTCTAAAAATGTTTCTATCCCGGAAAATTCCACTATAGAGTCAAATTTTTTAGCTATTTCTTTTTTTGACATTCCTAGAACAGCTCCGTTTAAAAAAATATTTTCTCTTCCGGTTAATTCTGGGTGAAATCCTGTCCCAACTTCAAGAAGGGAAGCAACACTTCCTTTAAGGGTTATTTCCCCTGTGGTTGGGGGAGTTATTTTTGAGAGTAATTTTAATAATGTAGATTTCCCCGCTCCGTTTGCCCCTATTACACCCACAGCTTCTCCTTTTTTAATAGTAAAATTGAGGTCTTTTAGTGCCCAAAATTCTTCTTTTTCTTCTCTCCCAATAACTTCTTTTGTTTTATTTTTGATAAAACTTAGAGGTTTTTTAATGATACCTGCCAATACATCACGCAGGGTGATATAACCACCTTTTTGGTGGACAATATCGTATTTTTTACCTATATTTTTTACTATTATTATTGGTTCCATTTTTATGTTTTTTTAACTTTGTGATATCTCTCTCTATTATTTCTTGTTTGTAATTTACACCACGTCTGCAAAATACCTTTCTGTCTTTTTAAAGAATATTATACCAATAGTTAAGATGACTGAAACGGCGATAAATGATATCCCTAGTAATTCCCAATTAATAGGCGCATTTCCGAATAGCGCCGCCCTTGCTGCTTTAATTACTCCAGTCATTGGGTTGATCGCGAGCATCCATGAATATTTACCTGCGATACTTGTTGGGTAGATGACGGGTGTAACAAAGAGCAATATCTGGATAAAAAAGGGAAGAACGTATTGTACGTCACGATATTTAACATTCATTGACGCCAGAAACAGACCTCCCCCAACTGCTGTCATAAAAGTTATTAAAAGTAGCAATGGAAGAATTAAGATCCCTATCATGTTTGGTGTATATCCATAGTAAATCATCAACCCTACTAATATTAAAGATGCAATAAAAAAATCAACGAATTTTGTTATAACTCCTGAGATGGGCAGGATAAGACGAGGAAAATAAACTTTTGTTATTATGTTTGCGTTGCTTACAAGAGAATTGCTTGTTTGTGATAATGCTGAAGAAAAGAACTGCCAAAAAAGCAAACCAGAGTAAACGAATATAGGATAGGGAATTCCGTCAGAAGGCATTCCTGCCAGCTTTCCAAAAAAAACACTGAAAACAACCATCGTGACAAAAGGTTGGAAGATCGCCCAAAGAACGCCAATCATCGTTTGCTTATACCTGACCTTAAAATCACGCCAAGTAAAAAAATATAGCAATTCTTTGTATTGCCAGATTTCTCTGAAATCATCTAAACTGAAAGTTTTTTTAGGCCGAATTATTGTTATATCGTTTGACATGTAATTTTATAATTCTACGCTATTTTTTGATTTTTTGGTAGTGTTGATATAAAATTGAGTTATTATGATAAAAATTATTCAAAATAAGAAAGATTGTATTGGTTGCGGCACTTGTGCTGCACTTTGCCCGAAATTTTGGGACATGGATTATGATGAGATGAAAGCAATCCTGAGGGATAGTATTAAGAACGAAATAACAGGTAGCTATGAAATAAAAGCTTCGGCAATAAGTGATGAGGATTTGGAGTGCAACAAAAACGTAGCAGACGCTTGCCCTGTGCAGGTCATTACGATTAAAGAAGGAGAGTAAGGTATTTTGAATTTTATACAGTTAAAAAATGACAGAAGAAACTGATTCTTCTGTCATTTTTTGCTTTGTGCTATAATTATTTAATGCTTAAACTTACATTTCATGGTGGTGCTAGTGGTGTTACTGGCGCGAATTATTTACTAGAAGACGGAAAGACAAGAATACTTATTGATTGTGGCCTTTTTCAGGGTGCTAAATTTGCAGAAGATGATAATAGAAAACCTTTCGCTTATGACGTTTCGACTATTGATGCACTTTTTGCAACTCATGCTCATATCGACCATATTGGTCGTGTTCCGAAATTGGTAAAAGATGGTTTTAGGGGAAAAATTTATTCTACCCCTCCTACTCGTGACTTCGCCCAGTTAATGCTTTTAGATAGTATGGGTGTTATGAAAAAAGAAAGCAGGGACCCTCTTTATACTAAAGTTGATGTAGAGAAAGCTATGGGTATGTGGGAAAAACTGGATTATCAAAAAGAAATTAAAGTTGGTGGTTTTAATCTTAAATTAAGAGAAGCAGGACATATTCTCGGTTCTGCCATGGTAGAAATTACTCATGACAAAACTGGCAAAAAAATTGTTTTTACCGGTGATCTTGGTAATATGCCAAATCCTCTTTTGAGAGATACAGATGAAATCAAAGATGTTGATTATCTTATAATTGAAAGTGCCTATGGTGACAGGTGCCACGGTGGTATAGAACAGGCCAACTTGAAATTAGAGAGAGTGATAGAAGATACTGTCCAAAGGAAAGGCGTTTTGATGATCCCTGCTTTCTCTCTAGAGAGGACACAAAAACTTTTGTTTGAAATTAATGAGTTGGTAGAACATGGGCGGATACCAAGAGTACCTATTTTTTTAGATAGTCCTCTTGCGATAAAAGCTACAGCAATCTACAAGCAGTACAAGCAGTATTACAGCGGGAACGCCAAAAAAGTCTTGCTCACAGATGACGACCTATTTAATTTTCCTGGACTGCAAATGACTTTAGAAACAGAAGAGTCTAAAGCAATAAATCAAGCTCCTTCTCCTAAAATTATCATGGCTGGTTCGGGGATGTCTGTAGGGGGGAGAATTATCCATCACGAGAAACATTATTTGGGCGGAGAAAATAATACTTTGTTGCTTATCGGTTATCAAGCAGATAGAACTCTCGGAAGAAAATTATTTGACGGAGAGAAGTACGTAAAAATTGCTGGACAAGATGTGGCAGTAAAGGCTCATATCGAAATGGTGTCAGGTTATTCTGCCCACGCGGACCAAGAGGATCTTTTTCAGGTGGTTAATAGTACAAAAAATACTCTTAAAAAAGTTTTTGTGGTCCAAGGAGATGAAGATGCCTCAAAAGTATTTGCCGTAAAAGTAAGAGATGAATTGGGTGTTGACGCTCGGGTTCCTAAAGTTGGAAATATTGCTGAGTTAGATTAAGAATAAATCTTAATAGTCTCTTCAATTTGTTTGTCTAAAGAAAATTTTTCTAATACTTTTTGGTTGAATTTTTTTGCATATTTTTCTCGTAAGTTTTTGTTGTTTATCAGCCTTTCTATCGCTTCGGCAAGTTTTTCAGAATTAGCTGACTCAACCAAGATGCCGTCTTTGTCGTTTTCTATTTGCTCTGGGATTCCACCTGTTATCGTGGATATAATTGGAAGCTCAGCAAGCCCTGCTTCTAAAATCGTATAAGGGAAACCCTCTTTAATGGACGGAAACACAAAGATATCTAAGGCTTTCAGATATTTTGACGCATTGAAAATAAAGCCTGCGAGAAAAACATCGTTCTCTAGTTTATTGTTTTTGATTTGTTTTAGCCTTTCCTCTTTCTCTTCACCAGCTCCAATTATTATTGTTTTGAATTCAATTCCCTTATCTTTAAGTTTTTTTACAGCATCGATGAAATATTGATGCCCTTTGTTTTTTGTTAATTCTCCAGTTGTTCCAATCCAGATTTCAGTTTTTGATTCTAGTTTAGGTTTTGCCCCTGCTTGTAGCGACGGGTTTTTAAAGTATTGGAATCTTTCAACTAATTCCGCGCGAGATTCTTCTTTGTCGATATAATTTAAATTACCAATATTTATTCCATTATGGATTGGGATTGCTTTTCTTAATGAGACAATTTTATTTTCTATTCCTATTTGCCTGCCGTATTCCGAAACGGTTATTATTTTGTCGTAGAAAAGGCAAGTTATCCAACTGAAAAGCTTTATTAAGACAATTTGCCATTTCGGCCTTGATTCAAGAAATGCCCAGCCGTGAATAGTAAAAATAGTTTTTAACTTTCTGAAAGTTAAAAGTTTATATAAAAGGGAAGCAACGCCTGCGACTCCGCCTGCTTTTGAGCTTGAAACGTGGACAATGTTAGGTTTTGTTTTAAATAGAATAAATAAAATTTCAAAACCTGCGATAAATTCTTTCAAGATGTTTACATCTCTCTGGAAGCTTTTTATTTTATAGAAAACAACCTTGTTTCTTCCAAGTTCTAATTCCATTATTCCTTTTTTAGGGCCTTCTGCTTGCCCGCCAGCAACAATAACATCAAATTTATCCTTCGGTAAATTCACCGCTAAATCATAAACATACTTCTGAGCACCACCCCAAACTGATTTTGTAATTATATAAAGTATTTTCTTTTTTTGTTGCATGGATGCTTTATTTTCCAGCTCGTCTTAAAACTACCATAACAGTTTTTAGCAAAATAGATATCTCAAGTAGTAGAGAGCGATTTTTTATGTAATATAGGTCGTACTGCATTTTTATTGGTGCATCTTTTGCCGATGCTCCACTAAAATTTATTTGTGCCCAGCCAGTAAGGCCTGGTTTAATTATATGCCTTATAGAGTAGTACGGTATTTCTTTTTCTAGTTCTTGCACAAATTCTGGTCTTTCTGGTCTAGGTCCAACAAAAGACAGGTCGCCTCTTAAAACATTCCAAATTTGAGGAAGTTCATCTATTCTTGTTGTTCTGAGGATATTGCCGATGAAAGTTATTCTAGCGTCCGTCCCTTCTGGTTTTTTCCACCCCATTTTTATATCAGTCTCGGCGAGACCATCTGGGTTTAAGGCAACCATTGATCTGAATTTATATAGTTTAAAAACCTTTCCCATTTTTCCAGTTCTTTTTTGTTTGATGAAAATTGGTCCGTTGCTATTTAGCTTTATCGCTATTGCTACAAAAGGAAACAAAATTATTGTCGGTACAGAAAAAATAATCGTCATCAAAATGTCTACCCATCTTTTAATTTTTTCAAATGTTTGTTTATCTAATTCTGCTAGGTTTTCCAGGAACCAGTTCTCGTTTACAAGAGACACTGGTATTCGACCAGTCAGCAATTCATAAAGTTTATCAAAGTTCATAATTGTTTTTCCTGATAAGACAAGCTCATACAAGAATTCAGTATTTTTTTTCTCCTTTTTTGTTTCGTCAGTTGTGATTATTATATTCGCTTTTTTATAATCGTCGGCGATTTCATAACCCAGGCGTGGATTTTGAGAGATTAAGTTTATGAGCTCTTTTGCTTCGTTTGAATTGTTTTCTGCGAAGAATAATTTTATCTTTGCACTTGTCGTTATTTTTTTAAAAGAAAAAATTCGCAAAGCCCAAATGAAGAAAGTAGATATTATTGTATATATGATTAATACTCTTTTTGGGGTGATTTGGAAGACGGGGAAGAAATAAAAAAACAAAACAGTAAGTGCCCCTGCCGACAGTGTTGTTTTCACTGATTGTTGCCCAATGCTCAATGGAGAGATAAATTTTTCTATATCATATAAGTCACTAATATAGAAAAATAATATCCAGAATAATATTATGACAAGAAAAGGGATAAGGTTAGGCATCAGAAGGCCTGCCGATAATTTATTTCCATAGCGGACCATTAAAGTAATAAAAAGGCTAGTATATAGTAAAATAATATCCCCAAAAAAAAGTGCGATCTTTTTTGTTTTTTTATCAAACATTGTATTATTATGTTATCATATGGAAGACATGAATAAAAGACTTAAAATCAAAGTTGTTGTCACTGGCGGGGCTGGATTTATCGGCTCTAATCTTGTTGAAAGAGAATTTGATGTTTTTGTTGAACCGAGGATTGAACCTAAACATAGTCTGTCTGATAATTCAAAAGCAAAAGAAAAACTTGGCTGGGAGCCAGAGATAAGCTTAGAAGAAGGGATTAAAGAGTTGCTGTGCGTTTCTTCTGGTTTTGTGTAAAGAATTATTATGCTATCATATTAACCATATGAATAAAAGTATCAATTTTTTAAAATATACAATTCTTTTGGGATTATTTGCGGTCCCTTTTATTGTTTTAGTTGTTTTTGACTCAATGTACTTCCCGTTTATTGTTGGAAAGAGTTTTATTTTCCGTATTTTAGTTGAGATCCTTTTTGGGTTATGGGCAGTCTTGGCGATGTATAGTAAAGAATATCGTCCGAAGAAATCTTTAGTTTTGACTTTTTTGTCCAGTTTTACGGGTGTTTTGGTCCTTTCCACTATTTTTGGTGCGAATCCAAGCCGAAGTTTTTGGTCTAATTACGAAAGGATGGAGGGTCTTGTCACTTTCTTGCATCTTTTTGCTTATTTCATTGTTTTGACGACTACTTTGAACACAGAAAAGCTTTGGAAATATTTTTTTAATACTTCTATTGCGGCAAGCTTTTATACTGCTGTGTATGGATTACGACAATTTTTTGGGACACTTGCTATCCACCAAAGTAGCAACCGTCTGGATGCTACTCTCGGTAATGCTTCTTACCTTGCCATTTATATGGTTTTTCATATTTTCTTATCATTGTGGTTTTTCTTTAAAGAGAAACAGTGGTGGCGATGGTTATATTTGCCTATCGCTGTAGTGGAGACTGTCGTGTTATACAATACCGCGACTCGTGGAGCGATTATTGGTTTTATTGGTGGCCTAATTTTGGCGGGAATATTGCTTGTTGTATCTTCTGAATCTAAAAAGGTTAAGATCGCTGCTGGGTCATCTCTTGGACTAATTCTTCTCTTGCTAGGTTTATTTTTTACATTTAAAACATCTGCTTTCGTTAAAAATAGTCCCGTTCTAAGAAGGTTCTCTTCAATTTCTTTAACTAATGGAACAACTGCATCTCGTCTTACTATTTGGAAAATGAGTTATGAAGGTTTTAAAGAAAAGCCTTTGCTCGGATGGGGCCCAGAAAATTATAATTTGGTATTTAATAAATATTATGAGCCTATTCTCTATCGACAGGAGCCTTGGTTTGATAGAGCTCACAATGTTTTTTTTGACCGTCTTGCAACCAATGGAATTCTTGGTCTTTTGACTTATCTTGGCCTTTTTGGATCGGTTATTTATTATTTATTGTTTAGGAGAGAGGATTTCGGTTTTTCTTCTAGCGACTCAAGTTTTTTGGTTGCTACATTAGCGGCTTATTTCGTCCACAATGTTTTTGTCTTTGATAATTTAATTAGTTTTATTTTGTTCTTCACCGTAATTGGGTACGTTCATTTTAGAGCAATAGAGAAACGAGAGGTGGTAACTAAAGAATTTGGAGAAGGCATTAAAGCAT
>Ga0210057_1004701_pt1 | contig 17962 bp, 8 predicted proteins | sample CryGeyCG2114_010_2_FD_183968 | JGI IMG/M metagenome (GOLD analysis project Ga0210057, IMG submission 183968) | Groundwater microbial communities from aquifer - Crystal Geyser CG10_big_fil_rev_8/21/14_0.10 (SPAdes) (version 2) | ecosystem: Environmental > Aquatic > Deep subsurface > Groundwater ...
GGAAATTTTCTGGTGAGACTTTTGTCATAAAATATGGTGGCAGTACCATGGGGGATGATGATCTTGCTCATAGTTTTGCAAGAGATGTGGTGTTGATGAAACAGGTCGGTATAAACCCGGTCATTGTGCATGGTGGTGGCCCGCAAATAGGTGATATGCTTAAAAAATTAAAAATAAAAAGCTCATTCATTGATGGGCTAAGAGTAACTGATAAAGGAACTGTGGAAATTGTAGAAATGGTCCTTTCTGGTTCAATTAATAAGCAGATTGTTAGTAATATAAATGCTGCTGGTGGTATGGCTATTGGCCTTTCCGGAAAGGATGGCAACCTTATTGAAGCACGTAAAATAAGGAGAACCAAGCAAGATCCTGATTCTAATATAGAAAAAATACTCGATCTTGGTTTTGTAGGTGAGCCTACCTACATTAATCCAGGAATTTTCAGTGTTTTCGAAGATACTGATATAATTCCAGTTATTGCTCCAATTGGTATTGGAACTAATGGCGAAACTTATAATATCAATGCTGATACTGCCGCTGGTTCAATTGCTTCTGCTCTTGAGGCAAAAAAGCTTGTTATGTTAACGGATGTTCCTGGTGTTATGAGGAATGACGAAGTAGTTAACAAAATGACGGTTGCTCAGGCCAAGAAAATGATAAATGAAGGCATAATTTCCGGAGGTATGATTCCAAAGGTAGAAACCTGTATAAATGCTGTAACTCATAATGTTGAGGCTGCCCATATACTTGACGGAAGAATGCCACATGTTCTGTTGCTTGAAATATTTACAGAACATGGCACAGGAACAATGATTTCTTAATTTTGTCTGGAATGATTGTAAAAAAAAGCCTCCCGAAGGAGGCTTTTTTGTTAAAATTCATGTAAAACTACTACATGGCTCATTTTGATTACTGGCTCCATTAACGAATCCTTCTATTTCATCTTTTACTTTAAGTTTTTTCTTTTTAAGGCCCGCTATATGTTCATTTGAGTAGTGATGCATATATGCATATCTGACTTCTTTTTTTAGTTGGTCATGTCTTTTGTGTAGTGAGTCTAAATGAGCCGATATAGTCATGCTAAAGTCTCCTCATATTTGATTCATTGTGGGAACATGCTGGAGATTATATACCAAAAAATAAACAATTTCCCCCCCCACTAGTTAAATTTTTCTCTTGCAATTTTCCTTATCCAGGCCAGCCGCCAAAAAGAAATTATGTGCAGAGGATTTATTGGCATATTATATTTTTGCTAGTAGTAGTTTTCCGAAATATCTTTACCATTGGTGGTGGAAATTATAACCTCATCGGTATGTTTGAATCACTTAAAGAAATTTTATTTTCAATCGGCCATTCTATTGGCGATGTATGGCGGTTTCGTGTTGCCACAGTTGATCAAAACGAGATTACTGTAGCTAACATAACAATAGCTCTTGTTGTTTTTGTCGTTGGCCTCAAGATTTCCCGCAAAATAAGTGACTTGCTGGTAAATAAAATTCTAAGCAGAGCAAGCCTTAGCAACAATGCAAGGTTTGTCCTTAAATCTTTATCATTCTATCTGTTCATAATAATTTTTATCCTGCTTTCTCTGGATATTGCCCAAATTCCATTGCAAATATTTGCAGTGGCAGGAGGTGCCCTGGCTATCGGCGTTGGTTTTGGTAGTCAAAACATAATTAAAGATTTCATCTGTGGTCTTGTAATAATGATAGAGCAGCCAGTGCGTGTGGGCGATATGATAGAAATAGATGAAAAAACTCAGGGCAAGGTGATGCGTATAGGGGCAATTTCCACCCATATACTTACTTTTCGCAATATAGACATACTTGTCCCGAATAGTGCCCTTGTTGAAGGCAAAGTTACAAACTGGACTCTTACTAATAACCGCGCTAAGCGGACAATAAAAATTGGCGTAGCTTATGGTTCGCCAACTCGCAGAGTCGGAGAATTGCTTATTCAGGCTGTTAATGAAAATGAAAGAGTTTTTAAAGATCCTCCAGCGCAGGATTATTTTATTAATTTTGGAGATAATTCCCTTGATTTTGAAGTTCATTACTGGATTTACATGAACAGGCCAGGAGATGAGAGGGGAATAGCAAGTGAAATTAGACACCGGATAGTAGAACTATTTGAAAAAGAAGGCATTGTGATCGCCTTCCCGCAGAGAGATATACACATAGATTCCATAAAACCACTGGAAATAGTGGTAAAACAGTAATCTTACTATTATGGATAAGCAGCATCGTACACTTGAGAAGAAAATGGAACTTGCCCAAAAAGGTGACAGGGTGGTCTATGCCAGTTTGCTTCGTGATATTACTAATATTACCAAGGGCTATCTTTATAAGAGGATTCCCTATAACGATGCTGAAGACGTTATGCAGGAAATATTGCTTTCTATACATAAAGCCAGGCATACTTACGATTCCTCTCGTCCTATAAAGCCCTGGATTATGGCAATAGCAAATTATCGACTTAATGATTATCTGCGCAGACATTATCGTAAGAACATAAATGAAGTTTTTAATGATGAATTCATTGATAATAAGGCTGATGAAAATGTAACCGAAACGTCAGATCATAACGAATTGTTAATAAAGGCCGTTGCTTCTCTGCGAGATAAACAGAGGAAAATCGTAAAAATGATGAAACTGGAAGGTTATTCTGCAAAAGAAGTAGCAAAAAAACTTGGAATGAAGGTCCCTGCAGTTAAGGTTGCAGCCCATAGAGCATATAAAAAACTAAAAACCAGATTAGAAAAATGAACAAAATAGAAAATATAATAGAAAAACTAGCTGATGATACAAGGCCTGTATGCCCACTTAAACCTCTGAGTAGGTTTTGCTGCTGGTCTGTTATTTCAATTGTTTTTCTGGCTATTGTTATTGTTTTTGTTGGAATCAGGCCTGATATCTCTGTGAAACTGGAATCAATGGCCTTTATGGCAGAAATGATGCTGGCTATTGCTGCGGGTTTGCTTTCTGCACTGGCAGCTCACTGGCTTTCTTTGCCTGATGGTGGTCAGAAAAAATGGATATATTGGTTGCCCTTTGTACCCTTGACTGTCCTTTTTTTCTTTGCAGCATATCAATATTTTATTACTCCTATGAATTTTGCTCTCGGAAAAGTATGGGTTTCATGTGCCAATGATGTGGCCCTGATGGCTCTTGTACCAGCGATTATAATATTTTTACTTATAAAATATGCTGCTTCCACAAAGAATCTTCTTACAAGCGTTATGGCGATGACTGCAGTAGCATCTTTTAGTTATCTTAGTTCTCGTCTTATATGTGGCAATGATGACATAAATCATTTACTGTTATGGCACTATTTTCCAGCAATTATAGTTGCGCTGATTGGTGCTTTCCTGGGGAACAAGCTACTTAGATGGTAGAATTCAGACAATGTAACTTTTGTAATTTAAATTACGAAAACAATGTAGTGGCATTGAACAAAAAGATAATTTGTGATAAGCCACATGGATAAACTTTAACCTCGGACCAAAAGGATAATAACAATGAAAAATAAAAATGTAGCCAGAAAGCTAGCAGCAGCAGCTCTCGTGGGGATTATTGCTGCCGGTACTCTTACAGCATGTGAAACAGCCAACACAAAAGGCGGTTCAAAATGTGGCGCGGGCCATAAATGTAAAGGCGGAGCTAGCTGCAAAGGCAACTCAAGCTGTAAAGGTGGAGCTAGCTGCAAAGGCAGTTAATAGCAAAATTGAATTATAATATTAAGGGCTCCCCAGAGAATGTTTGGGGAGTTCTTTTTTTCTAAATAAGAATTATATGATAAGTAAAAAATTATATCCTAATCTTGGTTTTGGCATGGGGTTACGCACTGATCACTATCCTCACATACTCTCAAAATGGCCAAAAATTGACTGGTTTGAAATTATTTCTGAAAATTTCATGGATACGGATGGACGCCCACGCCGTGTTCTGGAAAGAATTTTAGAACATTACCCTGTCGTTATGCATGGCGTTTCTCTTTCCATTGGCACAACTGATCCAGATAATTCTGATTATTTGAAGAAGCTCAAGAAATTGGCTGATTTGATTAATACTCCATGGGTCTCTGACCATTTATGTTGGACAGGTGTGGCCCATAAAAATACACATGACCTTTTACCAGTTCCTTATACTGAAGAAGCTCTTACTCATATAGTAAACCGTATAAAACGTGTGCAGGACTTTCTGGAGAGGCCATTAATTCTTGAAAACCCATCAACTTATCTTGAGTTTAATGATTCTCAAATGGAGGAATGGGAGTTTATAGCGCGTATGGCAGAAGAGGCTGATTGTGGAATTCTTCTGGATGCAAATAATATTTATGTTACGTGTTATAATCATCGTAAAGATCCTAAAGAATATATTGATGCCATACCAACCGAAAGAATTGCGCAGATTCATCTGGCAGGGCATGAGAATTGCGGAACACATATAATAGATACTCACGATGGCCATGTTATAGATGAGGTATGGGCATTATATAATTACATAATTTCCAGAACTGGTCCTGTAAGCACAATGGTGGAATGGGACGCAGATATTCCGGAGTTTGATGTAGTGAAAACTGAAGTGGAAAAAGCTCAAAATTTCACTATGAAGCCGGAAAAAATTAATGACTTGCCTAATTTCTTTGAAAAAGATGAAGAAAATAAAAACTATAAATCACGTGATTATGAAAAATCACTAAAAGTGATGCAGGAATCAATTATTCTTGGAAATGATAGTAAGGAGAGGGCAGAAAAATGGATAAAATCAAAGTCAGATTTTCCAAGTAAAGATCAATTAAAAGTTTACATAAATGGTTATCGTATCCGTCTTGCGGAATTTCTTAATGATGAGATGCCAGTTTTGCGACATTTCCTTGGTGGAGATGAGATGGATAAACTGGTAAATGCCTATATAGAGAAACAAAAATCAACTCATTTTAATATCTGCAAATACATAAAAAATTTTCCGGCTTTTGTAAAAAAAGAAGGCAAAGAACTTCTTAAAGGCAAAAATGTAGAAATTGCCCATGAAATTGCCTTACTGGAGGAAAAACTTTCTGAAGTATTCGATATGCAGGAATCTTCTCCTTTGGATAAAGAAAGTTTCTCTTCCATAAGCCCAGAAAATCTTCTTAATCAAATTTTTGCTCCAAGAGCTGCGCTTTTTTCCTTGCTGTTTGAATATAAAATAAATGATTACTATCAGGATGTTAAAAATGATAAAAATCCGGCACAGGTAATAAAAGAAAAAACATATCTTATAGTATTTCGTCATGAAGATCGGGTGTTGCGTCTAGAAATGGATAAAAGTGAATATGAGCTTTTTACTCTTCTCAGCGGGGGAAATGCCTTGGAGACAGCCATTGGAAAATTATTGCGCAGGGGAAACCACTTAACAGACGTAGAATTAAAGAATTGGTTTTCCAGGTGGGTTGGAAACGGTTTATTTGCTCAAGCGGCATAAAGTAGTAGATTTACATTAATTAAATAAAAAGTTATTCTGACTTGGTTGAGGTTTTGTTATGAAAATAAGTGCATCATTTTTTTTAGTTTTACTCCTGCTTTTGTCCTCTTTACCTGCTTTTGCGGTGAGAGTTCCTATTGTTAAGGAGAATGAGATTTTTTTTGGCCCGGATAAAGGCAAGAAAATTTTGTCTGCTCAAGACAGGGCAAATCAGATTATTGAGCAACAGAGTACAGATATTAAGGCAATTTCTGCCGATATTAAAGAAACAAACAGGTTGCTTGGCGAACTGATTAAACTGCAGACTCAGAAAGCTACAGATGATAATATGTACAAGCAGGAATTTATCAGACAATTTGTTGAAGTCATGAAAGAACAGAATAATCTGCTGCGCAGCCTTGGAAATAACCAAGCTTCTACTCCTCGCAATTAGTAAATATTAGATTTGTAATGAGCTGCCTGCTTATTGCGGGCCAAAAGTATTCTGAGAATATTTCTTATTTATCTAATAGTCTTTTCCAAAATATACTACACGACTAATGGCAGATGGAAAAATCATTTTTTTAGTGTTGATATTCTATAAATCTGTTGATAGGGTGGCTTTCATAAACCAAACCTGTAGTTTAGTAGCGAGAAGATGGCTGACCCAAAAAATATTGGTAATGTTAACAATAGCAATGGGTTAGTGGGGAACGGTTCTAGTAAGTCAAATTCAATTGAAATTCCACAAATATCTCTCCCAAAAGGTGGCGGAGCAATAAAGGGTATCGAGGAAAAGTTTCAAGTTAATTCAGTTACTGGAACTTCTTCTTTCTCCATACCGCTGCCATTTAGCGCGCCATCAAGAGGTGGCCCTCCTCCCATGGGGCTTAGTTATAATTCTGGTTCTGGTAACAGCCCTTTTGGCCTTGGCTGGCAGATGGGCATTCCATCTATTACAAGAAAAACAGAAAAGCAGATTCCAGAGTATAGAGATGAAGATGAATCTGATGTTTTTACCCTTTCAGGGTCTGAAGATCTTATTCCTCTACTTGAAAAATCAGGCGATGACTGGGTTAGACATTCAGGGCAACGTACAGTTGATAGTGTTGTTTATAACATAAATCGCTATCGGCCAAGAACAGAAGGGGCTTTTGCGCGAATAGAAAAATGGCAAAACAAGAGAAATGGCGAGGTTTTCTGGAAAACAATTTCGGGGAGCAATGTCCATTCCTATTTTGGACTAACTGAAAATAGCAGAATTCATGATCCAAATGATTCCTCAAGGGTTTTTTCGTGGAAACTTTGTCGTATCCACGATGATAAGGGCAATATAACTCTGCTTGAATACAAACATGAAGATTTTGTTGGTATAGAAAAAAATCTCAGTGAAAAAAACAGAATAAATAATTGCACTCAAATTTATATAAAAAAGGCCCTGTATGGTAATAAGGTCCCTTATTATTTGGGTGATGATATTCCAGGGGAAGATGACTTTATGTTTAAAGCCGTCTTTGATTATGGAGAACATGATACGTCAGAAAATATTCCTCAGAATATATATGAAGAGGCTAACTCTTGGCTAAGCCGTAAAGACCCTTTTTCAAGCTATCGCTCTGGCTTTGAAGTAAGAACATATAGACGTTGTGAACGGGTTCTTATGTTCCATTGTTTTGATGATAAACTTGTCCACACGCCTTATCTCACCAAATCATTGCAGCTTTTTTATGATGATAATTTAGAATATTCTGGTTCTGGCAGACAAGAAGGTGGTTTTTCTTATCTAGCTAGTTTTCGTCAGAACGGCCATTTATGGGATAGTGATGTTGGGCATTACAGCACAAAATATGTTCCGGAGATGCAGCTTGATTACCAGCAGCATGAATGGAATACAGATATAAAAATTGTAGAACAGAAAGATGTCGTCCATTCTCCATCAGGCTTGCAGGACAAAAAATATTTATGGATTGATCTGTTCAGTGAGGGTGTTTCAGGAATTCTTACAGAACAAGCAAGTGGCTGGTATTATAAACGCAATCTTGGCGAGGGTAGATTTGAGAATGCCTTTCTTGTTTCACCAAAGCCGTCTTTTACCGGTATTACTGATGGCACTTTGGCAATACAGGATATTGAGGGTGATGGAAGCAAATATCTGGTTCATCATGCTTCTAATCCTAAGGGCTTTTTTAAGTTTAATGATGAAGAAAATTGGGAACAATTTAAACATTTTTCTTCTTATCCGACAGTTGGCCTGAGTGATGCAAACACGCGTTCGATTGACCTTACCGGTGATGGCAGAGCTGATCTTCTAAGGACAGAAGAAAATAGCATGTTATGGTATGAATCTGTTGGAGAAGTTGGCTTTGCCGTTTCAAAAAAGGCATTCAAGGCTATTGATGAAGAAAACGGCCCTGCAATTCTTTTTTCAGATCAGACTCAGAGCATTTTTATATCGGATATGTGTGGTGATGGGCTTTCTGATATTGTACGCATTCGTAATGGAGAAATATGTTATTGGCCTAATCTAGGCTATGGGAATTTTGGCCCTAAAGTTTCTATGGATAATTCACCATGGTTTGACACTCCAGAAAGATTTAACCCACAATATTTACGTCTTGCTGATATTGATGGTTCCGGCACCATCGATATTATCTATCTGGGAAAAAATGATTTCCGAGTGTGGATGAACCAGAGTGGCAATGGTTGGAGCGAAGCAGAGCATATAATAAATGCGTTTCCTTCTATTCATAACCTCTCTGATATACAGGTTCTTGATTTTCTTGGTTCCGGAACGGCTTGCATAGTTTATTCCACATCTCTTGGTAAGCAGCCTATGCAATATATTGATCTTATGGGAAGCAAAAAACCTCATTTGTTAAAAGGTTATGAAAATAACTGTGGAATGGAGACTTCAATAACCTATAAGCCTTCAACCTATTACTATCTTGAAGATAAAAAAGAAGGAAAAGACTGGATTACAAAACTGCCTTTCCCTGTTCATTGCGTCGACAGCGTCAGAATCGAAGACAAAATCAGAGAAACAGTTTTTACAAGCTCTTATCGTTACCGTCATGGATATTATGACCATGAGGAAAGAGAGTTTAGAGGGTTTGCCAGGGTAGAAACCCTTGATACCGAAGAATTTACAAAGTTCAAATTAAATGAAGCAAGTAATGTAGTGCAAGAAGATTTACATCAGCCTCCAATCAAGACTATTTTCTGGTTTCATACAGGCGCATATCTAAAAAACAGGAAAATTATTCACCAATGTGAGAGTGAATATTTTCAAAATAATGAGTTTACAGAATATGAACTTCCTGAACCAGTTTTTGAAGAAGGCCTTTCTGCAAAACAGCTTAGGGAGGCGTACAGAGCTCTAAAAGGTCTTCAGCTTCGCAGTGAAGTTTATGCAGAGGATAATAGTGATAAAAGCTCCTGTCCATATTCTGCTTCACAGGCAACATTCGAAGTTCGAATGATTCAGCCAGAACAGCAGAATAGATATGCTTCTTTTATAACAATTTCTTCTGAATCCATTTCTTATAATTACGAAAGAAATCCCGCTGATCCGCGTATATCTCATTTATATTTAATTGAAGCTGATGAATTAGGGAATGTTACTAAATCTGCATCGGTGATTTACCCAAGAGTTTCACGCCCAACTGTCCCTAATGAAATAGCTGACAAGGTTTGGGATGAGCAAAACAAAATCCACATCACTTACGGTGAGGCTATTTTTACAAATGACATATTGCAGGATGATATATATCGTCTTCGTTCGTCCTATGAATCAAAATCCTATGAGATTTCCGGTGTAACTCAGCCTGCAGAATTTTTTATTACGAAAGATCAAATTATATCCGATATTTCGTCTGCCAGTGAAATTCTGTTTGAAGTTGATTTTACTTCTGGCCTTGAAAGAAGACTGTCTAGCCATAGCCGCAAATATTTTATAAAAGACGATTTCAGTGGCGCCATGGGCCCAGGGGAATTATCCACTCTTGCGATAGGATATAAATCCTACAGCATGGCATTTACCAAAGATCTGGTTAGCAAGTATTACGGTTCAAAAGTAACAGATATCATGCTGACAGATGCAAAATATGTACATCTGGAGGGAGATCAACATTGGTGGTCACAGTCAGGTACCGCAATTTATTCTTCCAATCCAGCTAATGATTTTTATATGCCAATAGGCGGTCGTGATGTTTTTGGAAATGAAAGCTTTGTTTCCTTTGATAGCTATAAATTTCTTCCTGAATCTACAACAGATGCCATTGGTAATACCACAACCTCCAGCAACGATTACCGAACTCTTTCTCCCGTTATGGTGACTGATCAAAATCTCAACCGAACAGCTGTTGAGACTGATGAATTGGGGATGACAGTAAAACATGTTGTTATGGGTAAAGATGGCGATGGTGATGGCGACACTTTAAATGACCCAACTTCCATAATGGAATATGAAATGTTTAACTGGCAGAATAATGGCAAGCCAAACTATGTTCGTATATTGTCGCGTGAAAAACATGGTTCTGCCAATCCCGGTTGGCAGGAAGCCTATTTTTATAGTGATGGCGGTGGCAGTGTTATTATGTCTAAAGGTCAGGCTGAACCAGGTTTAGCAAAACACTGGGACGAAGTAACGGAATCTGTTGAAGAAGTAGATGCTGATCCCAGATGGATAGGAAATGGCAGAACTATTATCAATAATAAAGGCAATCCAATAAAACAATATGAATCTTTTTTTAGCACAACTCATGAATATGAAAGCGAAGCTGCACTGGTAGAAGTTGGTGAAACCCCAATAATATACTACGATCCTGTAGGCAGAAATATCAGAACTGAGCTTCCTAACGGAACTTTCAGCAAAACTGAATTTGACCCATGGCATATTACAACTTTTGATGTTAACGACACCGTAAAGGATAGCCAGTGGTATGTTGATCGTGGCAGCCCAGACCCGGATGCTGACCCTGAGCCAACAGATGAAGAAGAGCGTGCAGCCTGGCTGGCCGCAAAGCACCATGGTACAACTTCAATAATTTATTCTGATTCCCGCGGACAAACATGTTATTCGGTAAGTAATCTTGGTGGTGGAAAAACAATCATCAATTATTCTGAATCAGACCTTCTGGGGCGGTTTTCAAAAGTTTACGACCAATTAGGTCGACTGGTATCAGAGGGTTATATAAATATGCTTGGTGCCGTCATGTACAGCAAGTCATCTGAGAAGGGGGAAAGGTGGGTTTTTGCTGATGTTATGGGAAGAGCAGTTCGCACATGGGATAACTCCACGAGAGAACTATGGTCGACTTTTGATGAATTGCACCGCCCTGTTAGCTCTTACGTAAAGGAGGGTGGCACTGAACATCTTATTAACCATGTTGTTTATGGTGATTTGGTGGCAAATGCAGAGCAATCAAACCTGAAAGGCCAGACTTACCAGCTATATGATCAATCTGGTGTGGTAACTATTACCAATATAGATTTCAAGGGCAACGCACTTGCAGCAAAAATAAATCTTTGCAAAGAATATAAGCAAATAGTTGATTGGAACTCTTTAGCTGGTCTTACCAATCTTTCAGATATTCAATCTGCCGCTCAACCTCTTTTGGAAAGTGAGGAATTTACTTCAAGCTCTGAACTTGATGCATTAAATCGTCCTATAACTACTACGTTGCCAGATGGATCAATAATTCGTCCTATTTATAATATTGCGGGTTTCCTTGATAAGCTCGAAGTAAAAATTCGTGGGCAGGGTAATTTTGTAACCTTCCTTGAAGATCAGGATTATAATGCGAAAGGTGAAAGACAATTTGCAGAGTATGGAAATGGCCTTATTACCAATTATTTTTATGATCCAAAAAGCTTTCGCCTTGTTAACCTGATCACCAAGCAGAAAGGTTTAGCAGACGTTGAAGCAGTTCAGAACCTTTCTTATGTATTTGACCCGGTAGGAAATATTGTTTTTTCCAAAGATGAAGCTAAACAAACGCACTTCTTCAAAAATACAGTTGTAAAACCTGAAAATCATTTTGTGTATGATTCCATCTATCGCCTCACCAAGGCAAGTGGAAGGGAGCATGATGGTATTGGTCTTTCGCAACCGACTAATGGCAACTTGTCGCCAATAACTTCTCTTCCCCATGTTAATGATGTAAATGCGGTACGCAATTACACTGAGAATTATGAATATGATGATTGTGGAAATATTATACAAATGAGCCATGTTGCTGACAGCGGCAATTGGACCCGCCACTATGATTATAACTATCAGAGTAACCCAAGTGATAACAGCAACCGGCTAAAAAGCACAAGCTCTCCTGGTGACCCTGATGGCGGGCCATACAGTAATAATTATCAATATGATGAACATGGTAACATGATCAGCATGCCGCATCTGGGAACAATTGAATGGAATTTTGCTGACCAGTTGAAATCCGCTGATCTTGGTGGTGGCGGATTTGCTTATTATGTATACAGTGCTGGTAGGCGTAGAAGAAAAGTGATTGAAAGACAAGGGGGAATACGAACTGAACGTATCTATCTTGGTCTTGTTGAAATTTATCGTGAATATTTAAATAATAACAAAAAATTTGAAAGAAATACCCTGCATCTGGGAGATGACACAGGAAATATTGCTCAGATAGATACAAAAATATTAGATACTGATAATTCTGATCCTTCCAACCCTTTGAATGCTGACCTTATACGCTATCAATATACTAATCACCTAGGCTCTGACACTCTTGAGACAGATGAAAACGGAATAGTTATTTCCTATGAAGAATTTCATCCATATGGGACCAGCTCATACAGAAACAGTAAAAGTGGTTTTGATATAAGTCTTAAGCGTTATCGCTTTAGTGGTAAAGAGCGCGATGATGAAACTGGCCTGTATTACTTTGGTGCAAGATATTATGCGCCATGGCTAGGTAGGTGGACAAGCAGCGACCCTGCCGGTTTTGTCAGCGGAACAAATCTATACGTCTATTGTTCAAACAACCCGATAATGCGCCATGATCCGAATGGAATGGAAGATGGTAAAATTGTTAATGACCCTACATTAGGAAGAAGTGCTTCGTTTAGCACTTTACAGGAACATGTTCCTGCAGGTTACCGTATAAGAGCTGGGATAAATGCAACCAATTACAGAAGTCACTGGACCAGCGATGAGGGTGGTTACTGGGATATTCTTGAAGAAATTCCTGAGGATGAAGGGGGGACGCCGGGTTCAGTAGTGACCCAAACAGGAGTAGATACTGTAACAGCTAATCCTGAAGGACACACTCATGCAGTGGCGGACAGCATAATGGATGATCCTGTAAAAAGACAAGCATATACAGAAAGAGTCCAAGGGCGTGATGTCGCTGTAAGATCTCGTCCTGAAGGTCAGACCAGAGGAAGCCGCACCGCTGATCTTAGAAGAGAATCTCAACCGCTCAGGGATGCTTATGAAGCAGAACTTCCTGGTGGGCAGCGTCCTGCCGGGACAGATATAGACCATACTGTTGAGCTTCAGGATATAAGGAGAGGAGCATCGGTAAGGCCTCAAGACCATCAAGTTCAAGATAGTTCTTTAAACAAGTCACAAGGAAGCAGTCAACAGCACGTAAATAGGAGGGCTCTTGCCCGTGGTGTTCAGGAAGATGTTCCTGCAGGTGGCATTGCTCGTGAATCTGAGTTGCATTTACCTGAGAATAGCGTTGGTCGTAGAACAACTATGCGCAGACTTGGCTATGCTGGAATGGCAGCTGGGCCTGTATTTAATGCTTACGCTGCCTATCACGTAGAAAATGATGCTGTTCGCTATACTGCATATGGACTTACTGCGGCAGAAGCAGGAGGCGTAGGAATGTATGCCTGGGGTAGAGTTGCACAAGGCGGTGGTGTTGGAGGAACAGCACGTGGATTGCAAACTATGGCAAGAGCCAGCAGTGTTATGAGATATGCCGGCGGTGGAGCTGGCCTGGTTGTATCCACCTACTCACTAGTAAATAATTTCCAGAATGAAAATTATGGTGTCATGTTGGGAGACGGAGCAGGAATGGTAGCAAGTGGTGCTGTTATCGCTGGCTCTGCTCCTGTTGCTGCAATTGCTACGGGTGTTGCCTTAAGTAATACAGCTGGTGACGTAGTTGAATCTTATGTGACTCCAGAATATGGAAGAACGACAGGTGTTGCTGCTGGAACTTTAGCTGGAGCAGCAGTTGGTGCAGCAGCTGGAGCAGCAATTGGTGTATGGTTCTTTGGCGTTGGTGCTGCACCTGCTGCTGCAGTCGGAGCGGCAATAGGTGGAGTTGCCGGATTTATAGGTGCTTATTGGTAGTAATTTTTTTGAAAATTTTATAGTTGGAAAATCAAGTCAAATGGAGATGTTATGAAAAACCTTATATCTAAAATTAAATTAAATGAAAGCTCATACAGTGTTTCGCTTCTGCATAAAGCACTGGGAAGCCTTGGTTATAAGGTTGCAGGTAAAGAAAAAAAGGATATGAGAGTAGGGGAAAATACTCTTAAAAATTTAAAAGATTTTCAGGCGAAACATAATATTTCTTCCGGCAATTCAGAAATTCTGAATGAGGAAACTGTTTATGCAATTGAAAATGAATTGAGAAGCAAAGGACTGACTTCTGTTAGCAAGTCTTTTATCGTTTCCGGAAGGGCGTTTCAACAAAATGGGCAGGTTAAAAAACTTCAGGAAGTACTTGCCTTTGACTTGGACCTGAAAGCTGTAGCTATTTATAAAAAAATTAAAAATATTTCTGAAATTAAAAAGAACGATGGATTTGAATTTTTAGGCCAGACTTACACCAATGGTAATGGTGAATATAAAATTTCCTTTTTTGACTGGCAGTATAGCCAGGCTGAAAGAAAAAAAGCAGATGTAATTGTGTTTGCAATAGACGGAGAAGAGATTATTGGCCGCTCCAGAATGGTTGATTTGGCAGATTACTCAGAAAAAGGCCTGGTACGCAATATTGATATAATATTAACAAAACAGGACAGAAGAACCGAATATGACATATTAATGAACAAGCTTGAGCTTTTCTTAAGGGAAAATAAATCCAGTCTTTTGGAAATTTCTGGTTCAAAGGATCAGCTGAATTTTACTGCTAAAGAATTAGACGAGCAGAAATCACACATTGATATAGCAGCAACTGCAGAGATTCTTTCTAAAAAAGAAAAAGGCGTTCTTTCACATGAATTGCTATATGGCGTAGGGCGTCAAAATATAAATCTTTCCTGGGCAACATTTTATAAAAAAACTGAGGAAGAATTATTAAGAGCTATTGAAAGGTCTATAGCTCAAAGAATCATAGGAGAATTTAAAAAGCACGAAATTGGCGTGTTTTTGGAAAATCTTAAAAAATGTTCTATCAAATATAAACTTTCTGATTCTGAAAATAAAAAAGATAACAGTCTAAATGCAATTCTTTCAAATTCTCTGCCTAAACAAAGCCAGAGAATTGCATTTCTTGATGCGCTTAATAATTTTAAAGGCGATGATTTCAAAGATTTTTGGCATAAACATTTACCTAAACAAAAAGAATTTAAAGATAATCCAGAGCTAATATCTGGTTTGCTTTTCACACAGCAGCTGACAGTTCTTTCCGGTAATAACCAGTCTTTGGTAACTGAACTTAAGAGTAAAATGAAGATCAAATCAGTAGATCAATTGTTTGATCTAAAAAATGAAGATTGGACAAATTTGATTAAAAAAACTGGCACTCCTGATTTTATAAAAGGAAAAACCAGGAAAGAAAAAGCAGATATTTATACAAAGCTGATGAAGAATTTGCTCAATGCATCTTTGCCAACAAAAAGCATTTTACATCAATTAAAAAACAATGGGCTGTTTATCAAAGATAAAAAAACTTTAAATGCAGTTACTAACTTTATTTCTAAAAATGAGAAATTTGATTTTGCTGGTTCTCAAATTCATAAATTTGACAAAGAAATCAAAAAATCCGCGGGCAAATTATATTCAAAAGTAAAAAATGAATTAAAGAAAATTCAGCGTGTATTCCAGGTAAGTACTAGCCCCGAGGCAATGAATGTGCTTTTGGAAAACAACTTACATTCGGCTTATACAATTGCAGGCATTCCACGCAAAACTTTTATAAAAACTTATAGTGATAAACTGGGCGGAGAAAAAACGGCATTCGCCATATATCAGCGTGCTGAATATATAAATACAAAAGCAGAATTAGCAGGGATGCATGTTATTGAATATGCAAGTGGAAAAAACCCTGTAATGGTTATGAATGAAACTGAATACAGCCAAGCTATTATGGCACTTGAAAGCCAGATTCCTGATTATGCCGAGCTTTTTGGTAGCCCTGATATGTGTGAATGCGAGCATTGCCGATCTGTATACAGTGCTGCTGCCTATTTTGTAGATCTGTTGCGTTTTCTCTGGCGTGGAGAAGAAAATAGTAATGGTCAGACTCCTCTTGATGTTTTGTCAGAAAGAAGACCTGATCTTTTATATCTGCCACTCACCTGTGAAAATACTAATACCATAATACCCTATATAGATTTAACTAATGAAATCATGGAGTATTACACGGATAATGACTCTCTAGCAGGATTTGAAGGACATGATACAGGTGAAGCAACTGAGGAAGAATTGCGCGCCAATCCACAGAATTTTAATTTAGAAGCTTACCGTAAATTAAATGAAGTGAAATATCCTTTTACACTGCCTTATCATCAGCCGCTTGATGTAATAAGATCTTTCAGCAACAAAATGAAAGCTAGCCGTTACCATGCAATGTCGGCAATGAACCCTGATGCTAATGCTGTAACGCAGAATGCTTTAGATGCTGAATATCTTTCTATTTCTCCTGAAGAATTTACTATATTAACCGGTGAAGATTTCAGCGGAACATCCGACAGCACACAGTTGCATGAATATTATGGATATAGTGCAGCTTCTGAACTTGAAGATATGTCATGGGTACGTGAATTTTTGAAACGTTCAGGTGTGGCGTACACTGATCTGGTTGAGTTAGTTAAAACCCAATTTATTAACCCATATCAAAACACCTTAGATTTTTTAGAACAGCTGTTTTCATATGCATCGATAGATGCCAGTTCCATATATTCAAAGTTACAACAAATTAAGGCCGGAACACTAAGCCCAGCATCTGATAGCGATATTATGGATACTATAAATACGTATAATAATGACAACAATACGGCTATTACTGCTGTTGAATTTACTGAGTGGGTGGAAAATAATTTTTCTAACTTTCAGCAAGTAATTACCCTTTATGAGCCAGATTCTAAGTGTGATCTAGACTCTACACAACTTCGCACTATTGAGAGCATTTATGGTGGATCTTTGACATCTGGTATAACCGATGATGGCTGGTCTAAAATACATAGATTTATTCGTCTTTGGAAGAAGCTGGATTGGTCTATTCATGAAACAGACCTTATGCTTTCTGCTCTTGATGAAGAAGATATTACTACAGAAACAATAAGCAAATTAAAATCTGTTGCTCTTTTAGCTTCGGAAACCAAACGTCCGCTTAACCATTTAGCGGTGTTATGGGGGAATATAGATAGCTACGGAGATAAATCTCTTTATAAAAAACTATTTCTCAATAAAGCCATGCAGCAAATTGATGAGGCTTTTGAAGCCGATGCCTGGGGGAATTATCTGCAAAATTCAAGTGAAGTTCTGGTTGATCATCAGGCAGCAATAATTGCTGCTTTCAGAATGTCAGAAGAAGATCTGGAAGCAGTAATTGGAGTTGCAGAAGTTATTGAAGATAGTCCCACTCCAACTGCCAGGTTGATTGATATTAATACAGATAAACTAACAATAGAAAATCTAAGCACTATTTACCGCTATGTTGTTCTGGCAAAGGCGCTGAAAATTAAAGTTCCTGATCTATGTAAACTGATTGAGATGTTTGGGGCTTCACCATTCAGCAGCTGGTATATAACTAATGAGGAATATACAAATATTTCTCCAGAAGATACTTATGAGTTTTATGAACTTGCAAGTGCAGCCAAAAAAGCCAGATTCAAACCTTCTGTGCTTGAATATATACTGGATGGAACACTTCCTGCTGAATCAAATATTGGTCTTGATCTGGAAAAAACCCTGCTTACGGTAAAAACCGTTCGAGAGTCTTTTTCTGCAATAGAACAATCTCACCCTGAAACACCCGAAACTCCTCTGACTTCAGAAATAATAAGTGCAAAGTTGTCACTTACATTCCAGCCAGAAATAGTGAAGCAGTTTATGGAAATTATTGAAGATATGGCTGCTTTTGAAACAATAACAGATGCCAATCTGGACATTGAAATTTCTGATGACCTGGCGGAAAAATATAGCTATGTCAAAGCCAGTGGCAGACTAAGTTGTTCTGCTGGTGTCATGACAGATGATGAGAAAACTGCACTAAAGGCATTGACTAATGCCAATGCTGCTTTTAAAGCATCAGTCGATGATTTGTACGCAGCGCCGGAAGATTTTATTAATGATAATTTTGACG
>Ga0210057_1004703_pt1 | contig 17949 bp, 18 predicted proteins | sample CryGeyCG2114_010_2_FD_183968 | JGI IMG/M metagenome (GOLD analysis project Ga0210057, IMG submission 183968) | Groundwater microbial communities from aquifer - Crystal Geyser CG10_big_fil_rev_8/21/14_0.10 (SPAdes) (version 2) | ecosystem: Environmental > Aquatic > Deep subsurface > Groundwater ...
AATCGGCAATTTCTTGCTGATTTTTTCTTCCTAGGTGTAATTTTACAATAAGTTCCCTTTCTTTTATTGATATCATAAAATAATGAAAAGCATACTAGTATTTATAACTTACTTATGTCGTTAACTATATTTAGGAAAATTATATAAATAATAGTCTTAATCTTATTGAAAGAAATGGAGAAAGAGAGTGAATTCCAAGTAGATGCTTTATTTGATAAGTTAAAAGCATTTTTTATAAAAAATCATTCATGGTTCTTTCTTGGAATTTTATTTATTGCTGCTATTATAAGATTTAAATATATGACTGTAAACAGTGCATTATGGTGGGATGAGGCTGATTATTTAAATATAGCAAAACATTATGCTTTAGGTACAGATAATCTTGCTGCTCCTTGGCGTGCAAGGGCTATGGCTATTTTATGGGTACCATTATACAAATTAGGTGGTACTGAATGGACTATTAGATTTGTTCATCAACTTTTTTCGATTACAGGTGTTTATTTGACATATTTAGTAGGTAAAAAATTCTTTAATAAAAATGTAGGATTGATTGCAGCATTTTTCATGTCATTTTTTTGGTTACATATATTTTGGTCAACAAGGATAGGTTTAGGTGTTGAAGGTCTAGTAATTTTTACAACATCAGCTTTATTATTTTGGGAAGGTTATGTAAAAAAGAAGAAAATATCTTATGTAGTTATATCTGCTGCTTTAATGGCTTGGGGCCTTTTTGCTTATGAGTCAGTTGGATTCCTAATACCTTTTTTAGGTATATACTTATTATTCACTGAAAGATTAAAATTTTTAAAAAACAAGAGATTTTGGATATTTGTTGCAACTGCATTAATTGTTGCAACTCCATTTTTAGTTTGGAATTATGTTGATTTTCATGATGATTTTTCTAAATTCTCTCCTGGAAAAGCATTTATTTTTTCACTTTATCCTAGATTTGGCAGAACTTATGAAGCAGATTGGGTTGGTTTTAAGGAAGGTGATGAAATAGTTGAAAAGGCAAGTATAGACAGGCCTTTTTCTGAATCTGTAAATAAATTTTTATATTTTTTTAAGGACTTACCAAATCTTATTAGTTGGCCTATATTCTTATTATTTGTTTTTGGTTTAAGTTATTTTATAAATTTAATTTTAGGTTTTGATATATTTCTTAAAAGAAAAAGTAGCAAATTAAATAAAGATTTTTATGTATTCTGGTGGTTATTATTTATAATCTTAATTTTTTCTATTTGGATGGCTGCTAGTGGATTTGCATATGAACCTAGATTATGGTTCTCTGTATTCCCTGTATTATTTTCAGTTGCAGCATTTGGTGCAATTACAGTTTATGACTTTTTTAAAAAATATAATAAATTTTTAGCAGTTGCTGTAATACTAATTATATTAATATTAGGTGCCCAAGCAAATTTTGAAAAAACAAAAAGCATAATAGACAATAAGAAAGATACATATTCTCATATTAAATTGGCAGGAGAATGGATAAAAGAGAATTCTCAAAAAGGAGATATAATTACTGGTTGCGGCTTAAATGTGCCCTTCCTTTATTATTCTGAAAGAAATTTTCCACGTTATAAGGATGCTAATGCAACTGCTACTGATGATTTAATTAGAGAATTGAAACCTAAATATTTTATTATGGATTTCTATGATCCTAATTGCCATCCACAGGAATACCTTCAATTGCATCAGGATAAAATTAAGCCTGTTAAGGTATATTTCTATGATGAAGCACAAACTCAGCCGATTATTGTAATATTTAAAATTGAGTATCCTTTTTAATTTTACGTGCCTATTTTTAGTAATCTTTAAATATATAATCCTATACTCTACTGGCAGTTGATTTGTAATGGAGAATATTTAATTAAAAAAATGTCTAAAAAGCTCGTATATAGGGGTGAAAAACCAATTCGAGAGAATTTTCTTTCATTTTCTGCACCTTTAATTGGAGATGAAGAAATTAAAGAAGTAGTTGATACTCTTAAAAGTGGATGGTTAAGTACTGGTCCAAGAACTAAACAATTTGAAGAAGAATTTAAGAATTATATTGGAGTGAATCATGTTTTAGCATTAAATTCATGTACAGCTGGTCTTTCTTTAGCACTAAATGTTCTAGGTATTAAAGTAGGTGATGAAGTTATTACAACACCAATGACTTTTGCAGCAACAGCCAATGTTATAATCCATCAAGGTGCTACACCTGTTTTTGTTGATGTAGATATGGATACACAGAATATTGATACAAGTAAAATTGAAGATGCTATAACTTCTAAAACTAAAGCCATCATACCTGTACATTTGGCAGGTCATCCATGTGAGATGGATAAGATTATGGATATTGCTAAACGACATAATCTTTATGTTATAGAGGATTGTGCACATGCTGTTGAAGCAGAATATAAAGGAAAAAAAATAGGTACTTTTGGAGATATGGCTGCATTTAGTTTTTATGCTACAAAAAATCTGACTACAGGAGAAGGTGGTATGTTAATAAGTAACAATGAAGAATTGATTGAAAAAGCTAGAATTAGGAGTCTTCATGGTATGAGTAAAGATGCTTGGAAACGTTTTTCTTCAGAAGGGTTTAAACCTTATGACATTGTATATCCTGGATTTAAATACAACATGTTTGACCTTCAATCAGCTTTAGGTATTCATCAATTAAGGGCAATTGAACGTAATTTAAAAAGACGTGAAGAAATATATTTAAGATATAATCAAGCTTTTTCTGATTTAGATTTTATTTCTATACCTCATGAAGTAGGTGATATAAAACATTCAAGACATCTATATAGAATTTTAATAAATTTAGATAAATTAAGTTGTACACGTAATGAATTTATTGATTTTTTACAAAAAGAGAATATTGGTGTGGGTGTACATTATACTGCTTTACATTTGACAGAATATTATAAAAATACTTTTAATTTTAGTAAGGGGATGTTTTCAAATACAGAATTTATATCAGATAGGACTATTTCATTACCTCTTTCACCTGCTTTATCGGATCAAGATGTTGAAGATGTTATTAACGCTGTAAAAAAAGTCGGAGATTATCATAAAAAATGAGTAATTTAGACTTAAGTTTGATTTTAACTTGTTATAACGAATCAAAGATTTTAGAAAAGAGTGTTGAAGAAATACGTGAAGTATTAGATAAGACTACTTATACTTATGAAATTATTTTTGTAGATGATGGAAGTAAAGATAATTCTAGGGAATTAATAAAAGATATTTGTGCTAAAAATCCTGGATTAATGAGGTTTTCTTTCCATGAAAAAAATAAAGGTAGAGGTCAAGCTGTAACTACTGGAATTAATCTAGCTAAAGGATATGTTGTTGGTTACGTTGACACTGATTTAGAAACTCCTGCATATTATATTCCTGAATTTATTTATAATGTTAAAAATAAATATGATGTGGTTACAGGGTTAAGATTTTATTCATTTAGTGTCTCTCATCTTTTAAGGCTGATTACTTCTTTGGGTTATAAATTATTATTTAGAAAATTATTAAAATCACCAATAAAAGATAGTGAAACTGGTTGTAAGTTTTTTAATAGAGAAAAATTGTTAGATGTTCTTCCTTTACTTAAGGCCAACCATTGGTTCTGGGATACTGAGGTTATGGTTGAGAGTTATAAAAAGGGATATAAAATTTATGAAATGCCAACTGTATTCATACGAAAAATTGATGAAAAAGGATCTGCAGTTAACCTCTTTAAGGATACTTATACTTATTTTTTTCAATTGATTAATTACAGAAAAAGATTAAAGAAAAGAGGAGTTTTATAATTATTTGAACAATTTTCTGAATAAGAAAACAAAGGATTTTAAATTATAAATTAACTGGTCTTTTGTTTTAATTCTTTTAATATGGCTCCAAATCTTGGAAAGTCTTAAATAGAATTCTCGGTTGGCTTTTTGTTGATAATAATATATTGTTTTCGAATCTACATCTGGTAATCTATGTACTGGTTCAGTATAAGGCCCATAATGGTCAAAATTATAATCAAATATTAAATTTTGGCTTTTTAAGTCATTATATACTTCACTTCCAGGAAATGGTTTTAGAATCAAAAACTTAGCAAAATCAGGATCAAGTTCTTTAGCAAAATCAATAGTATCCTGCATTGTCTTTTTTGTTTCTCCTGGCAATCCAAACATAAAGAATCCCCAAGTCTGAAATCCAGCATCCTTAGCTTCTTTAAATGCTTTAACAACTCTTTCTTTTTTAATTCCTTTTTTGATATTATCAAGTATTTGTTGATTCCCTGATTCAACTCCAAAACCAACATTTACAACTCCTATTCCTCTTAAAGCTTTGAATACTTCAATATCAGTATTATCTGCTCTTAATCCATTAGCAAATTCAAAATGAATTTTATAATATCTTTTTTTAACTTCATCACAGAATTCTAAGACTCTTTTTTTATTATACACAAAATTATCATCTAAAATATGAATTTCCTTAATCCCATATTCCTTAATACAATGGTCTATCTCATCAAGGATGTTTGTAACACTTCTAGTTCTCAAACTAAGACCATATATCTGTTTTGTACAACAATAGGTACATCTTCCTGCACACCCTCTAGTTGTCATTATTGAAGCCACAGGCTTATGTAAAGCATCTGGTGGCACATAAGCATTAGGATTTTTTAATAAATGTCTTGCTGGGAATGGTAATGAATCTAAGTCATGAATTAAATCTCTATCTTTATTTCCTTTTATTTTTCCATTCTCTTTATACCACAATCCATCCACTTCTTCAAATTTTTTGTTTTTTAAAACTTTTAGGAGTTGGGAGATGGTTAATTCTCCTTCACCTTTTATAGCAAAATCAATATGTTCAGATTTTAAGCAATCTTCTGGGGCAATTGTAGCATGTATGCCACCAATGATTATTGGTATATTTAAGTTTTGTTTAACTTCTTTGGCAATTAATTTTACATTATTAATTGTTGGGGTTGTAGCTGTGAAACAAACTACATCAGGATTAAATTTTAATAATTGTTTATTAAAATCATTTTCTTCAGTAACTTCATTATCCATATCAATTAATTTTAAAGTATGCCCCTCTTTTTCTAGTACTGCACCAATATAAAGCAATCCTAATGGTGGATAGGCTTGTGGCATAGGTGTACCATACACATTTTTTTGCGATGGGTTAATTAATAGAACTTTCATTTTTGGAATATCCTTTTCTTAAAATGATGCGAATAATGTTTAATATAATTTAGGGTTTCATAATCTTTATTCTTTATAGCCATAACTACTTCAAGGCCCATTGGGATAAAGAATGGTGTATGGTGGAATTTTTTGTACCATTTATTTTTAATAATTTTTTTTATAGTTGATTTTGGTAATACTGGGATTAATTTAAACAATAAATCATAATCCTTAATCATTTTTTCACGTTTTTTATTAATTACAGATCCGCCATCATGATACATTTTTTCTTTAGCATTATTAATACCTTCAACTCTTGAATCATCAATTTCTCCCATGTTCTTTGCAATTTCAATAATTTCAGTTTTTGGGAAGTATGAAAGCCAGAAACAAGCAATTCTATCAATATTATAATCGCTATAGAACTTTGCTGCACTTAGTAAATGTTCTTCTTTTTCTTGAGGCAATCCAAAGATATGATCTACCATAAGACTCAAGCCTGCTTCTTCACAAGCCTTAAACGCTTTTATAACTTGATCATTAGTTTCATATCTTTTTAATATTTTTTTCCTATATTCTTCATCAGTTGATTGCAAACCTAACTCTACTCTATAACATCCAGCTTTTTTCAACTTTTTAGCTATATCAGTATTAAAATATAATGAATGAGATATTGCTCTGAAGGGAATATCTATTTCTTCTTTATAACGTTCAAGGAACTCATTTAACCATTTCACATCAGAAGTAAAAATATCATCCATAAAACTAACAACTTTATAATTAAATTTCTTTTTAGCTTGTTTTAGTTCTTCAATTACATTATCTACTCCTCTTCTTCTAAGATAACTTCCTTTATTTTTGTAAATATCTAATAAGAAAGCATTTGAACAATAAGTACACCTGAATGGACATCCTCTGCTAGTTAAAATCATATAACAATCTTTTATTCTCACATCATCTGCAAACAATTCTTTGTCAGGAAATTCAATTGTATCAAGGTCCATATTTGCAGACCTAATTTCATTTTTGTGCCATTTTCCATCCTTCTTAACCCAAAAATTTTCAATATTGGTTATATCTTCATTCTTTTCCATCTTATCACATAATTCAACAATAGCTTCTTCACATTCTGCTAAAGCTAAAATATCAATATATGGATTTTTTATAACTTTATCTGGTACACTAGTGATATGTATGCCACCCATCATTATAGGCACATCAGTTTTAGATTTTAGTTCTTTAGCAACATCGATTGCCCAATTATAAGTATCGGTAAAAACTGAGAATGCAATTATATCTGGTTTAGAATTAAGAACTTTTTTTATTAGTTTTTTTCTATAATTGAATATATTTCCTAGAAATGGAATATTAAAGTAATATTTATCATCAAATAATCCAGGATCAAATACAAGTTCAACTTTATGACCTGCTTTTTTTAATGAGGCTGATAAATACTCAATTCCTAGGCTTTCTGCTCCAATCGTTACAAAAGTTACTTTCATTTTATTAGATATTTTTTAAGTTGTGGTTTATTTATAAGTTTTATGTAGAATCCATAAAATAACTAGATTTATCCACCAAAAAATTTAAATAGCTTGTTTTTAAAACTTATTTTTAAATGATGTTTCTTAAATATATCCCAAAAAAGATAGATAATTTTTATATGTTGTCTAAATCATATTTTTCTAAATCTCCAAGTTATTTGATTCTTTTTGTTACTGCCATGTGTAATGCTAGATGTAAAATGTGTTTTTATTGGAAAAATATTGATAATGCTCAATTAAAGGAGGAATTGTCTTTAAAAGAATATGAAAAAATTTCAAAAAAGTTTAAAAATTTGGTTTATATTAGCATTGGTGGTGGAGAACCTACTTTAAGAAAAGATTTACCTAAAATAATAAAATCATTTTATGATAATTCTGGTACAAGATATGTTAATATAGTTACGAATGGGGGTTTACCACAGCAAACTTTAGATATGATTAATGATGTTTTTAAGAGATGTCCTAAAATTAATGTTAAAATTTCAATATCTCTTGATGGTTTTGAAGATCTTCATGATGAGATTCGTGGTATTAAAGGATTATTTTTAAAATCTATTGAAACTTATAAGCTTCTTTCTAAAATTGATAATGAATCTTTTGCTTTAAACATTGCTACGACTTTATCAAAATTAAATAAAGAACAAATAAAAGAATTTGTAGATTACATATCTGATGGTCTTAATATAAATGACCATACTATTAGTTTTGTTAGAGGGGATGCAAAGGACGAAGAAAGCAAAGAGGTTACTTTAAAAGAATATCATGATACTTGGAATTATCTTTTAGATAAACAACAAAATCAAGCTAAAGGTTTTTTTAAAATATTTAACAATATGGTCAGGGCTATGTATTCAATTAATCAAAAGACTTTAGAAGAGGATAAGATGTTTGTGTCATGCGTTGCAGGTAATAAGCTCATTACCCTAGATGAGAAAGGCAATGTATATCCTTGTGAAATCATTTCTTATCTTAACAAATCTAGGGACTTTAAAATGGGGAGCCTAAGGGATTCTAATTATAATATTAATAAGATTCTAAAAAATAAAAAAAGTAAAAATATCATTTCATTTATCAAAAAATCAAAATGCCATTGTGGTTTTGAATGTGCTAATTTGTGTAATATTGCCTTTTCAAAGAAAAATTTAATTAAGGTAATTGTTTTCCCTAAAAGATTTATAGGACAATGATATCGGTAATAATTCCAGTTTATAATGCATCTAGGACTTTAGAAAGATGTTTAGAAACTATATTCAATTCAGATTATAAAAATTTTGAAGTAATTATTGTTGATGATGGGAGTATAGATAATACATTAGAAATTGCAAAAAAATTTAAAGTTAGAATTATTAAGTTAGATGTTAATTCAGGGCCAGGGACAGCAAGAAATAAAGGTGCAGAAGTTGCTAAAGGCGAGATCCTTGCTTTTGTAGATTCAGATTGTGAAGTTCCTTTAGATTGGCTTAGTAAAATCTATAACTTTTTTAAAATGAATTCAAGTATAGGTGCAATTACGGGTCCTTACACAGAATCAGTAGAAAAGAAGACTTTATCTCTATTCCAGCATTATGATATTCTTTATTTTCAAAAACCTAAATCTAATTTTATTAATAGCTGTACTTCAAGTAATTTGGCTTGTTACAAAAAACTATTTTTTGAAGTAGGTGGATTTCCTCCAATTAGAGTGAATGAAGATATGATTTTTGCTTCAAAATTATCAAAATTAAAAAATATTTATTGGTATAAGGATAATGGTGTTGCTCATAATTACAGATCAAACCTGTGTTCATATATTAAGCAACAAAAAACATGGATTTCAGGTACTTTGGTCAGTTATTTGTCTAGACCTTCATTATTTTTTGAAAAAGGCAGTTTTAGTAAAGGAGATGTAGGATTTCAGTTAGGAGTTTTTGGTTTATTTTTATTATCTATCTTGGTTTCTATATATGATTTTTATGTTGGATTATATTTGCCTATATGGATATTGATTATTTTATTCTTAAATAGAGGATTTTTAAATTTTGTAAGGAAAGAAGAAAACTTTAAATTTGCATTGGTATCCAGTTTGTTGATATTCTTAAGAAACACAATCTGGATTTATGCTTTAGGTTTAGGTCTATTTCAATTTATTTTCAAAAAACGCACTTAAACCTTCATAAGGCATGCATGTTCTCTTTTGTCAATTTCAGTAAAACCACACTTTTTATGATAATCACATAAATCGTTATAGCTTATTACATAAGTTGTATTTAGGAAATCTAATTCTTCTAGATATTCTTTACAACTCTTATCATTTTTCAAAAACATTGCTTTACTAAGTATATCTATATAATCCTTATTTATTTCTTCAGGTGTATATCCGGATGCAGTAGATATATTAAATGCAATAGGGGCATATGAATCGATTGCAGGGATTCTACATGATGGGACTTTGCAGCATCCTTCATCCGAGCAATAGGTTATTATATATTTCTCACTAATTGGAATATTGGGAAATAATGATATTGTTTCTTCTGCAATTGGATCTTTTTTATCATTAAACCAAGGTGTATGTACTAATGATACTGCTACAGCAATAATTGGGATTAAAATTAAGGAAATAAGAATAAACCATCTTTCTTTTTTATTGAGCTTATTAAATCTAATCTTGAGTAAATAAAATACTGTATAAAATAAGAAGAATAATAAGAAAGTATCAGGATAGACATGTTTAAATAAGGGTACAAATGGTACTAATTTAAAGAAATATATTGCACTAGAAATCAATATTGGCAAGGCAAAAATTAATTCTTTTCTTTTATTTGTTGCTTTATATTTATAATACCAATAGAAAGTTGCCCATAATGCAATAGGGACAATAAACCCTGCAATATTGGTTAAAAGCCATGGTCCTGACAAATCCAATACTCTTTTTACATTTTTGTATGATAATATAAAATTATTAGATAAGTTAATTAAAAATCCCAACCACCAAAATGATGATAAAACGGCACCAACTGCTCCATAAATTACAAGTTTTATTTTATCTTTATTAGAAACAACTAGGAATAGTGATAATAACATAACATGTGCTAGTATTATAACTGTCGGATGTGAAAGCATAATGAGGAAGTAAAGTGGAATAAAAAATATGAACTTTTTATCGAATGGTTTATCTTTATACCATAAAACGAAAAATGCTAATGGGAAGAAGGCACACCATGCTGCTAATTCTCCAACTCTTCCTAATCTTATAAAATTGCCAATAGACATAGGATTAGCCATAATGAATAAAAAGAATAAAATTCGTTTTACAACAGATAATTTGAATAATTTTCCAAAATAAAATATGGTGGCAAAAATCAATGCCATTGTGCTAACAACTCCTAGATAAGTGCTTAATTGTATATTATTTGTCCAACTAACAAAGAGAAAATTTGTAAATACAAAGAATGTTGGGGAATATGATTTGAACAATACATAGCCATTATACCAATAAGGACACAGTTTATGAAATCCGCATTGTCCTAAGAAATATAACTGGGCCATATGTGAGCTATAATCGTTAGTGTAATCAAAAGGGAATATTGAAATCATCTTAGATTGATCTATGAGTTTGATAATGAAGTATGCTCCTAAGATTAATACTGCAAAATAGAACCATGAATTAGGTATACTTCTTTTATTTTCAATCATGCTTCATTTACTAAAAAATTGTTTATATTTAAACCTTATGAAAACTATAGTTACATAACCTTTATAAAACCATTTTTAATTTTATTTCAGTAATGACAAAGATTCTTGTAACAGGGGGGCTAGGATTTATTGGTTCGAATTTTATTCGTTTCATGTTAAACAAATATCCTGATTATTCGATTATAAACTTGGACAAAGTTGGATATTGTGGCAATCCAGAGAATGTAGGTAAATTTAGAAATGATTCAAGATATAAACTTATTAGAGGAAATATATGTGACCCCTTATTGGTAGATCAACTAGTTTCAGAAGTAGACTATGTTGTAAACTTTGCAGCAGAATCTCATGTAGACAAATCATTTCATTCTCCATTGGAATTTACTAAAACTAATGTTTTAGGTGCACATAATATTGTCGAATCTGTAAGGAAACATAAAAATGTAAAAAAACTTTTGCATATTGGTACGGATGAAGTTTATGGCAGTTTATCTGAAACTTGTCCATCAAGTAATGAAACAGATTTATTACGTCCAAGAAATCCTTATTCTTCAACAAAAGCTTCAGCAGATTTAGTTATGCAGGCATATCATGTATCTTATGGTGTTCCTGTAGTTATTTCACGTAGCTCAAATAATTTTGGCCCATTACAATATCCAGAAAAATTAATTCCAATGTGTGTAACGAATGCTTTATTAAACCAGCCTATAAGAATACATGGCAATGGAGAATATATTCGGGATTGGTTATATGTAGAAGATAATTGTGCTGCATTAGATTTAATCTTACATAAAGGTAAAGTTGGTGAAATTTACAACGTTGGTGGTGGGAGTGAAGTTTCAGTGATTAATATTGCTAAAATAATTTTATCAAAATTAGGAAAGTCTGAATCTTTAATCACTTTTGTTAAAAATCGTCCATCACAAGACCAAAGATATTCATTAAGTTCTAATAAATTAAAGGAATTAGGTTGGGAGCCTAAACAATCATTTGAAAATGCTATATCTGTAACGATTGATTGGTATATGAAACACCAAAACTGGTGGTTGCCAATAAAACAAGGCTGTGAAGATTTTAATAAGCACGAATAAAAAATTAAAATTCAATAATTGTTTTTATATCTTCTTTTCTTTTTTCGAATGCTTCTTTATAATCTTCAGGTTTTTCTCTTCTTGTAATTAACTGGCGCATCACACCTGGCCATTTTCTTTCAAAATCATTTAAATGCATAGTGCCTTGTTCAAAATCTTTTATGTTAGCATTAACAGCGCCGACAATTGCTTTATTCCCTAAAACAAAATCCAGATTAATCTGGTCTAAAGGCAAAACATAATTTTTAGAACTTCCAGTAATGCTGGTTAAGCACAAGACTCCATTTGTATTTAAGGCTTCCATGGATTGTTTAACCATTTTTCCAACTCCGCTAGACTCAATTATTATATCAAACTTTCCTAAATCTTTTAGTTTAATTTTTTTCGTACTAACATAATTTGCACCTATTTTAGTTACAATATCTGATTTTAAATTTCCTTCTTCACTTCTTGCAGCCACTATAGTCTTTAATCCTTTATTCCTCAATATCATTGCTTCTAAAAGTCCTATAGGTCCTGCACCAACGACTAAAGCTTTTTTTGGCTCCCAATAAAATCCTGTTCTTGCTTCATAAGCTTTTCTTACAGCCTTTTCTGAAAAACTTAAAGGTTCCATAAGGACTCCAACATTTTTATGTCTATAGTTAATATTAATTAAGAATTTTGGTTTTTCTGCATAGAATTCAGTCATTACTCCATCTAATCCAACAATCCCTGCTTCGACATAATTGCCTGTTAAGCACATATCATTTTGGTCAAATCTGCAATTAATGCATGCATCTTTACAAGGTCTTCTTACAGTCCTTACTACATAATCTCCTTTCTTAATACTATGGACTTTATTGCCTACTGCTTCTACAATGCCTAAAGATTCATGTCCCATAATTAAATAATCTTGATTTATTGGTGTTTTACCATACAATCCTTCATAAATTTCTAAATCTGTTCTGCAAACGCCTGTTTCTAAAACTTTTACTAAGACTTGTTCATCAGAATATTTTGCTTTAGGTACATCTCTTAAAGAAGTAGAGCCCTTTATTGTTGGTATGATTGTTATTGCTTTCATTTTTGAATCATGTAATATTTTATTGAATTATAAAGTTTTTCCATAACCTTTTTAAATCACTCATTTATCCTAATAAAAGATGAAAGTAGTCCTAATTTCAACATCCACCTACCCTTCTGACCAAGGTTTACGTACAGTATCTTCCTGTTTGAAAAGATCTGGACACAAGGTTAACATGATTTTCTTACCTGCTCCAGAAGATTACCACATGAAATATCCTGAGAATGCTGTTAAACAAATTGTTGACATTTGCAAGGATGCAGGGTTTATTGGAATATCTTCTTTTGCTTCTACTTCTATTAGGGCAATTGAAATTATTGAAAAATTAAATACTTTAGGAAAACCTATAGCTTGGGGCGGCCCTCACGCAACTATTTCTCCACAAATGTGCATCAAGCATGTTGACTTAGTTTGTCGTGGTGAAGGCGAAGAAGCTACTGTTGAGTTATGTGACAGGTTAGAAAAAGGTGAAGATTTATCTAATTTAAAAAATTTCTGGGTAAGAAAGGAAGGGAAAGTTTATAAAAATGAAATAAGATGGATGCCTGGTTCATTGGATCATTTGGCTCCTCCAGATTATGATTTGAAGGATCATTATATTTTGAAGAAAGATTCTTTGGAAAAGTTTTCAGAGAAAGATTTGAACGGAATGATATTTTTCATGACTACTCGTGGATGTCCGAATAATTGTACTTATTGCAGTAATCATATGTATAGGCAATTATATTCTGGCAAAGGAAAATTATTGAGAAGCTATTCTGTTGATTATGTTATTAAAGAATTAGTAAGATTAAAAGAGAAATTTTTTACTATAGGTTGTTTTGATATTCGTGATGAGACTTTGTTGGCTCGTCCATTAGAAGACATTCAGGCTTTTGCTGAAAGGTACAAGAAAGAGGTTGGTATTAGATTCAAATGTTTGGCAGACCCTCCAACAGTTAAGGAGGAAAAAATAAAAGCTTTGGTTGACGCTGGTTTGACTGATATTATTGTAGGCATTCAATCAGGTAGTGACAGAGTTAATTTAGAGGTTTATAAGAGGTATATTAAACGAGACCAAGCTTTGAAAGCTGCTATGGTGATAAATAAATTCAAAGATAAACTAACTGTAATGTACGATTTCATTACAACTAACCCTTACGAAAATCCTGAAGATGTTTTGGATAGTATTAGGCTTTGTATGGAACTTCCTAAACCTTATTTTCTTTCTGTAAATAATTTGGTGTTTTTCTTAGGTACTCCTTTATATGAACAAGCAATGCAAGACAGCATTATTAAAAATGATAAAGATTCCGCTTTTGATTTAAATTATTGGGACAGGTTTAAGCATATAAAACTTAAGAAGAAAAATGCTTACTTGAACTTGGTTTTCAATTTGATGCGAGGAGTTGTTACTGAAAGAAGATATGGTGTTATGCCTGCATCTTTGTTGAAAAAATTGGTAAGTAAGAAATATGTTGATTATAATTTAAAACATGAAGGTTTGACTTATACTGCAGGTTATACTTTGCAAGCTGTAGACTTTATGCGTGAGAATGTTGCTAAGCCTCTTTATAGATCTTTGCCGACAGACTTTAAAGTTTGGTACGATAAATTTAGGTATAAGGCTTAGATTATTTTTGAACAAAAGATTTATATAGTAAATAATTACTAATATAAGTAAAATGTTACTAAATAATAAAAATGTTAAAATTATGGCTCCTTTTCTTAGTGATTATAATGCTTCATTGACAGCATCTACAATTGCCAACAAATATAATCTTAATCAGAAATCTGTTTCAAATCTATTGAATTCATTAGAAAAAGACTCATTTCTTAAAAGCCGAATTGATGGTCGAAATAAGTTATTTTATCTTAATCTTGATAATCCAATTATAGATCATTTAATTTCGTTAATTGAGCATTTTAGGACTGGAGAATTTTATAAGGAAAATCCTTTAATCAGGGAGATATCTTTAAAACTTTTAGACATTTCTGATGGTATTGTTATAATCTTTGGTAGTTATGCAAAACAACGTCATAAATCCTATTCTGATTTGGATATCTTGATTATTGGAAAGTATAATGAATCTAAATTTGATAAAATTTCTGAAATTTATAAAATTGATATTAATGTTAAGAATTATCCTTTAAATATTTTAAAAAAAGTAATAAAAAATCAAGACCCTTTAATAGAAGAAGTTATAAAGAATCATATTATTCTCAAAGGAGTACAAGAATTTGTAGAAAACCTAAAGGTGAAATATCATGGAAAAAATTAAATGGTGTTTACATGTCAATAATGGGATGGAATTAGTAGATCCTAATGATAATTTAAGTAAAGTTTATTTAGATAAGTCTGAAGAAGCATTAAAAGCATCTATTGCTGTTAAAGGCAATATATCTTGGGAAATCTCTTCAAGCTATTATTCTATGTATTTTGCATTATACTCGATATTAATGAAAATTGGAATCAAATGCGAAAATCATTCATGCACTATAGAATTTATGAAAAGATTTCTTTCAAAATATTTTTCTGATGATGATATAAAATTAATCAAAGATTCTATGGGCTTACGAATTGATGCTCAATATTATGTTGATAGAACAATATCTGAAATTAAATATAAAAAATTAATTAATAAATCTCCTTATTTTATTGCGAAATGTAAAGATGTACGTGTGAATATAAAATCTTCTGAGATTAAGGATATTAGATCTAAAATTGGTGGAATGTTAAATATTAAATCAAAGACTTCTAAAAAATAAAGTTCATGCTAAGATGCCGTTTAGTTTCCATCAATTGCATTTTCTTTCCTCCTATAATGAGGCGAAGCCCCTTTCCTTACCTCTTTGGATGGAGGTTTGGAAGTTGGAACGAAAGATGTTAAATGGTTAGCCGACTCTGGAGGCGCCTTTTATCAGTTTCAGTGTTGTCGGGAAAAACCTCCTACGGAAAAACTTTAGAAAAAGATGGATTTAGGGGAGATGGTGAAGAAGACTTTTTTATACTTTAAGCCAATTTTCCAACAAACCTAAAATAACTACTAATTATCTACCAAAAAGCTTATAAGCCTCTTTAAACTAATACTTAAACATGGCAGAAGCAATAGATAAAGAAGAATTTATGTCTGAATTAAAGGCTATAAGGGAAGATTTAAACTACTTAAAACAACATATGGTTGATATTGATTCTATAATGACAGAGGAAGATTTTCTAGTTCTACAATCTTATAGAAAAGAAAAAGATGCAGGAAAATTAATTTCCCATAATCAACTTAAAAAAGAACTTGGGTTGTAGAAAATGTTTGATGTAAATTATTCTAGTCAAGCATATAAGTTTCTAAATAATTGTGATAAAACTCTAGCAAAAAGAATTCTAAAGAAAATTGAGGAATTAAGAAAGACTCCTGTGATTCATGATTCTAAAACTATTGAATCTTCAAAAGAAAAATTATTCAGAGTTAGGGTAGGTGATTACAGGATTCTTTATGAAGTTGATTATAATGGAAAAATTATTGGAATTGTAAAAATAGATAAAAGAGAAAATGCCTATTGAATCTTATTTTTTTTAACTTTACTCCACAATGAGCACAATAAACTCCACCGTATATAGTGACATTTTGGGAGGGAGTGTGGTAGCATGAGGCAGAGCATCTGGATTTGGATCTGTATGTTTTTGGTTAGTTTAATTGCTACTATGCCCCTGACTTTTGCTTTAACTCAAAGCTTAGTTTATGATGCTAATGGAAACTTAGTAACTGGTGACGGAAAGTATAGAGAGTATGATGCACTTAATCATTTGTTCAAAGTTCGTGATGGCAACAATTGACGGCAATGGAAAGATAACATTAATCAATGGAAAGATAACATTAATACAGGACGGGCAGTTTGATGATGCTGACGTGACATTGATAGTTCCTTTAAGGGATGCATTGAACATATTCAGCAACGCACAGAACATTAATTCTGCGACTCTTTTGTCTTTTGCAATAAATGTAAGGACTGTTCCTGCATCAATAAAGAATGAGGCCATACAGAAAGTGCTTCGTGGCGAGTATAACTAGTCAGAAGAATTTTCGTTTGCTTTTTCAAGCTCTTTCCTTTTTTTTAACTCTTTTTCAAACACGCTTATTCTTCCCCATGCTTCTAGAAATGGCATTTTATAATTCAGGTCCCAAGCAGGCAACCATATTCTTCCTTCTTCCTTGAATTTTTTTCTTTTAAGATATTTGTTTATCCCAATTAGGTGTGCGCTTCCATACATAACTCCAATTTTATCAGTTTCAGGATTGTCAAGCTTCGGTTCTAAAGCTTCAAATAATTTTTCATTTCTTTTTTTTAGGAAGACTTGTGTATACATTGGTCCTGCACCTATGTTAAAGACAAAATTGCTTAATCCAGGAATCTTTGCCATATATTTCATTGAGCCTTTAAACGCAGAATTTATTTCTGTAGGGCATTCTTTTATTAATTCTTCTATATCTGCCAACTTATCTTTAGTCATTTTCATCAAGCCATCTTCAGGAGCCAAAGTCAATAATTCCTCCATATTCATATCAGCACAAATCCATGAATTAGGATAAATAACTCCATGCTGGCTGATGAATCCAAGTGAATTTGCTACTTTAATGTATATTTGTTTAAGATTTTGCATATCTTCAACATACTTTCTTTTCTCTTCAGGCACATTATTTATGTCTGTTAATGGTTGCACTTTTTCATAAAATCCAAATGGTGTCTGATCAATTATGTTCTGTAATGTGCTATAATAACTATCTTCTCCTATATGTACAGCACCTATAGTTAATACAGTTAAGCCATCTTTCCTATATTGTACAACAGGGGTACAAAGATTGTTTTCAATTACTTTCATAACTTTCATATTGCGTGGAATATTATTTGAGCTTATAAGTTTATCTTTGAAATAATATTTTTTCTTTCATAACTTATATAAACCATCTTACAAAATCATACTTAAACATGAAAATAGCTTTTGTAACTGCATTTTACCGTCCAGCCATTGATGGTCCAGGTAACGTTATCTGGGAAATTGGACAAAGATTAGCTAAGAAAGGACACGAAATTCATGTTTTCTGTGCAGATTCTGATAAAAAAAATACATTAGAGGTAAAAGAGCTAGTTGAAGACGGCATTCATATTCACAGATTAAATAATTGGTTCATTGCAGCAAACTTTGCTACATTTTTTCCTTCATTATTAAATAGATTATATAAGGAAGACTTTGACATAATCCATTCACATGTTTCCGGCCATTCATACCATTTCTTTTCAGCTATAATTTCAAGACTGAAAAAATTACCTCATGTTCATACAACACATTGTTGCTGGACAACTGGTTTTAGATCTCCATTTGCACGAGCATTAGTTTGGTTAGATTATAGGACTATTTTACCTTG